>WASW01040715.1_pt1 | contig 14074 bp, 15 predicted proteins | sample 5698521 | NCBI WGS metagenome assembly WASW01 (sample SAMN11175560, study PRJNA528189) | sponge metagenome | isolation source: marine sponge | host: Leucetta | place: Antarctica: Western Antarctic Peninsula, King George Island | collected 2013-01
TTGGCCGGTTGTTAAAAGCGGGTCCCATCAGGCCGTTTGTCGGAAACCCTTTGGGGCGCAGCCGCCCGGCCTGCGCGCGCAGGCCCCGCCATTGCACCAAATCTTCAAACACGCGCTCGCGGCCCGCTTTGTCGGTAATTTTCAGACCCGCAGATTCGTTGTAGCAGCGTGCATCGGCCAAATGACCATCGCCATGGCGTTGCAACCGCACGCCCTTGCCACGCGGCATTTCCGGCACATCGGCAAGCGGGAAGCAGAGCAGTTTACGATTTTCACCAAGCACAGCCACGCAATCACCCTCGGCCGGCACACAAACGACCGCTTCATCGGGGGCTTTTATATTGAGAATTTGTTTACCAGCCTTGCGCGCGCTGATTATTTCGCTTTCGGCCACAATAAAGCCATTGCCAATGCGCGAGGCGACAAGCAATTTACGCGCCCCAACATGTACAAACATTTCAATAATTTCTTCGCTCGGTCCAATATCGAGCAGCAAACGCACCGGATCACCATAACCCCGCCCGCCGGACAGTTTTGCGACATCAAGCGTGTAAGCACGCCCGTTTGAAGCAAACAGCACCAGCTTGTCAGTTGTCATGGCATGTAGCACAAAACCGGATTTATCGGCGTCCTTATAAGTCAATTTACTGGCATCCTCAACATAGCCCTTCAGCGTGCGTAGCCAGCCTTTTTGCGAGCAAATCACGGTCACAGGCTCTTTTTCAACGAGAATATCGAGCGAAATGGTAGCCTCATCAGCTACTTCCTGAAATCCTGTACGCCGCCTGCCAAGCGCAGTTTCTGGCCCATATTGCTTGCGTAACGCGCGTACCTCATCGGTAATAATCTTTCTTTGCTTATCTCCGGAAGCCAGAAGTGCTTTCAACGCTTTCATTTCCGTTGACAATTCAGCATGCTCGCCACGAATGACTTGCTCTTCCAGCTTACGCAAAGCCCGCAGGCGCATGTTCAAAATCGCGTCCGCCTGCACTTGCGACAATTTGAATCTTTTCATCAGATCATCGCGCGGCTCGTCTTCTTCGCGGATGATACGGATCACCTCATCAAGATTGAGATAAGCAATCAGATAGCCATTCAGCACTTCCAGACGGACGGTGATTTTCTCAAGTCGAAAATTGCTTTTACGCACCAGCACAATATTGCGGTGCCTGAGCCATTGCAGCAGAATTTCGCGCAGGCCCATAACTCGTGGTGCGCCATCACTGTCCAGCACATTCATATTAAGCGAGAAGCGCGTCTCCAGATCACTCTGTCGATATAATACCGCCATAAGCTGCACCGGATCGAGATTTTTGCTTTTTGGTTCAATGACAATACGAATATCTTCGGCACTTTCATCACGAATATCCTCAAGCATCGGCAAAGCGCGTGATTGCATAAGCTCGGCAATTTTTTCGATCAGACGTGATTTTTGTACCTGATAGGGAATTTCAGTAATCACCAACTGCCACAAACCACGCGGCTTTGGTTCAACCTCATAACGCGCCCGCACCCGCATGCTGCCACGCCCTGTTGCATAGGCCGCGCGCAGCACCTCTGGTGTTTCTATGCAAACCCCGCCGGTCGGGAAATCCGGTCCCTGAACATGCTCCATGAGTGTTTCAATGCGCGCATTCGGGGTCTTCAGCAAATGCAGGGCGGCAGCGCAAAGCTCATCGACATTATGCGATGGGACACTCGTCGCCATACCTACGGCAATCCCCGACGCCCCATTGGCCAGCAAATTCGGAAACGCCGCCGGCAACACCACAGGCTCGTCATCCTCACCATCATAAGTGGCGCGAAAATCCACAGTATCACTATCAATGTCGCGTAATAACAAGGCGGCAACATCGGTCATTCGCGCTTCTGTATAGCGCATCGCCGCGGCATTATCACCGTCAACATTGCCAAAATTACCCTGTCCATCGATCAATGGATAGCGCACTGCAAAATCTTGCGCTAGGCGCACCAGCGCATCGTAAACTGCCTGATCACCATGCGGGTGATAGCGCCCGATTACATCGCCAACCACACGGGCCGACTTCTTGAACCCATGCTCGGGATCGAGCCGCAACTGCCGCATCGCATAAAGCAATCGCCGATGTACGGGCTTCAAACCATCACGAACATCCGGCAAGGCGCGATTGGTAATGGTCGATAGGGCATACGCCAGATAACGCGACTCCAAAGCCTGTTTCAGGCTGATCGGCTCAGACCTTTTGTCTATTTCAGTGGCATCAGACATGTGATCTTATAACCAGATTCTGCTGGCCCGCCTCAACTATTGACTGGCATTGAATGGTCTATTTTGTCCAACGCAACACCCTATCCAAAAACCTTTGCCGGGCAGGCGGTATCTTCATCTGATTGGGTAGATAAACGCGGCGTTCAAGAAAATGTCCGGTCAGCTCAAAGCCGGCCAGCGTATCGCCCCGCTTGGGGGGTATTTCAGGATTGCGTAAAAAACCCGGCAAGATAAACAGCCGATCCAGATAGGGTGCCGCCGCGCGCGTACTGACGGCCCGCCCACTGCGCGGCGACACATGTGTCAAACCCTCGCGCGATCCGGTCGCCGCACAGCGCGATAAATCCAGCCCAAAACCAAGCTCCTCAAGCAGTGCTATTTCAAATCGCACCAGCAGCGGCAGACAAATGTCACTATCATCCAGCGCGCAAAGCACCACCATCATCGTGTCGTAGAGCCGCGAATAAGCCTGTCGCTCGGGCGTCACCTGCAGCAGTGAACACATTGATGTTAGCCCATTAAGCAACAAGCCATCATTCAATACCTCGGCTGCATAAGCGTGGCCCGCATCTATCGTAATGGTACCTAAATGCTCCGACAAGCGCGCGCGCCAACTGGCCTGCACCATATTTCCGGGCTGCAAAACTGGCCGTAAACGCCGGCTGTGCCCACCGCGCACAAGACCGGAAAAGCGACCATAATCGCGGCTAAAAACCTCAATAATCGCGCCGCCCTCTCCATGGGGCCTGCTTGTCAGAACCAGTCCATCAGCCGTCCATTGCATAACTTAAATCCTGTTTGGCCCTATTCAAGCTTCGTTCAAACCTTGTAATCCAGCCCAAGCATACGGTAACGCTCGGGGTCTTCCGGCCAGTTCTTGCGCACTTTGACGAAAATAAACAAATGCACGCGGTGGCCAAAAATCTCTTCCAGCTCGACCCGCGACCGGGCACCGATCTCCTTGATCGCCTGCCCGCCTTTGCCCAGCACAATCGCTTTTTGACTGTCGCGGCGCACATAGATGATTTGCTCTATGCGCACGCTACCGTCTTTGCGTGATTGCCATTTTTCGGTTTCCACAGTTAGCGCATAGGGCAGCTCCTGATGCAGCCGTAGAAACAATTTCTCGCGGGTCACTTCCGCGGCCAACAGAAGTGAAGGAATATCAGCCGCCTGGTCCTCAGGATAAAGCCACGGCCCTTCCGGTGCGCGTTGCGCAAGCGTGTCTTTTAACTGCATCAGCCCATCGCCTGACAACGCCGAAACCATGAAACTATCAACAAATTGCGCGCGCTCATTAAGCCGTGCCACCAGTTGCAACAAACTGGTCCGCGCCACCGTATCAATTTTATTGAGGACCAGCGAAACCGGCTTGCTTGTTTGAGCCAGACCGTCAAACATCGTGTCGACCTCAACGTTGCCAGATGCACGCGTTGATTTGCTGGCAACGCGCGCCGCATCAAGCACCACCAATACCTCGTCAGCATCCTCCACGCCACGCCACGCCTCCTTGACCATGGCACGCCCAAGCCGTTGTTTGGCGTCGAAAATACCCGGCGTGTCGACGAGAATAATTTGCGCTGTTGCATGCATCACCACCGCACGCAATCGCACGCGCGTGGTTTGTGCCTTTTGTGTCACAATGGCAACCTTCTGGCCAACCAACGCATTGGCCAGCGTCGATTTACCGGCATTGGGCGGCCCAATAACCGCTACAAATCCGCATTTTTGGATCATGCCTGCCCCTCGCTATGTTCTTGCTGCAATTCTTCATGTCGCAATAATTGCTCAAGACAGTGCGTGGCCGCTACTTGTTCAGCGACACGCCGTGACTTGCCGGTTGCCTCAACCACCCGTTTGGCAGCCGTCACACGAACCTGAAACACCGGCGCGTGAGCAAAACCAGTGCGATCAATAATCTCATAAGATGGCAAGGCTAGCCCACGCTTCATCAGCCATTCCTGAAGTGCTGTTTTGCCATCCATTGGCACTTCTGTCTGGGCTTCAAAATGGTCAGCCCAATGGGTCAGGATAAGTCGGCGGGCCGCCTCGATTCCAGCATCGCAGTAAACCGCCCCTAGGATTGCTTCGCAACCATCAGCCAGCACGTTTTGCGCTGCGCCGCCATGTTGTGCCGCGCCCTTATCGGTTTTCAAAACCGCACCAAGATCAAGTGTCTGCGCAATTCTGGCGCATGTCGCACGGCTCACAAGCTGGGCGAAGCGGCGCGCCAAATCACCTTCGCTCGCCTGCGGATACAGTGCCATTAAATGTTCTGCCACCACCAGACCCAGCACGCGGTCACCAAGAAATTCCAACCGTTCGTTATTTTCTTCTCCATCAAGACTGGCATGGCACAAGGCGCGCTCCAGCAAGTTATAATCCGAAAATCCATGGCCAAGCGTGGCAAGAAACTGGCTATATTTCGCCTGCCCCATCAATCAACCGAGCTCAACAAACGGGTATAACGGATGGCAATCGGCCAATACCAGAATTCAAAAAATGCGACTTGATCATCATAAGAGAAAAACAGAAACTGCGCCGGGCCTACCAGATTTTCGTGCGGCACGTAGCCGACATAGCGCACCACGCGGCTATCGGTGGAATTATCCCGATTATCGCCCATCATAAAATAATGCCCCTCAGGCACGCGATACAGACCGGTATTATCCGCTGGACCGCCCTCAATCTGATCAAGCGTCAAATAGCTGCGCCCGCCTGGTAGCGTTTCACGATATTGCGGAATACGAATATCACGCCTATCGCGCCCTGGCTCAATAAAATCGTCAACGCGCGCACGCTTGAGCGGCAGGCCATTGAGCCAGACAACACCATTACGCATCTGAATCGTATCACCCGGCAAGCCAATCACCCGCTTGATAAAATCTGTCCGATTATCGGCCGGTAGTTTAAACACCACCACATCGCCACGCGCAGGACCGACATTCGAGCTGCGCCCGCCCAGGCGCGTCGGACTGAAAGGGAAACTATGGCGCGAATAGCCATAGCTGAATTTCGAGACAAACAAAAAATCACCAATCAGTAAAGTCGGTTTCATCGAGCTGGAGGGAATATTAAATGGCTGAAAAAGTAGTGAACGGAAAATTAACGCGATCACACCAGCCCAGAAAAGGGTTTTCAAAAATTCCGATAGACTGTTTTTCCACGCTGCCGTTTGCGGTGTTGAATTTGCCATGTCTACTTATCCTGCTCTACCTCATTACGGGAAATCGCCGAAATAATAACAATCGCCTGCGCCAGAGGAAAATCATCGGTGATTGTCAGATCAATTTGTGCCTGCATATCGGGCGGTGTGATTTTGTCAAGTCGCGCCAACGCACCATTGCGCAGCTGCATGGTTGGTTTGCCGGACCGTAGATTAACCACGCCCATATCGCGCCAGAACACGCCTTGGCGAAGCCCCGTGCCAAGTGCCTTAGAACACGCTTCCTTGGCTGCAAATCGCTTCGCATAAGACGCTGCGCGCTGCGTTCGGCGTTCCGATTTGTCGCATTCAATCGGCGTGAACACCCGCTCGATAAAGCGGTTTTCAAAACGCTTCAACGTTTTTTCGATACGTCTGATATCAATCAGATCATTACCAATGCCAATAATCATACACTGATGCCCGCCCCAATGTTTGATTGACGTCGTGCTTCAAGCATCAGTCGGCGCATTTTGGTGATGGCAATATCGAGGCCGGTAAAAATTGCCTCGCCGATGAGAAAATGCCCGATATTCAGCTCGCTCAGTTCACGGATTGCTGCAATCGGTGAGACTGTTTCAAAACACAAACCATGCCCCGCATGCACTTCCAGACCGGCTTGAGCGGCCAGACGCGCCGCCTCAGTCAACCGCGCCAGCTCACTTTCAAACGCTGATTTGTCACTAGCAGCATGCGCGTGACAAAAAGTGCCAACGTGCAGCTCAACAATATCAGCACCAATAGCATGGGCCGCCTCAATTTGGCGCAAATCCGGATTGATAAACAGGGAAACACGAATGCCAGCCGCCTTGAGTGGCTCGATTATGGCCGCCATCACCGTCTGCCTGCTTGCTACAACAATGTCGAGACCGCCTTCGGTGGTCACCTCCTGCCGTTTTTCCGGCACCAGACAACATGCGTTCGGTTTATGGCGTAGGGCGATCTCACACATTTCGGGGGTCGGGGCCATTTCAAGGTTGAGCGGCAGGCCGATTTTTGTTGCCAGCCGCGCAATATCCGCGTCACCAATATGGCGCCGGTCTTCGCGCAAATGGGCAGTGATGCCATCCGCTCCAGCAAATGCGGCAAGCTCTGCTGCTCGAACCGGGTCGGGCAAGCGTCCGCCGCGGGCATTCCGAATGGTTGCCACATGGTCAACATTGACCCCGAGACGCAGTTTATTGGCACTGGCCATTGACGCTATACCCCACTATTCTTTTGCTCCATTATACCTTCTGCCCATCCTCTGTCTGGCCCTGTTTCTTCTTCTCTTTCTTCTGCAAGCGCAACATCCGACGCTTCTGATAAGTCTCGATGGCCCACCGACCTGGATAATAGACACTCACCCCGAGCAACAGACCAATCGGTACCCAGCCAGCAGCCATCGGGATCACAACCGGTGCCAGTTTTGCAAATGGTGCCTCAAGAAACAGGCTAAAGCTCAGTTCGGGAAAACTTTCCGCCTGACCGGGCAGACCCAGTATGAAACTGCCCGACTTATAAGTGGCAAGCCAGATGAACGGAAAGCTGAGCGGATTGCCAACCCATGTACCTAGCACCGCAGCCAGAAAATTACCGCCAATAAAATAGGTAATCACACCAGCCCACAAAATATGCGTGCCGAGAAACGGGTTGGCCGAAACAAACCCGCCAACTGCCAGACCAAGCGCAATTGAATGCGCACTGCCCTCAAGCCGGATAGCGCGCCACCACATATAGATAGTGGCCCGATACCAGCCTTCGCGGGGCCAAAGATACTGCCGCCAGCGTTGCAGCATGCTGAGAGGGTTACGGCGTTTGAACATGAGGTGGCTCCAACTTTTCGTATCGCCTATTTCAATCCACGGCTGCCGGGTTTGATGGCCGGTTCATGTTGCAAATCTTCCGGCACATTATCAGCCGCAAAGGTCCCAAATGAAACCTGCGCCAGATGTTGCAATTTGACACCTATTTTTGCTTTACCATCCGACCGATCAATCAGGCAACCAGCCCCAACAACGCGACCACCATGATGGCGAATCGCGCCAATCGCCTCGCGCGATGACAAGCCAGTGGTGACAATATCTTCGATCATCACCACGCGTGATTTTTTGTCTAGTACAAACCCGCGCCGCAAGTCGAATACCCCGTCAACGCGCTCGAGAAACATTGACGCCACTTTAAGCTGGCGCGCGACCTCATAGCCGATAATCAGGCCGCCCATGGCCGGTGCCACAACGCAATCAATCTCGCCTTTTACAGATTCCTGCAACTTGCCCGCCAGTGCCTTGGCCAGTCGTGCAGCACACCCGGGATGCATGAGTACTTTTGCACACTGCAAATAGTGACGGCTGTGCAGGCCCGATGAGAGAAGAAAATGACCATCGAGCAATGCTCCCGCATCCCGAAATTCCTGCAAAACTTTTTCCGGTGTCATCGCCTCACACTCCTTGATCTCAAGCAAGTATAACGCGATTCACCGTGCTGACGACGCTACTCCCGCGCAATGCGTTAACCAGTTGCGTTGCATGGTCACGGTCGCGGACCTCAATATCAATCAGCAAATCGCAGAAATCATCATTGCGTTGCTTCAAAGCCAAATTGGAAATATTCGCATCGAAATCAGCAATCGTCTGGGTGATAGTGCTGAGCGAGCCAGTGTGATTGACGGTCGTTACTTCAAGCCGACTGCCAAACAATGTGCCCGCGTGCGCATTTGCTTCATCATCCCAGCGCATACTGACCCAGCGTTCTGGCTGATCTTCAAACTGCCCCAGTGCCGACGCCTCGGCCGGATAAATCACTACCCCCTCGCCGGTGGTAACAATACCAACAATATCGTCACCCGGCAGCGGATAACAGCCATCGGCAAATCTCACTACAGTGCCATATAGCGCACCATTAACCGGCACTGCCGCGTGTTGCTTGACCGGTGCGGCCTTTTGGCGGGTAATCAGACGCCGCACAGCACCGGCAAACGTATCACGCGTGCGCGTGGCTTTTTTCGGTAACACGGCGTACATAACTTCTGACACATTGCGTTCTCCACGCCCAATATCGGCATAAAGTTCCGGCAATGCGGTATAGTCGAGAACACCCAGTGCGCGCTCCAGCAAATCACGATCAGGCGTCAAATTTTCTGCGGCAAACAGGCTTTTCAACATGGTTTCCCCAAGCTGGGCATAGCCGGCCAGCTGACTTTCGCGCAAGGCGTGGCGAATGGCAGCGCGCGCCTTGCCCGTATTTACATATGGCAGCCAGTTTTCACTGGGCAACTGGTTCTCAGCGCGAATAATTTCAATCTCATCACCATTTTTCAACAACGTCCGAAACGGCAGCTTCAGACCGTTAATTCGTGTGCCGACGCAGCTATTGCCAATCTCGGTATGCACAGCATAGGCAAAATCCAGTGCCGTTGCGCCGCGTGGTAAGGCAATCAGACGGCCCTTCGGGGTAAAACAAAACACCTGATCGTTAAACAATTCGAGCTTGGTGTTTTCGAGAAACTCCTCCGCCGTCTCACCGGTGCGGATTCGCGCCACCATTTCCTGCAACCAGGCAAAAGGCTCAATCGCCCCGATATCAGGGGCTTCGCTTTTCATATCCTTGTAAGCCCAATGTGCTGCCACGCCATTTTCGGCAATATTATCCATTTGCTCGGTGCGAATTTGAATTTCGACACGCTGGCTATTCGGGCCAATCACCGTTGTGTGCAACGACCTGTAACCGTTCCGTTTCGGCGTCGAGATATAATCCTTATAGCGGCCGGGGATATAACGATAATGACGGTGCAACATGCCCAGGGCGCGATAGCAACTGTCGTCATCATCAACGATCACCCGATAGGCAAAAATATCCGATAATTGCTCAAGTGAAATGGATTTATGCTGCATTTTTATCCAGATCGAAAATGGACATTTCTGCCGCCCGTAAACCCTGGCCCGCAAGCCCTTCTCGGCGAGTACAGAAGAAAACGCATAGGCGATTTCATCAAGTCGCACGCTATTGCTGTCCAGCGATTCCTGCAGGCGACCAACGATCATACCGCGCGCCTCACGGTTAATCTGCTCAAAGGCGAGGTCTTCAAGTTCTTCTCTGAAACTCTGCATCCCCATACGACCCGCCAAAGGTGCGTAAATATCGAGGGTTTCTTGTGCAATACGGCGGCGTTTCTCATCCGATTTGATGAAACCGAGTGTGCGCATATTGTGCAATCGGTCAGCCAGCTTAACCAGCAAGATGCGAATATCATTGGCCGTGGCAAGCAGCAGCTTGCGGAAGTTCTCGGCCTGCGCGCTGCCCTCAGACAAAAGATCGAGCATGGATAGCTTGGTCACGCCGTCAACTAGATCGGCAATTTCCTGACCGAAGAGCTTTTCAAGCTCCCCATGGGTAGCGTCTGTGTCTTCGATTGTGTCGTGCAACAGCGCGGTTGCGATACTTGCCGTATCAAGACGCAATTCGGTCAAAATACCTGCAACTTCAACTGGATGCGAAAAATACGGATCGCCCGAAGCGCGTTTTTGATCGCCGTGCTTTTGCGTGGCAAACACATAAGCACGGTTGAGTAAATCCTCATCAGCCAGAGGTTCGTAGCTGGTAACACGGTCAACGAGTTCATACTGGCGCATCATGGCAGTTTTACCTCCATGCGTGAGGGCAGGCAGATTATCTGGAAGTGCCGCCGCGACCACTATTACCTTGACCACTGGTGCCGCGATCTTTCGGCGTTGAGGCTTCCAGCGATTGCAAAGCCGAGAGGATGTCGTCCTCGCTCATTTCTGTCATTGTTTCAACTGGCGCGGCGTCCTTACCGGCAGACCCGACAAGCCCAGCTGACCCGGCAGACACTAACGCATTTCGTGGTGTAACAATCTCTTCATCCGGCTCATCAATATCAACTTGCTTTTGCAAGGAACTGATCAGCTCTTCGTGAACATCGTCCGGCGACAGCTTTCCTTCCGCGATTTCCCGCAAGGCGACAACTGGATTTTTATCATTGTCACGATCAACCAGAATCTCGGCACCCGCCGAGACGCTGCGCGCACGATGCGCGGCCACCAGAACCAGCTCAAAACGATTCGTGACCTTATCGACGCAATCTTCTACTGTTACCCGTGCCATGTCCGGTTCTCCATAAGACTATTTCCCCTGTTTAGGCGGGATAGGGTTTAATCGCAAGTAAAAAGTCATTTCACAGCGGAAATCAAACACTTTCACCCCCGCCCAAACGATACAAACTCCGGCGTAAATGTGCCGGTTGGGCTGCCAACAACCCAGCAATGGTCTGGCCGGTGCGCGGATGTCGCCAACCTGGCGCAATATCCATCAACGGGCACAGCACAAAAGACCGGTGCGCGAGGCGCGGATGCGGCACTTGCAGCAAATGGTCATGCATCTGGCCGCGATAATCGAGCAAATCGAGATCAAGCGTGCGCGGACCCCATTTAATACGGCGCAAACGGCCAAACGCGATTTCAACAAGATGCAAATAGGAAAGCAGTGCTACAGGCGTCAAATTACTACTCACAGCCAAAACACCATTGACATAATCACCCTGATCCGCCGGCCCAACCGGTGCCGAGCGATACAATGGCGACACGTGCACGATGCGCAACGGGCCTTCATTCAGCCGCGCAATCGCTGCGTGTACCAGCGCGGTGCTACTTGTGTAAGTCCCTGGTAAATTGCTGCCAATGCCTAAAAATATCCGCCCGTCGCGCATCGCGTTCATTGCCTGTGGTCGCGCATCGCGCTCATTGCCTGTGGTCGCGCATCGCGCTCATTGCCTGTGGTCGCGCATCGCGCTCATTGCCTGTGGTCGCGCATCGCGCTCATTCCCCAAGTGGATTACGGCACATGTCCATTATTAACAAGGCCCATTGCTGACAAGACCATCGCATTCTATAGTCCCACAATCATGTCGTCTATGATTTTACCGTCCGGATTACCGGCAAAAGACTGCGCCTTATGCCCGCGACTGGTTGCCTATCGCCACGCCAACCAGAGCGCACAACCCGACTGGTTCAACGCCCCGGTGCCGTGTTTTGGTGACCCCGAAGCACGACTTCTGATTGTTGGTCTGGCCCCCGGTGTTAGCGGCGCAAACCGGACAGGTCGCCCGTTTACGGGCGATTCGGCCGGCGATTTGCTCTATACCACGCTCAATAAATATCAGTTTTCAAAAGGCGTTTACGACAAACGCAGCGATGACGGCTTACACCTTGCAGACTGCATGATTACCAATGCGGTGCGTTGTGTGCCGCCGCAAAACAAGCCGAACCGTGCCGAAATTGATCAGTGCCGTGTATTTTTGCAAGCACGGATAGCCACCATGGAGCAGTTGCAAATAATCTTGTGCCTTGGCGGCATCGCCCATGACAGCGTGCTGCGTGCCCTTGGTGTGAAGCTGAAAGATGCACCATTTGGCCATGCGGCACGCCATAAAACCCCATCGCTGACGGTTTATGACAGCTATCACTGCTCGCGCTACAACACCAATACGCGCCGCCTGACAACGCAAATGTTTGAAGCTGTCTTTGCAGCAATCCGCGCACGGCTTGACCGCTAAACCAACGGCCTCCCAAAAAGTTGGAAGGTAAGCACAGTGGGAGCTTGGTAGAGGTATAACAACTCGATAAAGGTGATTGAGGAAAAGGAGAAGGCAATATAGCAAATCCGAATTACCGTTCTATAGCAATCGAAGTCGGCGATCTCGTAAAATGGAATACAAGCATCAATGAGATTAACAGAACAGCGCGTGCTATTTTCCAGTTTCAGTTGGAAAATTTTCCTAACGAACACATTATCTCTGAACGGGCACAGGTGGTTTACAACTGGATTTTGTCACTAGCGCGACAAAAAATGAGTAGCGAAGAGCGGGATGGATTGTTAATAAAATTTTACCAGCGAGTCGCAAGTGAGGAACAGCAAGCTAAGGTTAAACGAATTTTGAAGGGAGACGGCGTTTCAACACCCGTTGCTACAGCAGGTTTTCAAAACCGTAATTTCCGTCGGAAAATACAAGCACATTGCAAAACGTTATATCTCGATGGCCATTATTTTCATGCCGTTCTTGAAGCCTGTAAAGTTTACAACAAAACGGTTCGCGCCAAGGCGCGGGAAAAAAAGATGGACACTCGTTGATGCTTGCTGTGTGGGATACTGACGGCGTTCTCAAGGTAACAGAATGTCAAAGTGATACTGACCTGAATGTTCAAAATGGCATCAAATTCCTGTCCGCTGGCATCGTGCAGGCGATGCGCAATCCAACGGCCCACGAACCGGCGGCGGAGTGACCGGTATCAAAAGAAGATTACCTTGACATGCTTAGTCTCATGAATTTTCTTTTCAAGAAGCTGGATGAAGCCATTTATTTTAAGGGATGACAAGCAACTTGAATTTGATTAGTCGTCGGAATATTAAAAAACGCAATCAATGGAATATTGAAAAAATGCAATCAATGCCGTGGTCAATGTAGTCGGAGTCAGCTAACAGAACCACGCATTCTTCACCGAAGGTGGTGATTAGCGCATCAGTCGCGCTTTCTGACGCTGCCAGTCGCGCTTTTTTTCGACCTCGCGCTGGTCAGATTTATTGCGACCACGCGCTAGGCCAAGCAACAGTTTCACTCGCCCCTGCGCGTTAAAATAGAGTTTTAGCGGCACCAGCGTCATACCATCGCGCTGCACCGCCGCCATCAACCGGTTTAGCTCGCGCCGGTGCATCAGCAATTTGCGCGGGCGGGTCGCCTTGTGGTTAAACCGGTTGCCGGCGGCATATTCAGGAATATCAGTATTCATCAGCAAACCCTCACCAGCGCGCACCGTGGCAAAGGCGTGCGTGAGGTTAGCCTTGCCCTGGCGTAAGGACTTCACCTCCGTGCCTTGCAGCATCAGACCGGCTTCCAGCGTATCAACAATTTCATAATCCCTGCGAGCACGCCGGTTTTCGGTGATTACACCATCGCCGCGACCGGTTTTCTTGCGCCCACCACTTTTTGAAGACATAGGTGACCTATAATTCCAGTTCAACCAGTGCCTGATCCACCTTGGCACGCGTTTGGGTGCTTGCTGGCAAGAGCGGCAGGCGAATTTCCTCGCCACATTTACCAAGCCGCACCATAGCATATTTCACCGGCGACGGGTTGATTTCACAAGATAGCGCATCGCATAGCGGTGTTAGTCGTGCCTTGATATTTTCAGCCGTTTCAAACTCACCCGCCATGGCAGCGGTTTGCATCTCGGCGCATAAGGCCGGCACCACATTCGAGAACACCGAAATACAGCCATGCCCACCGGCGCGGATAAAATCGACCGCCGTGGCATCCGCGCCCGAAAGTTGGATAAAATCTGCGCCACAATGCGCCGCTTGTTGGCCGACCCGCGCTAGGTCAGAGGTCGCATCCTTGACGCCGATAATGTTATCGCGCCGCGCCAGTATGCCCATTGTCTGCGGTGTCATATCAACAATACAGCGACCGGGGATGTTATAGATCACGATTGGCAGGCTTGTGGCGTCGCTGATCGCCTCGTAATGCGCAATCAGGCCAGCCTGTGTAGGTTTGTTGTAATAGGGTGTGACATGCAACACCGCGCTGGCTCCGGCCTGCTTTGCATGGCGGGTAAAGTCGATGGCCTCGG
>WASW01102720.1_pt1 | contig 14012 bp, 11 predicted proteins | sample 5698521 | NCBI WGS metagenome assembly WASW01 (sample SAMN11175560, study PRJNA528189) | sponge metagenome | isolation source: marine sponge | host: Leucetta | place: Antarctica: Western Antarctic Peninsula, King George Island | collected 2013-01
TATTTCCAGATCTTCTCGAATATGGAAATGATCGAGATAACCACCAACGTAGGCGCCTTCCCCCGCATTTGTCAAAACGAGATACTCTTCCTCAGCGGCCCGTAAAATTTCCAGATGGTATAAAATTTTTCCTTTCGGATGCGATAACAAATTAGATTGTGTCTGCCCAACCTCGATTTGTTGAATATCATTGCTGACCATTCCCTGTAAAAATGATGCCGTTTCCGGCCCTTCCATAGAGAGGATATTGAAAGCTTTGAGATCCAGAATACCGGCTGTCGTTTGCATGATCTCGATTTCTTTAGCGGTTCCTATCGTATAACTCAAAGGGAGACGCATTCCTTCAATCTCCTGATATTCATCACCATATTCTTTATGGAGTGTGTCAATCGCAGAATAAGTATTCATTTACGGAGCTGATGAGAGATTTTTCTGTCAAGAAGAAAAGGAGGATCGGGTGCCAATCAGGTTGAATCGGCACAAGCATTGTAGAAAATTTGTTCCCGACAAGGAATCAGGAAGCTATTTTACCGTAATCAAAGGAAAAATCAACTTTTGGAATCAAACCTTTTTTGGATGGCTAAGTCCGTTCGCAATCGTTGAACCGCCATTTGAGCAGGCGGAATTTTCGCTTGTTTTCCGTGCCCCCTCCAAGGGGGAAATGGAATTAATTTTAAGAAAAGGTCCCTTTTTTTAAGGAACAACTCTGAAAGAAGCGACATAAGCAGAATTGAATTGAGAGATCATCCGAAAAAAAGCATGCCTATTAAAATAGAGAGCATCGTCATCGCAACCGTCAATTTTCGATGGTCTGCATATGACGGATCTTTTAAAAACAAATGGAACGTTTCCATAAAAATTTGGGTAGAATTTCCATTTTCTGTTGTGAGGTTCATAGTTTTCCTTGCCTAAGTTAAGAAATTTCAGTGCTCAATTATTATTGATGATGGCACCACAAAGCCCACGAAAACCAGCATTGGTTTTCCCCTTGCATGACTGGAGGTATCTTTGAAAATCAAAAGGACAATCTATAGCAAAGCAAAAGACATACCACCCTTTCTCAACTCGTTCTGGCTAAGGTTTCATGGGAATTTCATTAAAAAAATTTTCTCTCAAAGCAGAAGAAGCATTGGTCAATGCACAACAATACGCTAAAGAGTTAAAGCATCAAAAAGTTGAACCGGAACACCTCCTTCATAGCCTTTTGGTGCAAGAGGATGGGATTGCAGAACCGTATCTGCGCAAGGGCGGGAGTGATCCGCAAGTGGTCAAGCAGGAAATTCAAACCCACTTAGACCATTCACCAAAAAACGAACACGCTTTGGAGCAGGCCTATATTTCTCGGATGCTACACACGGTGATTCTTCGCGCTGAGAGAGAAGCATTATTGCGTTCAGAAGAATATGTCAGCCCTGAACATTTGCTGTTAGGGATTGTCTTCCACCAAGAAGGCATCACTCACGAAATCTTATCACGGCATGGCATTACGTCTGAAATACTCGATCAGCAGTTTTCTGAAACCGTCCAAAAAGAACAGGTTGCGATTCAAAATCCGAATACCGTCCACCCTTTTAAAGCGTATTGTGTTGATCTGCTTCAACTGGCAAAAGACCATCAATTGGATCCTGTCATTGGCAGGGATGAAGAAGTCCGCCGGGTGATTCAGATTCTTTCACGGCGTATCAAAAACAATCCGGTTTTGATTGGAGAACCTGGAGTTGGTAAAACCGCGATTGTCGAAGGCTTGGCCAATCGGATTATTTCAGGAGATGTTCCTGATTCTTTGAAAAGCAAGCGCCTGCTGGTTGTCGATGTGGGTTCAATCATTGCTGGCGCCACTTATCGTGGAGAATTTGAGGCGCGGTTGAAAAGTTTGCTCAAAGAAATTGAAAATACGTCTGGAGAAATCATCCTTTTTATTGATGAATTGCACACCCTGATGGGAGCTGGAAAATCCGAAGGGAGCCTGGACGCGGCCAATATTCTCAAACCAGCACTGGCACGGGGAAAACTGCACTGTATTGGCGCAACCACGATTGATGAATTTAGAAAATATGTTGAAAAAGACGCGGCGCTGGCTCGGCGATTCCAACAAATTCTCGTGAAAGAACCTGATGTCGAATCCACCATTGCGATTCTGAGAGGACTCAAGGCTCGCTACGAATTGCATCATGGGGTGAAAATCAAAGATTCGGCTTTGATTGCCGCAACCAAACTTTCAGTGCGATATGTCACCGAACGCTTTCTGCCAGACAAAGCCATTGACCTCATTGATGAAGCCGCCTCCGGTTTACGGATTCAAATGGATTCCCTCCCCACAGAAGTCGATCAATTGGAACGCAAAATCATGCAATTGGAGATTGAAGCAACGGCGCTGAACAGAGAAGAAGATCCTTCGTCTCAGCAACGTTTGAGCAAGATTCAACAGGAATTGCTCAGTTTGAAATCAGAAAGCGAACGCTTGAAACAACTCTGGCAAGCAGAAAGAAAACAAATCCGGCAGCGCCTCGCTCTCAAAGAAACCGTCGAAACCACCAAAAATGCCGAAAGAGAAGCACAACGCAAAGGAGATTTGGAATTAGCGGCACGCCTCCATTATGAAACGCTCGATGAGTTGGAACAACAACTGCGACTTTCCAACCAAAACCAAGACGCTCAGGAAGAAAATCGGTTGTTGAAAGAAGAAGTCGATGAAGAAGACATCGCCACGATTGTTTCTCAGTGGACAAACATCCCTGTCGCCAAAATGTTGGAAGAAGAAAAACGCAAATTAGTCAAACTGGAACAACACTTGAGCCAACATGTGATTGGACAAAATGAGGCTTTAACCAGTGTGGCGAACGCGATTAGACGAGCACGAGCAGGGATTCAAGATCCCGACCGCCCGATTGGTTCTTTCATTTTTCTGGGCAGTTCCGGGGTCGGAAAAACGGAGCTGGCCCACGTCTTGGCTCAATTTCTTTTTGATGATAAAAAATCGATCATCCGTTTCGATATGTCGGAATACATGGAAAAACATTCTGCGACTCGTTTGATTGGCGCTCCGCCTGGCTATGTCGGATTTGAAGAAGGAGGGGAATTGACGGAAGCCATTCGACGGCGCCCTTATGCGGTTTTATTGTTTGATGAAATTGAAAAAGCCCACCCGGATGTTTTTAACCTTTTCCTGCAAATTCTTGATGATGGCCATCTGAGTGACAGTCGAGGGAGGACGATTGATTTTAAAAACACCCTCATTATCATGACAACAAACTTGGGGCAAGATACGATCAAGAAAGCAGAAAAAAATAAGCAAGAGGGTCAATTATCCCAAATTGCCCAACAGGAACTTTTGCAACATTTTCGCCCGGAATTCCTCAATAGAGTTGATGATGTGATTGTGTTTCGCAATCTCTCTCTTGCCCATATTCGGCAGATTTGTATGTTGCAAATCCAGGAATTGCAACAGCGCCTTGCGACTCAACAAATCAAACTCCATTTAAGCGATACCGCCCAAATGTATCTTGCCAAAAAAGGGTATGATCCTGTGTTTGGAGCACGCCCTCTCAGGCGCACCATTCAGCGTGAAATCCAAGATGTGATCGCCAATCAGTTGCTGGAAGGGAGCTTAAAACCAGGGCATACCCTCACTATCGATATTCAGCAGGGAAACCTTGTTTTCAGCTCATAAGGCCGAGTGCCTTTTATAGAGTTGATCCCAACGAGAGACTCTTCGAGACGCTTCATTGAGAGTCGCCATGATCTCCTCCAGCTTGAGTGGTTTTTCAAAAAAATCGTAGGCCCCTCCTTTCATACACTGAATGACATATTCCAGGTTGCTGTGAGCCGTGATGACATAGACCTGAATGAGCGGATTGAGATTTTTAATTTCTTGAAGCAATTCCACCCCACTCATTTCTGACATTTGAATATCTGTAATCACAACATGAAAATGGCTCCTTTGCAGGGCGGCTAAGGCTTCTTCAGCCGTTTTTTCCAAACTCACATAGTGGCCAATTTTACTCAGCGCCTTCTGCAAAATCATTCTAATATTATCATCATCATCAACCACTAAAACGTGAAGCGGGGACGTGTCATTTTTTTTCATACATTCCTTTCAAGGCCAAATATGAAAATTAAGAGGAAATCGCTAAATTTTTCAAAAAAGTAACGCGATCTTGGGCGGTCATTGCCGCATTGCCGATCAAGATTGCGTCATAAGGGAGCGTCACAATTTGCCGCACATCTTCAGGAGAACTGATACAACTGGCACTGATCAAAACTTTGTCAGATTGTGCTTTCCATTCTCGCAATGCTTGCCACCTTTCCCACCATTGAACGCTGACTTCAACACTCCCCTGGTCGTAGGTTTGCACGGAGTTCGCGGGAATCGCGGCAATGGGGCGATTATTGATCATTAGAATATCAGGATTCACCTTCAAGGCACGAGGCAATTCTTCCGGCAAAGAACACTCGACAACGGCCTCAACCCCAATCTTTTTTGCGAACTCCAGCATTCTTCTCAATTCTTTTTCTTGGAAATAATAGACAAGAATCAAGGCGGCGCTGGCACCACGTAAGCGGCCTTGGAGAAGCTGATAGGGATGGACAATGAATTCTTTGTGCAACAACGGAAGATCGCTGGTTTGGTGAACTCTCTCCAGAGTTTCCAGAGACCCGCCAAAATATTTTTCATCGGTCAAAACAGACACGGCGTTGACCCCCGCATTTTCATAATCTTGAACCACCCTGATCGGGTCTAAGGATCTCACATTTTCGCGGCTCGGTGCTTTTGCTTTTATTTCAGCAATGATGGACATTTGCGCTGGCGGATTTCTCCGAATGGCCTTGGCAAAAGAAGGAGCCGGTTTCAAGATTCCCACCTTTTCCCACAAGGCTTTCTCAGAAATAATGGCCTCATTCCTGGAAATTTCCAATAACTTTTCCTGACGGACTTTGTCTAAAAATGTTTCCAAAAAAATTTCTCTTCAAAGGTTTCTCCAATAGTCGGGTGGCTCCAGTTGAACCTTGAAAATCACATGCCCATAAATTGGATAAAAAATGATGAAATCACAATCTATTTAGTCGATGTTCACGATTTAACTCAGATGGAGCCGTTCCCGTTTAAAGCAAAAAAAGAAAAAAACCTGATTTTTATCAAGGAATTCGGTTATTTTTGTAACGATAACGCTTCTTTTGAAATGGGAGAAATGGTTATCATTTAAGGGATGACTTTCTTGCTTCACGATTTATTTCAAGAGATATTGCACTTGCATCGTCAGGCACCTTAGCTATATTATAAAGGCTGATGCAGTCCCTAGGAAACATCCGCCCTGGATTCATATAAATTCAATATCGGAACGATCATGACAAAAAAGGCCAATCCTCGAATGTCACCATTTTATCTGAAAGATGGAAAGAGAGATTCCAAAAATAATAAATTCAAGAAAGCTCTCAAAGATTTAGATCAAGCCATCAAAATCAATCCCAATGAGGCTGAGCTTTATGATCAACGGGGTGTTATGTATGGTCAACAAGGGGAATTGGAGAAAGCCATCAAAGATTTAAATCAAGCCATCAAAATCAATCCCAATGAGGCTCTGTTTTATAATAATCGAGGTTCTACGTATGCTAAACAGGATGAATTTGAGAAAGCCACCAAAGATTTAGATCAAGCGATCAAGCTCAATCCTAATGAGGCTCATTGTTATTTTAGTCGGGGTGTTACGTATCTGCAACAAGGGGAATTGGAGAAAGCCATCAAAGATTACAGTCAAGCCATCAAAATCAATCCCAATGAGGCTCATTATTATTTTGGTCGGGGTGTTGCGTATCATCGACAGAATGAACTTGAGAAAGCCCTCAAAGATTTGAATCGAGCCATCAAAATCAATCCCAATGAGGCTTATACTTATTATAATCGAGGTATTGCGTATACTAAACAGGGTGAATTCGAGAAAGCTCTCAAAGATTACGATCAAGCCATCAAAATCAATCCCGATGAGGCTCTGTTTTATAGTCAACGTGGAGTTACGTATGATCAACAAGGAGAATTCGAGAAAGCCCTCAAAGATTGGAATCGAGCCATCAAAATCAATCCCAATGATGCTCAGTTTTATCATGATCGAGGTTCTGCGTATGCTAAACAGGATGAATTTGAGCAAGCCATCAAAGATTTAGAGCAAGCCATCAAAATCAATCCCAATGATGCTCGTACTTATCATAATCGGGGTGTTACGTATCATAAACAAGGGGAATTCGAGAAAGCCATCAAAGATTGGAATCGAGCCATCAAAATCAATCCCAATAATCCTGCTTATTATTCTCAGCGGGGTGTTACGTATACTGAACAAGGGAAATTCGAGAAAGCCATCAAAGATTTAGAGCAAGCCATCAAAATCAATCCCAATGATGCTCGTACTTATTATAATCGGGGTGTTACGTATTATAAACAAGGGAAATTCGAGAAAGCCATCAAAGATTTAGAGCAAGCCATCAAAATCAATCCCAATGATGCTCATTATTATTTTGGTCGGGGTGCTACGTATGAGCAACAAGGAGAAGTCGAAAAAGCTCTCAAAAATTTAGATCAAGCCATCAAAATCAATCCCAATAAAGCTGATTATTATTCTGGTCGTGGAGAGATTTATTTCAAACAGGATGAACTCGAAAAAGCCCGCAAAGATTTAAATCAAGCCATCATAATCACTCTCAATAAAACTGATGGAACTGATAAAAAGGAAGATATACTATCGCAATCTAAATTAATTGAAGAATTCACTAAAAAAGAATTCACTATAAAAGAATTCACTATAAAAGAATCAATGGCTCGGATAAACGATCTTAACAAACAACTCGAAGAACAAAACAAGGAAATCAAAGAAAAAAACAAGCAACTCGAAGAAAAAAACAAGCAATTAGAACAAGCAGAACAGAATTTGGAAGACACAATGGCCATGTTTGCTCATAAGTTCCGCGGGCCGTTGCAGAGTGTCCTCTACAATGTGGCGCATGGCAATGTCGCCAAAATTTCTTCGGATGCCGCCAAAATCATGAATGGCTTGCTGGATGTATTCAGTCTTGTTTCAACCGATGAAGCAAGATTGCGACAAAAGTTAAGGGAAGATCAAGAAGGGTGTGGTAATCTTTCTGAAGTTTTGGCACAGTGTCTAAGATTGGCAATAACGCAACTGCTGATGAAAGGGAATCAAAGTAAAATTTCTCAGCATTATCGGGCTTTCGCCAAAAGAGACAACCTTGTTCCTGCTGAGACTTCGCCTCAAGCATGGAAAAAACGCTATTTCAAGATAGAGACAGAGCTTCAAAAAGAGTGGGAGGAAAGTTTTATGCAACTCTTGTCCGCTCCTTCACTCGATGAATTGCTTGCTTGGATTGATCATCATTTCTTCAAAATCAAGATTGAGGGGTTTACGGAGTCTACGATTGCGTTTCAGCAGTATGGGGCGACTGAATCGGTCTTGACCATTCTTTTGACAGAATTATTGCTCAATATGTTTAAATACTACACTTCAAGTGAGCGTGTGGCGGTTCAGGTCAGTTGGGAATCTCAAGAGGGCGATTGTCTCTTGCGATGTGAAAACCCCAGTACACGGGATGAACGTCAAAATGATAAAGGCAGTGGGAAAGGGAATACATTTCTCAATTTGGTTGCCAATAAGCTCGAAGGAACGTTTACAAGAACCCTGAAAGATTGGTATGTCACAGAATTAAAAATTCCTGCGGCTTTGCTGAAACATTAAAATAGATGGAAATGAACATGAGTTGTTTTTTATGGGTAGAAGATTTTGAGGGAGGAAATTACAAAGCTACTACAGATTCGGTCTTTGGAGAAATGTTGAATCCGCCGATTCCCGATGAAAAAGAAGACCTACGGCAATACCTTGAACAGCAGGGTATCACCCTAAAATTCAATTTCTTAGAAGCACTTCACTTTATTAGAGATCCGCAAAAACTAACTCAAGTCGATTGTATCATCCTTGATATTGATTTGCCGGTGAAAACTCCTGAGACGACAGAGGATGAAAAGAAACTTCTTCCTGATGTTTTAAAATTGTATGGTTATCAAGTTTCTAAAAATGAGGAGGAGGATGAAGCTAGCTCAATAAGCGCACAGCAGAAACTAAAGCAGAAAGCGGGCTATCAATTGTATGTTGAATTGATATTTAAACAGAGTTTTCCCAAAAATCATATTTTTATCTGCTCCAACCATGGAGAAAATCTGAAATCTATTTTAGCAGCGTTTGAGCAGGCAAAAATGGAAATACCTGAGATTGTAGAGAAAAATGATAAAAAATGTGCGGATTGGGTGAAGGAGTGGAAAAATAAATCTTATCATAATTTACGCAGAGGAATCATTGAGGGGTGTCAATCCCTGAAAAAAGAATTAAAAAAATTATCTGATGACAAGAAAAATCCGCAATTCACTGAATATCAAAAATCCACATTTGAGCCTTCAGTCATTGAAGATTATTTAGAAATGCTAGAACGCTTTCTTCCTTTGCGAGAGCCGCATCCAGAGGAGAAAAAACATCAATTAAAATTGTTTGCTCGCACCCTCGTTCATCTTTGGGAAACTAAAGCGACTCCTCACAATTTAAACCGCCTAAAGCTAAAGAATGAACTATGGCGAACATTATCAACGCTGGGTTGGATCATGAAAAGCGCACGAAATCTAATGGCACATGGATCTTTGCTCGATCAATTAGATGAACAAGATGTTGCTTTTTTGTTTTTGATCAATATGCGCGCAATGTTTGATTTAGGGGAACAATCACAATCTTATGAAAAGATCCTTTTACGGATTTTTCACAGCGAACCATTCTTGAATGACAGTATCTTGGAATCAGAGTTAGCGAACAGCTATTATACTGTTAAAGATCTAGTTAAAAAGACTGAAAAAACTTCCGATAGTTTGCACTTTAATGGCTTAGTTAAAAATCTAGCAGAGGCTCCTAAACTGAAAGGGAATCCCGATTTCATAAGATTTCTGTATCAAATTTTTTGGCATGGTTTGTCTGGGATACGGATGGAATTGGTATCAAAAAAAGAAATTGAGGTTATTGCAACGTATAAATTTAATATGAAATCACCAATTTTTGAGCCTTCCTCTTTTGAGTCTTCTTCTTATTCAGAGATGCCTTTTTTAAATGTCTTTGCCCATCATTTTTATCATAAAAGCTTTGGCAAAGGACAGTAAAGTGCCCATTTGAAGGCCACACCGCTCATCTATACAGAAGGGTTGTTTTGAATATCTTACGCAGACATCCATATCTTTCCAGCACCGTGATTTTGGGGGTGCTCCTCTTCGTTTTCACAGCGTTGTTGAATATGACGCAAAAGCAGGGTCTCGATTTCTTAAAAGAAGGAATGATTGGTGTCATTGAAATCAAGGGAGTGATTTTAGATCCGGACCCGATTGTGGCACAGATTCAAAAAATGGCACAGACCGCAAGCGTCCTTGGGGTGATTGTGCGTTTGAACAGTCCGGGCGGCGGTGTGGCCGCGTCACAAGAAATTTATGAGGCGCTGAACCGTTTGAAGGCTAAGAAACCGATCTATTCATCAATGGGGTCGGTCGCGGCTTCCGGTGCGTATTATGTGGCCTGCGCCACTGATCGGATTTTTGCCAATCCGGGCACCATCACCGGGAGTATTGGAGTGCTGTTGCAGTGGTTTAATTTCCAGGGATTGACTGAAAAAATCGGTGCAAAAAGCATGGTCATCAAGAGTGTCCAAAACAAAGATCTGATGTCGATGTTCCGGGATCTGAAAGCACCGGAACGCCATATTTTACAACAATTGGTTGATGACACTCATGAGCAATTTGTTCAGGCGATTTTGCAGGGAAGAGCACAGTTGAGTGAAGAAAAAATTCGGGAATTGGCCGATGGCCGAATTTTAGCGGGAAAGCGAGCACAAACCGTGGGTTTGATCGATGAAGTGGCCAGTTATCATCAAGTGCTTGAGGCGCTTGGAAAAAAGTTAGGATTGAGTGGCCCCATTCGCACGATCCAGTTTGATCAAAAAGGTTCTTGGCTCCGCTCTCTGACAGGGTTGATCCCTTTGAGACAATTGCTCCCAACGCCTTCAGGAATCCGTTTAAGTTACCTTCTAGAATGAATTAAGATGATGCGTTATTTGTGGTTAGTTTTTTTATCATTATTCATTGGAATTGGAGCTATTTTTATCTACCAAAATCAAGCTCCAGTCTCGGTTCAGTTCCGTTTGGATTGGATCAATATCGGCATTGGGCTTTCAAGAGTCCCTGTCTTTATCCCGATTTTATTGGCTCTGATTTGTGGCATTCTCTTGTCGGCATTCTATCTGTTGGGCTACCATACTTATCTCCGTCTTCGAAACAGTGGGCAAAAGAATGAAATCTTCCGTTTGAAAAAATTAGTCCTGCTGGAGCGAAACAAAAACGAGCAACTCCGCCTAGGGCACCATCGTCCCCTTCCTCCACAAAATACAACGCAACCGGATGCCGCTTCCGCTCCTAAAAATCAGGCCTTGCCCTCTCCCGAAAATGATTCCTCAGAATGATCAAATTCTTGCTTGCATTTATTTTCAAATCAACGGAAAAAACCGGATGTCTTTGTAAGGCAGTTTCATAAAACCGGAAACTCCCAGCCCTTGAATTTCGGGGAGAAATTGGAAAATTTGATTCAGTAACTTTCGAAATTCTGTTTCACGTTGAGGGTTCAATAAGACATAATAACTGTGAATTTTAAGGTGTGTCGGGAAGCTCTCAAAAATAATGACTCCGGTGTGGTGAATCGTATTGAGTTTGCTAATAATCGCAAGGATCGAGCGCGGCAATTCCAGATTTTCATCAGGATCGTCTCCATCTTCAAAATAGGAGTGCAGCCGACTTTCATCTTCCGGTTTCGGCACGGCGACAATCTCAAATCGGATCTGCATTTCCGGGTCTGCAACAAAAGGAGCATCAGGCCCCTCCCGATCAATATGAAGCGTGTCTCTTGCCTTAAAAAAAACCGCTTTGAAGAGGCCAATCCGGCGAATTGTACGAGCGATATTGACCACATTGTTGATGGAAATATAAAATGATTGTTTGAGATCTCGATTATAAAGATTGATATTAGAATCAATATAAATGCCCTCTTTTTCCCAGCGAACCGCCAATCCCCCAACCACAGGATACTTCCCTAAACGACTGACCGCGACCAAAAACGCTTTTTCTGTTTTGCCTACGTTTTGGAGAAAATTTTTATAGTATTTGTCCAATGCGATGTTATCAACCTGCACGAGATAATTCCGGCGGTCTTCTTCTCGGAAGAAGCTTTTCCTGGAAGTGTAAACCACCGTATCCATTTTGCCGGGATGTTCATGAATCCAAACTGGGAGCAAGGAAGACGTTTCCGCAGAAAATTCCTCGCGAATGATGATATTTTTCATATGCCTCATATTTTTTAATAAATAATCCCCTCCTTTTCTGGATCGTTCTGGATCGTCAGCAAGCATCGCTTCCAGTGTCCTGGCAAATTCAATCGGAAGCTCAAGCGAAGTGACCGAAATCGCCGGATGCCCGAAGCGGCAGGATTGCCCAGATGCCAACGCATATAAAGTCCCCGCTAAGCCCTGTTCATCAAACCGAGGAGAAGAAAGCCCGGCGTTCAATTGTTCCTCTCCAATATAATAAACATCTCCCATCCGCGCATTTGTCTCCTGCAAACCGTCACTCATCAAATCCAAAACATTTCTTGTCATCACTTGCTTGTCTTCATCCACCTGAGCATAAACACTCGATCCCCAATCGATCAAACCGATCTTTTCCGTTTCAGGATCAAACACAATATTCGAGGGTTTGATGTCCCCATGCACCACCGGAGTGGCGATTCCATTTTGTTGAACAGATCTCAGGGTTAAAAGAATATCGACCATTTGCGCCGCAATCTTCAAAACCACACGAGGCGACAGTTTTCCCTCTAAGAGTAAAATTTCTTCGAGATTCTTGCCTTTGACTCGCTCCATCACCAAAATCGATTGTTTTTTGATTCTTTGATAATCGATCAATTTTGGGATCAGGGGGTGGTTTACTTGATCAATCATATAGGCTTCTTCTTCCAAACGATCTTGAATTTTTTGAGGGAGGTTGATCCGCGAAAATTTAAAAACATATTCTTTCCCATCTGGAGTAATGCCACCAAAGACAAACCCATACGCGCCTTTGCCGATCAATTCGATATTGTAAAACCCTAGTTGCTCTAGCTGTTGTTTACAGAGATTCACCCAATCCTTGAGTTTTCGGGCATCATCCTCGCTCAAGAGATAAATCGACTGTTCTTCCTGGATATAAAATAGCAGAATATTGGGTTCAGACATAATCGGCGCATTGATTAATTTTGAGGGATATGAATCGCCTTTCTGAGTCCGGCGGCAGCGGCTTCCATGTGCCCTTCGCCAAAAGTAGGATGGGGGTGAACCGTGAGCGCGATGTCTTCGAGAGTCGCTCCCATTTCGATGGCCAGGGTCGCTTCTGAAATCAATTCGGACGCTTTCGAGGAAACAATCGAAGCTCCGAGAATGCGATCATTTGTGCAATCCGCGATATATTTGATATAGCCCAAACCCTCGTTGGTGGTGGCGGCTCGACCCAAAGCGGTGAATAGAAATTTTCCTTGTTTAAGCTGATACCCTTGCGCCTTGGCTTGCTCTTCGCTCAAGCCGACAGTGGCGATTTCGGGTTTGGTATAAACCACGTCAGGAATGGCCCAAATATCACTCCTAGAAACTTTTTTTCCAGCAATCGCTTCAGCGGCCATAACCCCTTCCGCCGCGGCTTTATGCGCCAACATTGGCCCAGGAATGAGATCCCCAATTGCGTAGATATTTGCCTGAGATGTGAGCAGAGAATCATTGACTTTAATCCTTCCTTGATCCATTTCAAAATGAATCTGACCTAGCTCAATCCCCTCAAAATTAGGAGCACGCCCGACTGTCACAGCGAGAAGATCAGCCTGGAGGACTTTCTTTTTTTCTTTGTGAAGGCATGCCAGCTCAATCCCGTCAGTTTGTTCCCGCACACTCAGCGCTTTGGTTTTGGTGAGGATGGTTCCTCCCATTTTTTTAAATTCCTTCGCGACAATACGACTCGCCTCTGCTTCACAATTGAGGAGAATCCGATCCAAAACCTCCACAATCGTCACCGCGCTTCCCAAGTTCGCATAAACGGTTCCCAATTCCATCCCAATCACGCCGCCTCCGAGAATGATCAGAGCAGGAGGAATTTCTTTGAGGGAGAGGAGATCGGTTGAATCAAGAATAGTCCGATGATTCACTGGAAAATCTGGCAGATTTACGATGCGGGAGCCCATTGCTAAAATGACATTTTCACAGGCGATGGTTGACGGCTCCGTTTTTCCTGAGACCTGAACTCGATTGGCGGATGCTAAAGTACCGCCCCCTTCAATCGTGCGCACATGGTTGCTTTTCAAAAGATAATGAATCCCCTCCACCAGCTTTTGCACCACCTGATCTTTCCAAGCAATCGTCTCCGGCCAAGCAATCGTCGCATTAGAGGCATGGATTCCCATTTTTTGAGTTTCTTTTTTTTGTAAATCGGCAAACATTCCTGAAGCATGCAAGAGCGATTTCGAAGGAATACAACCTTTGTTCAAGCAAGTTCCCCCCATCGCTTCTTTTTCGATCAAAACCGTATCGACTCCGAGTTGCCCCAGCCGAATCGCGGCCGCGTATCCTCCAGGCCCAGCACCAATCACGACTGTATTTGTTTGGATTTTTTCCATAAATTTTATTTTCTGTTTCAGCCCGCAAAATCTGGAAAAATTTTGCGCTGCTAGGTCAAATGAATCAGCATCATGGAAGGCTCTTCAAGGTATTTTTTCCATAAATTGCTGAAGCGAGCAATGGTGCCACCATCAATAATTCGATGATCCGCCGACCAATTTGCTTGCATTATTTTCCGAGGTTTTACAGACCCTTCCGAAAATAATGCAAGCAAATTGGTCGGCGGATCATCGAATTATTGATGG
>WASW01087522.1_pt1 | contig 13976 bp, 11 predicted proteins | sample 5698521 | NCBI WGS metagenome assembly WASW01 (sample SAMN11175560, study PRJNA528189) | sponge metagenome | isolation source: marine sponge | host: Leucetta | place: Antarctica: Western Antarctic Peninsula, King George Island | collected 2013-01
GAGCCAGGATCAAACTCTCAAGTTGATTTGTCGATGCAAGCATCGAAAATCGACAAGAACCTGTCCTCGCACAATCGTGGCCACCTGCACCGATATCAGATAAATCTAACATCGCCGACAAGTGGTTCCGATACGTGAGAAAACAAATTCCGTAAGTTCATCCTTAAACGAACAACAGACCGCCGCCCACGTATCTCTTCCTTATCAACAATCGTCATCAGCGTTGTGCTAAACAATTACTTGCTTGGCACGGCCTCGGCCGAAGAAGTTCGACCGGAGGAGCGCGCTTTTAGTGCGCACGCACCGGTTTGTCAAACCCCATTCGTATGAGGACGGAGATACTATCTTCAATCGACCGTTTGAGCAATCCGTGCGTTTGTGGAAAACTTTAAACGCGCGTTTGGCCTTGGCCGACGAGGGGTGGTATATGATGATGTGCTGCCTTTGGCAAGCGTCGTTTGATAAAAACCTTAAGGAGATGAAATCTTGGAGCGATCATTACGCCGACGATCACATATATGGTATATTTGCCTCGCAATGACGGCACTATTAGTAGTGTCAGGATGTACGCAAACGGCGCAGTTACAAGGCGGTGCCGTCTCAAATAGTGCATCAAACGGCACTACACCTAATACCAGCATATTCCCCGATATTCCGATTCCCGAAGGCGCAAATATGATTGTCGATCGAACGCTTATTGTGGGAACGCAAGATTGGTTCGGACAATTGGCCTTAAATGCGAATCAAGGCACCGTCGCAATCTTTGATTTTTACCGCAATCGCCTACCTCAATTTGGCTGGAGTGAGATTACTTCCGTACGCGCACCAACAAGTGTTCTCACTTATGATCGGGAAAACCGAATTCTACAAATGCAAATTAGTGCGACCACTTTGCGGGGCTCTGAGATTCTCATCACCGTATCGCCTCGTGGAAAGCCAGCACCTTCCGGGGGCGCAACACCCGTAATACGTTCTAATTAAAAACTATCAATCCAAATACATACACAATTTAAGCAGGAGAATACGATGCCGGATGTCGTCATTATAGACGGAGTGAGGAGCCCCATTGGTCGATTTGGTGGCGGATTATCAAAAGTTAGACCCGATGATCTATTAGCCGAAGTTTACAAAGCTTTGGCAGCAAGGACTGGGATTGATCCTGCGCTCATTGACGAAGTCTATGCAGGCTGTGGCAATCAGGCTGGGGAAGATAACAGAGACGTTGCGCGAATGGGGTCACTATTGGCCGGCTTCCCAAAAGAAGTTCCAGGTGTGACGATCAATCGAAACTGCGCATCATCATTGGATGCAGTGAATGCAGCAGCACGATGCATCGCAACTGGCGAAGGGGAAATCTATTTCGGGTCTGGCGTTGAATGCATGAGCCGTGCTCCTTGGGTCATGGGTAAGCCCGACCGGGTCCCAACGAACCAAGCGCCAAAGATGTGGGACACAACAGTCGGTTGGCGTTTCAATAACCCAAGAATGGATGAGATGTATCCAATCATTTCATTGGGCGAAACAGCGGAAAATATTGCCCGCGAGATGCAAATTAGCCGAGCTGAACAAGACGCTTTTGCAATTGAAAGCCAAAATCGCGCCGTCGCGGCAATGAACGCTGGCGCATTCGCAGAGGAGATTACACCGATTGCAGTGCCACAGAGAAAAGGCGATCCCATTATTATAGATACTGATGAGCACGTCCGAGCACGCGCCGAGAATGGCGGATACGTTGTTGATACAGATATTGCCGATCTTGGAAAACTTCGCCCTGCCTTCACAAAAGATGGCACGGTTACTGCTGGCAACTCGTCCGGCATCAATGATGGTGCCGCCGCATTGCTGATGATGTCATCAGACCGCGCCGAGGCACTCGGCATGAAGCCTAAATTAAAATGGCTTGGTGCTGCGTCAGCTGGTGTTGATCCTGGCGTCATGGGATACGGGCCAGTACCTGCAACAGAAAAACTTTTGCAGCGATTCAATCTGTCAATCGACGATATTGATTTAATTGAATTGAATGAGGCGTTTGCGGCACAGACAATCGGCTGCATGCGCAGGCTTGGAATCAATCATGACAAGATGAATGTAAATGGCGGCGCAATCGCGCTCGGCCATCCCACAGGCGCATCGGGTGCACGGATCGTTGTAACAATGATGCACGAGATGTCACGGCGCGCCAAAGCGGGGAAACCTGCCAAATACGGTCTGGCAACGCTTTGCGTTGGTGTAGGCATGGGTGTTGCTACCCTGTTTGAATGGATCGGAGACGCCTAATGGATCGACCACTTTCAGGAGTCCGTGTCGTAGGTTTAGAACAATATATGGCAGGACCTTATTGCACATTGTTGCTCGCCGATGCGGGTGCTGAGGTGATCAAGATTGAGCGCCCAGGCACTGGTGATCCTCGCAGGTCAATGCCCCCTTTTGCTGAGAAAGACGGTCACAAAAAGGGCGCGGGGTTTATGGGCTATAACCGTAACAAAAAAAGCCTCGCCTTGAATATTCATGATCCCGAAGGCAAGGAGGTGTTTCGAAAACTATGCGCCTCGGTTGACGTTGTTGTTGAGAATTTGCGTCCAGGTTCAATGACCAAACTCGGACTCGGCAACGCAGATATGCGCGCAGCAAATCCAAGATTAATATGGGGTATTATATCAGGGTTTGGCAGGATGCCTGGATATACAGGACCGTATTCGGATCGCCCTGCTTTCGATATCGTTGCCGAAGGCATGAGCGGGATGATGAACTTAGTTGGCCACAGCGATAAACCGCCTGGTTGGACGATCTACGGTCTTGCCGATATTTTATCAGGCACCATGGCGGCACAAGGCATCATGCAGGCACTTTATATGCGTGAACGCACAGGCGAAGGCCAACTTGTCGACAGCGCCATGTTCGACAATATGCTGGCACTGAACGAACAGATGATTTCGTATTATTCCGTCGCCGGTGAAATTGGTGAACGCGGCAAGCCTAAGAACTATTACCCACGTGGCGCGTTTCAAGCTTCCGATGGCTGGGTCGCTCTACATTGCCCAGACAACATCCTATGGGGACGCCTTGCAGATGCGATGGGGCATTCAGAATTAAAAGAAGATGCGCGAACAGCTACAGGTCCAGCACGCGCACAGCACATTCCGATGATTGACGCGATTATTGGTACATATTTGGGAGAAAAGACCCGCGACGAGGCTGTTGCCACGCTGAATGCTGCAGGTGTCCCATGCGGCCCGGTAAACCGTGCTGACGATGTTTTTTCCGACCCACATGTCGCAGCCAGAAAAATGCTCATCGATATCGACGACCCTAAAGTCGGTAGTTACAAATTCGCACGTACGACACCACATATGTCTGCAGCACCAGAGCCACCAACTGAGCCAGCTCCTGATCTGGGTCAGCACACACATGAGTTGCTGAGCGAACTTGGATATACGGACAACGACGTCGATGCCCTCGCAGACAAAGGCGTCGTCGGACTCTCATAGAGAAAACATCTTATCCCTCTCCCCTCATGACAAGGAGAGAGGGATTGATGATGTATTAAGCGACTTGTGCGCGCTCGCCGTTAATCATGAGGCCATCTTTACTGGCGGAAACTTTAATCTCATCACCATCATTAATGCTGCCTTCCAGGATTGCCTGTGCAAGCGGGTTTTCAAGGGCACGTTGTATTGTTCGCTTAAGAGGTCTTGCGCCATACACCGGGTCATATCCTTGATCAGCAATCCAGGCACGTGCAGCACCATCGAGTATAATGGTAATTCCACGATCCGTGATTCTTGAACGCAGGCGGTCGAGCTGGATTTCAACAATACCGTCCATATGCTCTCGTGCTAATCTGCGGAACAAGATCGTCTCGTCCAATCGGTTTAAGAACTCTGGGCGGAAAGCTGAGCGCACTACTTCCATAACCATTGAACGGACCACTTCGAGATCCTCGCCTTCAGGTTGGCTCGCAATTACATCACTGCCTAAGTTTGAGGTCATGATGATCAACGTGTTTCTGAAATCGACTGTTCGACCTTGGCCATCCGTTAAACGACCATCGTCAAGCACTTGGAGCAATACATTTAACACGTCCGGATGCGCCTTCTCGACCTCATCAAAAAGGATGACCTGATATGGCCTACGCCGCACAGCTTCGGTCAACGAGCCACCTTCATCATATCCAACATACCCTGGCGGTGCGCCGATCAAACGCGCGACGGCATGCTTCTCCATATACTCAGACATATCCATACGAACCATGGCTTGCTCGTCATCGAACATGAATGATGCAAGTGCTTTGGTAAGTTCTGTTTTACCCACCCCCGTAGGGCCTAAGAACAAAAACGAACCGATCGGTTGGTTTGGATCACCAAGCCCAGCACGAGCCCGGCGGACCGCATTAGATACAGCGACAAGCGCATCATCTTGACCAATAACGCGACCACGGAGAGAATCTTCCATACGTAATAACTTCTCGCGCTCACCTTCGAGCATTTTACTGACTGGAATACCCGTCCAACGCGAGACAATTTGTGCCACGTGTTCCGCCGTAACGGACTCGTCAAGCATGTGAGATTGCTCGCCCGCCTCAACTTTCACCAGTTGTTCCTGAAGACGCGGAATTTCATCATACGTCAATTCGCCCGCTTCCTGGAGGCGCCCGTCGCGGATAGCTCTTTCAGCAGCGATACGCGCGGCATCAAGTTCTTCTCTGAGCTTTGTTGTATCCGCAAGAGACGCTTTCTCAGATTCCCACTGACTTGTCAGGCTTTCAGATGTTGCTTCAAGGCCTTCCAGTTCGTCATCAATTTTCACAAGGCGATCCTGGGAAGCCTGGTCTGTCTCTTTCTTTAACGCCTCGCGTTCAATCTTGAGTTGAATTATACGTCGATCCAGTTCATCAATTTCTTCTGGTTTGCTGTCGATTTGCATCTTTAGGCGACTCGCTGACTCATCGACCAAGTCGATCGCCTTATCCGGTAAAAAGCGGTCTGTGATATACCGGGCACTCAAAGTTGCAGCGGCCACCAGAGATGAATCCGTGATACGAACACCATGGTGCAACTCATACTTTTCTTTAATACCACGCAATATCGAGATTGTGTCTTCAACTGTTGGTTCCGACACAAAAACAGGCTGGAACCGACGCGCTAAAGCCGCATCTTTTTCGACATACTTGCGGTATTCATCCAGTGTTGTCGCACCGACACAATGCATCTCGCCACGTGCAAGCGCAGGCTTTAACAAATTTGATGCGTCCATTGAGCCTTCACTAGCGCCGGCACCGACAAGCGTGTGCATCTCGTCAATGAACATAATGATCTGGCCCGCAGCAGCCTGCACCTCATTCAGGACTGCCTTGAGTCGCTCTTCAAATTCTCCACGGAATTTTGCACCCGCAACGAGCGCACCTAAATCCAGAACCATCAATGTCTTTTGCTTGAGGTTCTCGGGGACGTCGCCATCGACGATTCGTTGCGCTAAGCCTTCAACAATTGCGGTCTTACCGACGCCAGGCTCACCGATCAGAACAGGATTGTTTTTAGTACGGCGCGATAGGACCTGAATGGTGCGGCGAATTTCTTCATCACGCCCGATAACTGGATCGAGCTTTCCCTCCATCGCAGCCGCGGTCAGGTCACGCGCATACTTGTTCAACGCATCATAGTTATCTTCAGCATTCGCACTGTGGGCGGGACGGCCTTTGCGAAACTCATTGATTGCAGCATTGAGACTTTGTGGTGTCACACCTGCATCACTAAGAATTTTAGCGGCGATACTGTCTTTTGCCATAACGATGGCGAGCAAGACACGTTCGACAGTGACAACACTATCACCGGCCTTCTCTGCAAGCTGCTCGGCTTGATCAAAAAGTCGTGCCGCTTCAGGCGCAAGGTATAGCTGTCCGGCGCCATCTCCTTCAACTTTGGCTATTTTGTAAAACTCTCTATTTGTCGCTTCGATTGCACGGCCCTGATCGCCGCCTGCGGCATCGATCAAATTTGCGGCCAAGCCTTCCTTATCTTCCAGAAGAATTTTCAATACGTGTAGTGGTGTAAGTTGCTGATGATTGGTGCGTAACGCCAATGTTTGTGCAGACTGTATGAAGCCCCGCGCACGATCTGTGAAGTTTTCGAAATCCATGCCTTTATCCTCTCATTGCGCCGATGGTGACCGCCCCCAATTGGGCAGCGATAACCCCTCGCGGTTTGTGGTCATGTTATCTCAGATATGGCCTGTTAGGCGAGCACTGCAAGCCCATCCGCAACAAATTGACAGAACGGCTACAAAGCCAACTCCAATTGAGTGTTAACAAATTGTTTTAATTTGTTTCATGATCATGTTCGAAAGTTTTCAGTACCGGTTTTCATGCTATAAAATGTAATGTTAACGATAGGGGTGTCGTACAATGGCGTCGAATCAAGATAATTTCGATATCCAAATTTTTAAGAATAACCGTTGGGCCACGGAAGCTATTCGTGAACGTGAAATCGATGCCCGTGCGATAGCGAAAAAATTCCTATCTGACAAAAAATGCGCTGGTGCACGAGTTGTGGCGAACCGGATCAAACACGACGGGTCTATCGAAGAGAAAGTTATTTTTGAAGGTACCCAGTCTGTTAAAGACAGTCAGCTCCTTAAAATCTCAACCGTTGAGCATATAAAAATCTACTGCGAAAAGCCTCGAGATTTCTTTAGCCTAGAGAGCCGCATTATTTTTAATAGAGTTTTCCGCAGTTATCTGGAAAGTGTTACACTTACGCCCACAGAAGTGCTGCACAATCACAAAGAAATTCAGCGTCTGGCCGACCGAGATAATTTGATGTTTTCGGCGACAAGTCATGTTGCACAATTACAAAGTAGCGGTGGTGCACAAGGCACAAAAAAACGACACAAACAAATTGTCGAAATTGTTGATCAAATTACTGCTCAGGCAGAACGGGCCGCATCGCTCAAACTACCAACGTTATCGAAAAATTTATCGGAAACACTCTCTGCTGTCTCAAGTATCAAAGGAGATACACCTGAGTATTTGACAATGGTCGTCCTTTCCAGAGCGTTACAGCGCATACCAAATTGGACGGAAAAGCTGGACAAGCTCTGCATCCTTGTGAATTCAGAGAAAGAACGCAAAGCCGTCTTGCTTTTAGATACCGTGATAGCCGACCTGCTTGGAACAAATTTAGTCCAAGAGCTTCTTGGTTGGCAGCGATCCCTCGGCAGCGCCATCATCAGCATGATAGATTTGTCTGAAGGTATTTACGATACTGAACAAAGTGACGCCAAGCAGACAACTGAACGGCTCAATTTTCTGATGAAGAAAAACATTCTTCCTGCTAGCCGTCGTGTCTTGATAGATCGCGCACTACGCCAATTAAAATCCTCCGCCCCTCTATATAAGGCAGATCCATCAAAAGAAATGGAAGAATACCAACGCGTCATGGCGCGCCTGTTGGTGCCAGGCGGCATATTATCGGGTGCAGAAGGTGCTGAGGCTATTACGTTACGTGGCACTCAGTTTGTAAAAGAAGGTGGGACAACCGGGAAACGCGCCGTTATTAATGCCACCGTAAAATCGCTGCCTGATCCAGCTCGTGGCGTTATGTATTTAGCGGAACTCACAAAAACGACAATTGCAGACGATCATCTAGGTGACATCATCAAAGAATTGGATGTCGTATTCAGTGCACGTGTCATTGACGAATTGTGTCGTCGTTCAATGTCGCCGAAGGATCGAATGGTTACGGCAACAGGGGCCTTCATGGCAACAACATCTTCAGCACTCCCTGATGACGTGAAGCAACAAGTAACAACGCATATCGATGGCGTATTAGAGCGTTATCTTATTGATGAGAGCATCATCGACCGGCTTGATAGCCCCGACGCGCACATCAGAGATCGGGCGGTACGCCTTGTTAAATTTTGTGGCGCGGGGGTGTTGCCAGAAGGCAAGGCGCTCAAATTGGCCCGCAAACGTGTTGTCAGCCTTCTTCGACAGCCAAATTTTGATGCCCACTTTGTAGACGGCCTTAACGGTACCGTGTCAGATAAAGCACTTCGTGATTTCCATAAACTTTTGATTCAAGGCGGACTGGCATGAAAATTATGTCCAGCTACAAGCCAATCGATTGACACTATGCATTGGGCTCTTCACTGTACGTTCCCATGACAATGAAACTGCAAAGAATCTATCGCCATCCTGTAAAAGGTTTAACGCCTGAAGAACTGGATTCTGTGACCTTGATTGAAGGTGCTGTGATGCCGAACGATCGACGGTTTGCCGTTGCTCTCGGCTCTACGCCAGTATCAGGCGCGACCGCTGAATGGATGCCTAAATCAAGTTTTCTGATGCTCATGAAGAATGAAAAACTCGCGCAACTGGAAACCAGTTTTGACGATGCAACAGATGCTTTAACGATCAAACGAGGCGGCAATCAGGTCGCACGTGGTGTGCTATCGCAAAAGATTGGTCGCACAATGATAGAAGACTTTTTTGCGGCATTTATGAAAGACGAAGCAAGAGGACGGCCAAAACTTGTTGAGGCCACTGAAGGCCACGTTCTCTCCGATCACAACAATCCTGTGGTTTCCATTATAAACGAAGCGTCTGTGAAAGATTTAGAGCGCGTTGTTGGGAAAGAAGTCGATCCAAGACGATTCCGAGGTAACCTGTTAATTGATGGAATCAAGCCGTGGGCTGAATTTGATTTATGCGGCAAGCGAATCAAAATTGGGGACGCTGTACTCGAAATCACTGTGCCCATTGACCGCTGTGGAGCAACTAACGTTAATCCTGTTACCGCTGAACGTGACCTGAACATTCCAAAAGATTTACAACGAGGTTACGGGCATATTGATTGCGGCGTCTACGCACGTGTCATCAAAGGCGGATTGATAACCGCAGGAACAGAAATCCAAGCATTATAGTTGAAACAACCGTTCTCCTGCGTCTTTTTAATCAGCAGCTTGAGGAACGTCTGAAATATCGCCGTCTGCCACAGGAACTTTTGGTTTCCGTGGTCTACGCGTCCGAGGCTTTTTAGGAGCCTCTTCTTTAATGCTCACAACTTCAATCGGCTCTGCAGTGGTTTGTGGCGTCGCCGCCTCTGCCTGTGCTTCTTCAGAAACAGGAGCATCATTCACAACCTCAACAGGTTCCGACGATTTCTGATTGCGCCGATGTGAATTATCCCGGCGTGGCGCTTTTTCGCTCTGCGCATCATTATCTGATGGAGATTGGTTACTATCAATGTTCTGACTGTTATTAGTGACATCGCCTGCGCTGTTTACTTCACGATTGTCACGGTCCTGATGCCCACGATTGTTATTCTCACGGTTCGTGTTTTCGTTATCCGTATTCAGAATTCGATAATAGTGCTCTGCATGCTGGAGATACCCTTCAGCAAGAATACGGTCACCAGCCAAGTTCGCATCTCGTGCGAGGGCCTGGTACTTTTCAAGCACTTGCGCAGCATTGCCACGAACTTTTGTCTCGGGGCCATTACTATCGAATGAACCGCCTTTTTGGTTAGGGTACTTGCGTCCGGTTCCGCGAGAGCGGTTACGCCTATTATTATTCTGATTTTGTTTCATCATTCTCTGAATCTTCATTTGAAAAAAACAGCGCACAACCCATGCCAAACACTCGCTTGGCTCATGTCTCTTCCTTAAAGAAGACGACGATTATGGTTGAACGATGAGTTGTGCCTACGTCAAGGCAATCCCACGCAGTCCCAAAGGACTGAACTCATTAAAAAACTAACCCTAACCTTAACTTATTCCAACATCTTTTTTGTAAAAAGATAAGGCTCTTTCAATTCCAGACAGGTCACGTCGCACACGATACAGCGCAAACCCTGACTGTGCCGCAATCTCAGAGACATCATTGGCCTGATCAATTCCAATCTCAACCGCAAGAATACCATCCGATTGAAGTAAATTTGCGCTTGCAGGTATTAAATAGTGATACGCATCAAGTCCTTTTGATCCACCGTCGAGTGCGAGATGCGGTTCATGATCACGCACACCTCTATCCAAATTGGGAATATCCATTGTCGGAATGTATGGCGGGTTGGAAACAATCAAGTCGAACAGTCCATCGATGGGGTTGTGCCATGAGCGGCAAACTATTTGTGCGCGATCACTTAAACCGAGACAGTCAGCATTACGTTTTGCGACGGCAATTGCCTCTTCGGAAATATCCAGTCCGACGCCGTTCGCCTTTTCAAAGGTTTTTAAAAGTGCGAGCAATAAGCACCCACTTCCTGTTCCTAGATCTAAGATATTACGGGGTGCCTCACGGTCCTTGAATAGTTCAATAATGAGTTCAAGAACCGTTTCAGTATCAGGCCTTGGAATTAGCGTCGCGGAGGATACTTCCAATGGCATACTCCAGAATTCTCGCTTCCCTGTGATATGTGCAAAGGGCTTACCTGCCGCACGTTCATTTACAGATAACTCAAAAATGCCAAATGTCAGAACATCTAATTCTTCATCTGCTCGTGCAAAAACCTGTGCTGCATTTAACTTCATGACATGCGCAAGCAAACCACGGGACTCAGATCGTGCATCTTCAATACCGGAATCTACGAGCCGCGTTGTCCCAACAGTTAATGCTTGGGCAACGGATATCATTCTATAGTCGCCAGTCGGCGTGCGTTATCTTCTGAAAGCAAGGCGTCAACAACTTCGTCGATCTCTCCATTCAAAAATGCATCCAAGATATGAAGTGTGAGGCCAATCCGATGATCTGTAACTCGGCGCTCTGGAAAATTATATGTGCGGATACGCTCAGATCTGTCGCCTGAACCCACCTGGGCTTTTCGATTTTGTGCGCGCTCTGATGCTTGACGTTCGCGCTCTGCATCATAAAGCCTGGCGCGTAAAACCTTCATCGCTTGCGCTCTATTCTTATGTTGCGATTTTTCATCTTGTTGCGAGACAACAAGGCCAGAAGGTAAATGCGTAATCCGCACAGCACTATCAGTTGTGTTTACGTGCTGCCCACCTGCGCCCTGGGCACGAAATGTATCGATACGGAGGTCTTTATCCTCAATCTGGATATCGACTTCTTCTGCTTCAGGCATCACAGCGACAGTTGCTGCCGAGGTATGAATTCGGCCCCCAGATTCTGTGGTCGGCACACGTTGAACACGATGCACACCGCTTTCAAATTTGAGAAATCGGAAAACTTCTTTTCCAGTAATTTCAGCGATTGCCTCTTTGGCACCGCCAACGCCCGTTTCCTGAAGATGGATAATATCAAACTTCCAGCGCATCCGTGCAGCATAGCGCTGATACATGCGAAACAAATCCGCAGCAAACAACCCAGCTTCATCGCCGCCTGTGCCAGCACGAATTTCTAAGATAGCGTTACGACTATCAGCTTCGTCTTTTGGCACCATCATTAATTTAACGACGTTTTCTAATTCAGGAATTTTGTCCTTCAGCAATCGACATTCTTCCTCCGCCATCGCGCGCATATCTGCATCACTCTCTGGATCTTCTATCATTGCCGCTGCATCAATAAATTCCTGTCGCGCTCCGCGGAATGCGTTGATGGCTTCAACGATAGGCGTCAGGTCAGCATATTCTTTCGAAAGACTTGCATACTCCTCGCCTGTTACGCCGTCAGCTGACATTAGATGCGTCAGTTCGTCGAAGCGCGCCGTCATGCTCTCAAGGTGTTCTTCCATACTCACGTTGAATCATCCTCGTCCTCAGTAATACCGAACAAATCTCGGATGAGATCTTCCGCTATTTCAATATTTTCGCCTGCCGCTGCCTTAGTCCGCAAACGCTCACTTGGCGTATGAAGCAGCCGCTGCATTAGCATATGTGTTGCTCGTTCAGCATCACCATCAGCATCCATGAGTGCTTGATTTCTCAACGCATTTACATGTGACCGAAGCGCACTTAGCGCTGGTGCCGCTTTTCGTGCTTGTCGATCTTGCCCATACCGCGTGACTTCTTCGCGTACAATAAATGCGGCGGCATCAGCCTCAGTCACGCGATTTTCGAGACCTTCTATAGCAAGTCTCTCTAGATATTGCAGGTCGTATAAAAACGCATCATCGAGCCTATCCACGGATGGTTCGACGTCTCCGGGCAATCCGGCATCTACAATAAATTGCGGCCGAAACCGACGGGTTTTGAGTGCCCCGCGTACCATATCTGCAGTTAACGCAAGTGATCGTCCACCCATAGCCGTTACAACGATATCAGCATCAGCCAATGCGTTAGATAAGTCATTCTCTGCGATATGCCTGGCGCGGAGTTGCGTAGCTAATGCACTGGAAGACCGCGACCCAATATCAGCAACCGATAAACTTCCAATATTTGCGCGGATGAGCTCGCCCCCAATAACCTCGCCCATATCCCCTCGCCCGATGATAAGCGCATTTGCATTCTCAAGGCGACCATGGACATCACGTGCGACGCCAACAGCGACTGCTGCAATCGATACCGGTCGCTCACCAATCGCAGTTTCAGTTCTGACCCGCTTCGCTGCCGTATAAGCTGCTTGTAATAGCCCCTCTAGCTCGGAGCTAATCATATCTTCGTTACGTGCCAATCGATGGCAGGCTTTCACCTGTCCAAGGATTTGTGGTTCACCAACAACAACGCTTTCCAATGAAGACGCTATACGAAACAAATATCCAATAGCCTCATTATCTTTTATCGCAGTTAGCGAGGTCGCTTCGTTCGATGATAAATCCGCATGTTCAGACATCACTTTCTTGATGGCGTCGTAATCCTGATCAACATCATCAGAAAATGTCATCACTTCAACTCGATCGCACGTTGAAAGAACTATTCCTTGAATTATTTGAGCATCACGCAAGGCACTTAAAAAAAGAGGAACCGTATCATCATCAACGAATATGCGATCGCGCAAAGTCACGCCTGCCGAACGATGATTAGCACCTACAATGAGAAATGATTTTGATATCACGTTGACGCCCATCGCGATCGCTAACGATACTTAGCTAGGCGCTCCCGAAGCTCGGGGAGAGGCACCTCAGCTTGTTCGCCGCTTTGCATATCACGAACAGTTGCAACGTTTTTAGCCAGTTCGTCATCACCTAGAATTACCGCTGCAATGGCATTTACTTTATCAGCACGCTTCATACGTTTACCCATGTTGCCTGAATATCCAAGATCAACATGATAGCCATCTTCACGTAAACTCTGTGCTATTTTCATGGCTTCTCTCGCAGCTGGCGCACCCATGGGTACAACAGCAACCGGTCGCTTAGATAGCGCAGCATCACCGACCATCATCGCCAATCGTTCGACACCAGCAGCCCAACCTATACCGGGCATCGCACGACCACCCATCTGTTCCATCAAACCATCATAGCGTCCGCCTGCAAGAACAGCACCTTGCGAACCCAAAGTCGTCGTCACAAATTCGAAGGCTGTGTGAGAATAATAATCGAGGCCACGAACAAGCCAAGGATTAATATTTGTTTCGACACCAACGTCCGCGAGACCTTGCAATACATCATCAAAGAATGCGCGAGAGTGATCGTTCAAGTACTCTTGCAACAACGGCGCTTCAGCCATCACTTCGCGATCACCCTCATTCTTCGAATCAAAAATTCTAAGCGGGTTTTTTTGCAATCTTTTCAAGCTGTCTTCAGAGAGTTTTGATTTGTGATTCGTCAAATATGCCACCAACGTTTCCCGGTAGTTCTGACGACTTTCTGTGTCTCCAAGCGTATTGATTTCCAATGTCACGTCATCGGCAATACCCAGTTCACGCAACAAGTGTGCACCCACTGCAATCACTTCAATGTCCGCTTGAGGACCAGGAACACCCAATATTTCAACATCCACTTGATGAAACTGACGGAGGCGACCTTTTTGCGGGCGCTCATATCTGAACACAGGCCCTCTCGCAAAAAATTTCACGGGCACTGATTGTTGAAGACCGTTCGACATAAACGCACGTGCGATACCCGCTGTGAATTCTGGTCGAA
>WASW01019019.1_pt1 | contig 13958 bp, 14 predicted proteins | sample 5698521 | NCBI WGS metagenome assembly WASW01 (sample SAMN11175560, study PRJNA528189) | sponge metagenome | isolation source: marine sponge | host: Leucetta | place: Antarctica: Western Antarctic Peninsula, King George Island | collected 2013-01
TCAGGAGAAGCAGGGTCGTTTGATGGAGTGCTTTGTATCGGGTTCAACGGCTAGATGTGCAAGCGAATTAGTAAACGTGAACAAAGCATCTTATTTTTTTCATTGTCTTTGAGAAGTCATCTACGAGGTGACAGAAGATGAGCTACCATCATCACCCTCAGCTTGTCGAAGGGTGGAGTATCCGAGGAAGGTCATTAATAATTCGCTATCGCCTCTCATGGTCTACCTTTTTCGGTCTTTTAAAGCGTAGGGTTTACGCGAAGGTGACTCCCGACACGCAAAGAAAAACATGGATGGGAATCATACAAGATCGGATTGTTCCTGACAGCATTGTTTATTCGGACGGGTATCATTCGTACAACGTGTTGGACGTGTCCGAGTTCAAACACTACAGGATCAACCCTTCAAAACTGTTTGCTGATAAACAAAATCATATTAATGGGATTGAAAACTTCTGGAACCAGTCCAAGAGACACATGCGTAGATTTAACGGGATTCCAGCCAAACACTTCTCTCTATTTTTGAAGGAGTGTGAATGGCGATTTAATAACCCCAATCCAAAAACCCAGATAAAACCACTTAAATAATGGGTCAGGCGATATATGGGCTAGTTCTAGGACAGCCCTAAATTTATTAAATAGGTGCGTCCATTGTCTGTCTGTTAGTCTGTTGGTTTTAAGTTTTTATTTGGTTTTACTGCTTACACGATCTGCCTTTAAAGCGGTAATTTTTAATAACTCCTTGATTGTTGGCAGTAAAAGTCGTTTTACAGCTTTTACGAATGGCATATGCCATATCTCCAATTGGTGTAATTACAGTTCCTCCATCGAAAAACCACGTATACATTTTGTCGTTATTAGGAAGCGTGAATACATCTGAAGGAGGCCCCCAACTTTGTATCAATTTATTAATATCATCCCCAAGCCAAGTCTCAACTACTCGTTTATAGCCTGCTTGTGTGGCACAGCCATGCAACAGTAGAAATAGAATCATTATAATAATTTCTTGCAAGTAAACTTTCATATTGTCCTCTTCTGTTGGTTGGGGGTTTACATTAGCCTAGTGGTGCCTAATTTGGCGGAATGTAAAATCTGTGATACATTTCGAAAAACCATATCAAACTTACGATATTTATGGCAAGCCAATTCTTTTTTGTTTTATGTGATGTTGGTGGGTTAATAATTTTATATTGTGCGGAGATAAAATGGGGCTTCTAGATTTTTTTAAAAGTAAATCACCCGAATGGATGTCTGTAACAGAAGGGAGTTTTACGGATCAGAAATTATATGCAAAGGCAAACGCTAAAAAAATGCTTGGAATGGTTTTAGAGCATTGTGGATTTGATAAAGAGGATATTAGAGAGGAAAAAGATTTATTTTCTGAATCAATGGTAGATGAAATAGAAGGTATAAGGGATGAGATAGAATCAGAAAAAGAAGATTTAAAAGAATATAAAAATAATTTATCTAAACTCAAAAAACAAAACTTGATTCAGAGGATAAAGAATTAGCTGGAGAAGACTTAGAGGATGTTGCGCATTATTTACAAGAAGATATTAAAGAAACTACTGAATCAATTGAGAAAAGCAAGGTGGAGTTAAAAAAGCTGCAAGCAGACTGGAAACCTTACCTGATTAAATACATAAACGAAAGAGCCGAACACGAAAGCGAATAAAACTCATTCTATTATTGGCTTGGTTTTTGATATTTGTGGGGTAGTGGTGCTGGCTTTTGGAGCCACTAAGAAGTCCAGAAGTGATGCTCAAAGCGATAGCAGTCAAGGACTGAGCTACATAGGAGTCAATCCAAATATATTAATGCCAATATTAGAGAATAAAGTTGATTCGGTATTTGGACTTTTTCTATTGGCTTTCGGTTTTATTCTTCAAGGTTGTGGAGCTTTGAATGGATTAGACATGGGGTTAGTCCAGCCTTTTTAGGTATGGGGTTATACTTTGCAATCTATTCTTACTTTTTAGGACTTAGAGATGATTTGATTTCATTTTTTAATAGGTAGCTCTGCCCTAAAACAAATAGGCATATATGTTTACTTGGAAAATTAATCTCAAAGAGCAGACAGCTACCTCCATCAACGGTATCATTTTCAAGCTGACTGAAACGAAGCCGGGAGAATATGAAGGCGTTTGCATATATACCGCCTGATGATTTTGGATGAGGTGATACTCGGTATGATAATTAAAGAGGTAGGAATATTTTGCAAAATGGAATTGGATAGAGTGAAAGGATAAACCGTGTGGGAACCTATTGATAGGCTTAATAGAAGTTGGGTTTTGAAGTGGAATGTATCTCAATATCTTTTGCCTCCCTTTGAATTTGATAGGTGGTGTAATTGGCCTGAGCCAAAGACATCGGAACATCATGTTTTAAGTAAATTTATTCAAAGTGAGGGAAGAAGAGATAGTTCAGATAAACACGATAGGTTTGTTGAAATGGTAGTGAATAAATCTATTGGGAATTCAATAAACTTAACCTTTGATAGCCATCTTAAAAACCAAAATCATGAGCTAAATTATTCAAAGCCGGAGGGTGCTCCTGACAACCCAAGGAGTATTAATGAAGAATCAAAAAGTCATATACATTCGTTTCTTGCGTTCAGAAGGGGAAATTTTTTTATTAGGAGTGCCATCATACGCCAAGCTCGATTTAATGTGGGTGGTAGTATTTTTCTTGAAAACTGCTGTGTAGCTAGGCTTGAGTTTGCTAGGGCAGAAGAAGCCGATCAAAGCGATGTGATTGGATTAACTAATTGTTGGATCGGGGAATTAATTATTGGCGGAAAATCTATAAATAATTTGTTCGTAAGAGGTGGCTGGATTTGTTCTATTACATGTCCTGCCCCAGATGAAGAAAATCCCTTTAAAGGTACGGTCTATTTTCAGGATGTTTCTTTACCCATTTTTTCTGATTTTAATAGTCTTTTTAAAGGCCCGCAACAATATCGAAATTTGAGGAAGCATTTGGATTCTTTACATAATACTCCAATGGTTTCCCTAATGCGTGCGAAGGAACTGGCATCTGAAAGGCAGATAGACACTGGGTTTTCATGGTTATTCAGTTGGTTGTACTTTCAAATTTCAGATTATGGGTTAAACCCGGCTAAAGCCTTTCGCATTTGGATGGGATTAGTGCTTGTAACCTTTTTACTCCTCTTTATGAATGATAGTGGAACAGCAGGATTAAAACCTGAATTTTATAATGGTTGGAGAAAAATTTTGATTGACGATGGAGTTCGAGGCGAATTAAGTCGTTCTTTCTCTCTGGTTTTTCAGTCAATGCTGAATCCGTTGGGAATATTGGGGCCATATAAAGTGGTTATACCAAAAACCACGTTCTGGAAAATATGGCTCACTATCCATGGGGTATTTGCTGATGGGGCATTTGCATTTTTTGTATTTGCAATACGAAAGAGGTTTAAATTTTCTTGAATTCATATATGCGTATAAGGAGAAAGTGTAATGAAAAATTACCTTTTTGGCTTGGGAGCTATGGCTGTTGGTGCTGGGTTAATTTCTGTACTGATGCAGGGGGAAGTGGAAGCTGAAGGGAAGTCAGAGACTTTCGTTTGTTCAGATAATACGAGAATACCTTTTGTGGTCCATAAGGGAAATGGGATGAGGGTCAATGAATTAGCTTCTGTTTGGCACTGCCAAGCAGAGGCTATAAGTTGTGAGATAACTGTAGGTAACGAGGAAGGTCTTACACCAAGTATCTCCTGCGTGAGAAATTAGGACGTTCTTTCAGGTTTTTCGTTTTACCCTTGTCGAACAATGTATGGCAGTCCATTTAGCCAAACTGAGGAATGATTCTTATCCGCTCTTGTCGGCCCATTTTTTCTGAAACGACCTATGTTGGCCTAAATAGGTTCATCCAAAATAAAAAGGAGTCGTGGTGGTTATGCCATAACTCCTTTTATTATTTGGTGCCGAGGGCCGGAATCGAACCGGCACGAGGTTGCCCTCGAGGGATTTTAAGTCCCTTGCGTCTACCAATTCCGCCACCCCGGCTTGGTCTTGTATCTTGAAACGATCCTGACTTAAAATGAGGGCCATCAGAATCTGGAGGATATTAACAGTTTCCTTCTTAAATTCCAAGCTATGCTTGTATACCTTTTTAGGATTAAATACCCGAATGCGCGACCCGAAACGTATTTTAAAAAAACTAATCGGACCGGATACCGATATCGCACCTTTCGATGCCACTGGCGAACCTTTGCAACAAGCGGTTGAAACGTTTCGCGATGTGGGACAATGTCGCAAGATACGCGATTTTGTAAAAACCAATTTCGGTATCGACTTTGCCCTTTCTCCAGAAACTTTTTATCAACTTCTAGAAATCGGAGCGATCAATTACATCGAAACCACGCAGAGGGATCTGGAAGTTGAAACCATTTCTCTGAAAGATACCCGGCAACCGGATGACCCTGTCAGCATCGGCAACCTGAACTCGGTTTTGCGAGAATTGTATAAAGATATGCAATTATTACACGAGAGGGTTACTAAAGATTTCCCCGATGCTCTTTTGATCCGCGATATGTACCCGGAACTGATTGACCGTTGTCTCGATTTCGCAGACAGACTGGAAAGCCTGCACGGAAAATGGTCGCTTTTTACAGGAAAAAAGGTGCGCGATATTGAAAAAGAATTCGCGACTTTGTTTCCCAATTCCACCAACGCACAACCTCTCAAAAGCAAATTTCTTCTGATCCGTCACGAGATGGAGCTTTATCAAAGTGTTTTACGGACAGAAAAAAAATGGAAGGCTCTTGAACTCGACCTCTTTGCTATTCTCAGGAGAAATGAAACGGAAGACTTGCGACTGCTACTACAAAATGCACAGGAGATGGGCAACCGACTTTGGCAAATCATCTACCAAAGTTCTGAAATCAAAAAATGTTTGGAGTTATTGGGAATCGACTTTGCAAATATCCATCTCCTTTTCGACAATCAAACCATTCCATTAAATACAAACGCCCTCTAGCGAGGGAGGTAACATTGATGGATATAGACCCATTTCTAAGAAGCCGAATAATCTCGGAAAGAATATAAAACTACAGACCTATTGCTCCCCTCGTTAGAGGGTTTATTGCCCCCCCCTCGTTAGAGGGTTATTTGACTTGGAAGCCTTCGACTTTATCCAGCAGCAGGTGTTTGACGGAGGACATTTTTTGTGCTTCTTTTAAGGCATCTTTGCCTTCGTCTTTAATCCGATTGAGGCGAAGGTCGAGTCGTGCCAGGTTGGTGAAAAGTGGCAAAAACTTGGCTAAAATGAGCGCACCTTCATCGGTTATCTCGTTGTCCGTGACCACCAGATTCTGCAGGCTCAACAGGTTATCTGAGACGGCAATATATTTGATACCTTCATTTCCGATCTTATTGTAAAACAGGTTGAGGGAAGTCAGGTTGACCAGCACTTCAGACTGTGCCAGCCATTTTGCACCTTTAGCACCACATAGGTTGGTACCAAATGCGAGAGTTGTTAAAGGTTGCAACGATTCCATCAGCGAGATATCTTTTGCCCCGTACTCCTTCAGGTAAGTTGCTGTAAGGTCAAGGGTTTTCCCATCTTTGCTTAAATTCATGCTGACAATGGACTCCGTCTCCGATATTGCACGATCCTGTCCCACTGCTGTTTTGTTACCACTGTAATCCATTTTCCTTTTTCTCCAAGCATTCAAGGTCTGCCCAGCAGACAGGCCTGATTTCTTAATTTATCAATACACGTTTCCGGGTAAGTTTGATTATACACTGCTTACCCTGAATCTCCCAAGATTATTCTACCCCGCTAGTGCGGGAGGCAGTGGTTGCCAGTTGTCATCCTGATCTTGTCGAAGGACGTTGTCCCTAATGCGTGGAGGCAGTGTTGGCGAACTATCGTTAAAGGGACTAAAATATCTGCAAGATTTACGAGTATTGACCTTTTTCGCCTGGACGTTGTCCGGGGGTTGGTTTTTCTCGAAAAATATTCTAATATACAGCATCACTTATTTTCATGGAGCGGTTCAATGGCTGGATTATATAGAACAGAAACCGAGATGAGTCTAGGCAATAATGTCATCGTTACGCAAATGACACAGGCCATCAACTGGGCGCGAAAATATTCCTTTTTTATCTATCCCTTCATCACCGCTTGTTGCGGTATGGAGTTTATGTCCGTAGCGGGTCCAAGGTACGATCTGGATCGTATGGGTGCGGCGTTTCCCCGTTTTTCACCCCGGCAGGCCGACCTGCTCATGGTGGTGGGAACTATCAGTCACAAACAGGCACCGATCCTGGTAAAAGTTTTTAACCAGATGACGGAACCAAAATGGGTCGTGGCTTATGGGGTGTGTACTGTCTCCGGCGGATTCTACGACAACTACTCAACGGTAATGGGAATTGATACCTTGATCCCTGTAGATGTTTATATCCCGGGTTGTCCGCCACGACCGGAAATGGTCATAGACGCACTGATGAAACTTCAAGATAAAGTTCAAGCAGAAACGCTTGAAGACCATGTCAAAGGCCCGGCACTTGTAACACATCCCAGCAAACTCTAGCGACGAACCGCCGATGGTAAAAGGTCTATGCCCATTGGGCAAACTGAGCCTATTGGCTTTTTACTGTCGGTTCGCTGGCATCGTAGCCTTGCCACGCAGGTTTATTCCCAAGAAGTTTACAGTGTTTTTTAGCTTCTGGAATTTCCCCATAAAAATTTCTTGTTCATAGTCCCAACTATTTGGGAATCGCAACTGGGTTCTGACCTATTGTGGCCCTACGCCTAGTAGTTTTTCTGCACCTTGGCGTTCGATTTCAGTGAAGTTTTTTGATTTCATCATGCGAATTATCTGAACACGCTTTTCTTCGACAAACTTTTTTAAATCTTCCTCGTTGGATATTTTTAAACGAATTTCTCCATCCGCTCCCACATACCGATCTTTTAAAAAATGGAAATAGATTCCGAGCCGTTTTTGGGGATCTTTGATTTGCATCTTATAAGTGAGAATCGTCAATGCTTCCCGTTTGCGATCAATTCTGTATCCCAGGCGGGTGTTATCGAGCTTGTCGAATTGCTGTCCTAGAATAGAAAAGGCTTCTTTGTTATCCGATTTCATCATTTTTGGGAGAGGTAATAGTTTCGCAGCCGCAATATCGAGCAATAAAGAAAGCGCCCGGGTCTGTTCACCCAGATAAGCCGCCTTGACTGGGAATTTTCGGTTCAGCCGTCCCATCTCCTTTAAAACAGGCTCCATTTTTTTAATAGCCTGAGAAAGTTTTGTCAGACTCTCATCCTCAAAAGGCATTAAAAACCACTGCACTTCCTTTGGTATACTTAAATCTTCATTTGTTTGTCGGGCAAAAAAGCGATCCAGCATTTTTGGGAATTCAGGCAAGAAAAAAGCCGTGATCGTATCCGAAAAATAAGGGAAGTTCAGAAACAAAAATCTTGGGTCAGAACGAATGTTCAATCCATAAGCTTCTAGCTCATTGGCGGCTCCCAGAAACGGTTGTGTCAGGTGAAGTGATTCGTGAAGGTGTGTCGCATTGCCATAGGCGCGGCTGTCTATCAGGATGGTTGCGGGAGAGATTCGTATAGAGTCGAAAGTTGTGTGTGCAAACTGCCAGGGTTGTAATAACTCGCCGGACCAGGACTGAATAATGAATTGCTTCAACGGTGTCGGGGCAAGGTCTGGAAAAATAGCATGCAAACGTTTCAGAGTTTGTCGCATACGGTCGATGGAAAGGTTTAGCAACTCATCCGATTGATGGCATTCGCCACAACCATAGGCTTTGAATCCGGGAATGGAAAAAACAGTCGGTTCAGATTTTGGAAGCAGTTGAACGCTTTTTTCAGGGCCAACGGTTGCGTCAAAATCTTCTGCGGGATTTTGCGGTTTATGGATTTTAATCAACCGGTCGAGCTCCCCCAAACCCATTTTTTCTATGGCGAAAATAGAAGGGATAAAAGTAAGGCAATAGATCAGGGAAAAACTTCCGATCATCAAAAAACGATATAGAATCAACCCGGTCTCCTGGTAAATGCATATTGGACGAGCAATTTTGTTTGGAACTGGGAAAAGCTTATGAAGCACCCTCCCCTCTCCCCCTCAAGGGAGAGGTATTAAATGATTCCCCCTGATAAGGGGGGCTGGGGGGTTGCTTTTCCATCCAAACTTTGTAATGCCCGTGCAATATGCGGGTTGTTTTATGGAATTTATAATTCCTCTGCTACCAAATTATTTTGGTTTAATAATATTGAAGCGTTGCCATACGCTGATGACCTTGCGGCCATTCCGGTCTTCTTTGACACCATCCCAGACGGCAAAGGCCATCAGAGCGGGATCGATACGTTTGGCAAAATCCACATCCCATTTTCCTGTTTTGGGCATATCGCGAAGGAAGACAACAGTCCAAGTGCCGTCTTTCCATTCCCCTGCACCATCGACATTTTGGTTTTCGGGAGGTTGGGGAGTGATGGTGCCGAATCCTTCAGCATTCAATTCTTCAACAGGGTTTTCACCCGTCGCATTTAATTTTGAAACCGGATTAGACATGATGCCGCCGTAGATGAGCGCATCCATATCGACACCGCCACCGGCATATTCGAGATCGTCTTCCGCTTCAAGTGCTTCTTCGAGTCCGGCTTTCCAATGCCAGATATTTACTGGCTTGCTACGGTTTCCCATGCCAAAAAACGGTTCGTTGTGACCATGAGTGTGTAGCGTTACCGCACCCAAGGCGAACTGCACGGCAACGCCATCGCGGAATATATCTGAATGCAATTCAGAAAATGCGTCATGAGTAGGGTCGTTCCATTTGATGCGGATGGCGAGTTGTTCTCCATTGTTGACGGAAGCTATATTGACAATTTCAACCGCATCACGACGGGCAGAGAGCGGACGCAAAACCAAGCGGGTTGTTTTCACTCCTTCCCATACAGGACTGAATGGATCGGTGCTTAACTCAAAGGCAACGGGGAAAGAATAGATATCGGTTTCAAATTCGGCTTTTTTAAATTTTTTGGAAAAATTTGAACGAATGTAATGCACCAATGCCCAACGGTCTTCTTCAGGAAGGTCGATGTAGGATCGCATCGGTGTTCCATCGAGACCCGAAGAGATCGTCCGAAAAATATCATCCGGTTTGTGACCGCCTTTCAGAGCCTGCGGATTTGTAATGTCGTGGACAAATACAGCATGCTTCCAGGCATCCATCAGCGACTCAGATAATTCTCCATCGCCTTTCAGGGAATCGCCATGACAGCGGTTGCACTTCAACTCCTGATAAAGGTTTTTACCTTTTTCGATCAATTCAGGTGAAGAATCGGGATGGATTTTGGCTACGATTTTTTCACCTTGTTTCTCTTTTTTAAAACGTTCGGAAAAGTTTTTTATATGATTGATCAATGCCCATGTGTCTTCAGGGGTCAACGCATCTTTCCAAGCCGGCATGGAAGTTCCGGGCACACCTTCTACAATAGTTCGATATAAATCTTCATCGCGCGGCAGGGTTCCGGTGGGTGTGGTTCGAAACTTGAAAATTCCTTTACGGAAATCCCGTGGCCAAGGGTAGAGATATTCGGTGGCTGCGCCGCCGCCATTGCCATCTTCACCATGACAGAACACGCACATATGTAAGAAAATATTACGTCCACGCGCCAAAAGGGCCTTGTTGCTCACGTCCTCAGGCTTCGACATCCCCATGTCATCGTGAGCGCCCTTGGTTCGGAAAATGCTACCATCGCTTTCGCCATGACCCATGCGCCCATGATCCATAGCATCGGGTTGCTCTGTACGATATTCTCCACCTGAAACCGCAGGTGCATTGGAATGATCGCTATGATCCATAGGTTTATCTTCAGAAAATGCGGTAGGAATGATCCAGAAAAATCCCATCAATAAAACGAATAGCAAAAGGTAAGATTTTTTGTTCGGTTTCATTGTTCGCTCCTTGCGGTCGCTCGTTATAACGAGTAGAAGGATTTTGTGATTGCCTCTTATGCGTGCAACCCTAATGGCTACCTGAAAAGTTACAGCTTTCTATTACCCACGCTAGTAGGACAACCGATAAGCTCAGGATGACAACTGGCAACCACTGCCACCCACGCTAGTGGGAATCACGCTAGCGGACCATTTTTACACCCTGTTCTAAGTCTGCCAAATCTTTTAAATTAAAGTAGTTTTCTTTTTGTCCCAGGCCAAAATACCAAGCGTGATCCAGTCCTCTTTCTTCCCCTGTCCAGATATAATAGCTACCGCCTTTCTGGAACTCAGGAGCCAGGCCCAGAGTTTCATTGTCTTTGCTTTTTACTTTTCCGGAAGACTGCCATAAATTGTTCAATTCGTTTAGTGTGGGCAACCGCCAATCATTGTGTTCGGCAAATTTTTGGGAATTTTTTGAAGTGACATATTCGAGGGCATCGTACCAATTCAATCCTTTTTTCAAATCGTGAAAGGAATCGCCCGTTTGCCAGACCAACCCGGTGCTTTCATCGGTAACGGTACCGTTATTGTTATCTTTAAAAGGTTCGGCCCAAACCAAGTTGGAAAAGGAAAGTAAAACAAGAAAGACGAGAATGTATGTTAAAGCTTTCGACACCATGAAAACGCCCCTTTTTGTGTTTCAGCGAATAGGCAATTATACCATTATTCCAGTAAGAGGAAAAAACAAAACTCCAGCAATTTTGCCGAAAGAATCCAGCATAATAAGTTATGAAGCCACGCCTCTAACGGAATCGCCATACTCTCTCCTGGTGTTGCGAGAAAAGAATGGATTCACCACCACAAGGCCCACTTTTTTCTTAACGCACCAAATTTCTCAAATAATGATATATTTAATTTCAGATATCGGAATTCACTAAAAATAAGCGACTGATGCCTCTTAGCTGGAATGAAATAAAAAGCCGAGCCCTGAACTTCTCTAAAGAGTGGAAGGAGGCCCACTATGAAAAGGGTGAAACGCAATCTTTTTACAACGACTTTTTCGATGTTTTTGGTATTTCACGGCGCAAAGTTGGTTTTTATGAACAATCCATAAAAAAGTTAGACAACAGACAAGGGTTCATTGACTTGTTCTGGCCGGGAACCTTGCTGGTGGAGCAAAAATCCGCCGGGCGTTCCCTTAAAGATGCGAAAACGCAAGCAATGGATTATCTGCAAGCAGTCACAGGCCATGAATTTCCACGCTATATCCTGGTATCAGACTTCCAGAACTTTGATTTGCTCGACCTCGAAACAAGCGAAAGGGTGTTTTTCTCTCTATCCAAACTACATGAAAATGTTCAGCATTTTGCTTTTATCGCAGGATATAAAGCACAAGTGTACCGTGATCAAGACCCGGCTAATATTGAAGCCTCGGAGCTAATGGGCCAACTGCACCAAGCACTTGATGAAAGTGGTTATAAGGGACATGATCTTGAAGTGTTGTTGGTGCGACTTATGTTCTGCTTGTTCGCAGATGACACGGGGATTTTTGAAAGAGATCATTTTCTTTTCTATCTTGAAAACCACACAAAAGAAGATGGCAGTGATTTAGGCGGACATCTTATCACTTTGTTCGATGTTCTCAACACTCCTGAAGATCAGAGGCAAAAAACGCTGGACGAAGATCTGATGCGCTTTCAGTATGTGAACGGAGCGTTGTTTGAAAAACCATTGCGTCCGGTATCCTTTGACAAAGTTATGCGAGATGCACTTTTACAATGCTGTTATTTTGACTGGAGCAAAGTATCACCGGCTTTGTTTGGCTCTTTGTTTCAAACCGTAATGCAACCCCTGGAACAACGCAGGAAAGGAGCATACTACACCTCTGAAAAGAACATCTTAAAGGTTATAAAACCACTTTTCATGGATGAGCTTTGGCAGGAGTTTGAGAAGGTAAAGACGAATGATAAAAAACTGAGAGAGTTTCATAAAAAGCTGGGCCGGATACGCATTTTTGATCCCGCCTGCGGTTGCGGCAATTTTCTCATTCTTGCCTACCGGGAATTGCGGGAACTGGAACTTGAGATTCTGAAAAAACTTTACGCTAAAGAAGCCATGCTGGATGTAAAGTTTTTCAGCAAAATAGATGTTGATCAGTTTTATGGTATCGAGCTGGAAGAATTTCCCGCACGCATTGCCGAAACCGCCATGTGGCTGGTCGATCACCAGATGAATATAAAATTATCCGAAGCCTTTGGGCAAACCTTTGTCCGTCTGCCCTTGAAAAAATCTGCAAAAATCGTTCATGGCAACGCCCTGACAACAGATTGGAAAAACGTTTTAGACCCTGAACAATGTAGTTTCATAATTGGCAACCCGCCATTTGTCGGCTCTAAGTTTATGGATATTGCTCAGAGAAAAGAAATTGGAAGTTTGTTTTCCGGCCTTTCCGTTGGTGTTTTGGATTATGTTTGTGGCTGGTATGCCAAAGCCGCAGATTATATGGAGGAAACAAAAATAAAGGCCGCCTTTGTGTCCACCAATTCCATCACGCAGGGGGAGCAGGTAGGAATTCTTTGGAATGAACTGATAAACAGGCGCAATAGTCATCTTCATTTTGCACACCGCACCTTCAAATGGACGATTGACGCAAAAAAAGCCAAAGGCATGAAAATAGCCGCCGTTTATGTGGTCATTATTGGCTTTGCTGATTTTGAAACAGACCTGAAGAAATTATACGAATATGAAACCGTTAATTCTGAACCACATGGAATAGAGGTTAAGCAGTTTAATCCCTATCTTGTAGAAGGGTCAAATTCCTTTGTTTTCAGACGTGGAAAACCATTGTCTGATGTACCTGAAATTAGATTTGGCAATATGCCAAATGATGGCGGGTTTCTGCTTTTAAACGATGAGGAAAAAGAAAAAATAATAAAACAAAATATTGAAGTTTTAAATTTTATCAGGCCATTTATCAGCGCTCATGAATTTTTAAATGGAAAAAAAAGATGGTGCTTGTGGTTAAAAGATGTACCTCCTGAAAAATATCGTAAAATACCTGAAATAATCCAAAGAATTGAAAGCACCCGATCATATAGGGGGAAAAGCACAAGAGAAACAACGCGCAAATTAGGTTTAACACCCGCTCTCTTTGGGGAAATAAGACAACCAGAAACAAACTATGTTTTAATTCCCAGACATTCATCTGAATCAAGAAATATAGTTCCAGTTGATTTCTGTGATTCAGAGCAGATTGTTGCGGATAGTTGTCTGGCAGTCCCCAACGCAACGCTTTATCATTTTGGAGTCCTTACATCTGCCATGCACATGGCATGGGTACGCTATGTTTGTGGACGGCTTAAAAGTGATTATCGTTATTCTAAGAATATTGTTTACAACAATTTCCCATGGCCGGAACCGACCGGACCGCAAAAGAAAAAAATAGAGGAAAAAGCTCAGTCTGTTCTGTCTGTCCGCACCAAGTTTCCCGACAGTTCGCTGGCAGACTTGTATGACCCGAACACCATGCCCCACGCCTTGCTGAAAGCGCATCAAGCATTAGATAAAGCCGTTGATAGAGCCTATCGCAAAACCCCCTTCAAGGAAGAACGCACCCGGATTGAATTCTTATTCAACCTGTATCAAAAAATCACAGAGCCATTACTTGCCAGGCAAAAGAATAAACGAAGAAACAAAGTGTAGAGTATTTTACTCGTATCTTTTGGATTGTTGCTCAATGTTTAAAAAATATTTTTTGCTTTTTAAAACTTGCTGATTTAAGGCAAATAATGTAAATCACCCTACCCCCTCTTTAAAAAGAGAGGGTTAAAATCCCTTCTCCCCTGGAGGGAGAAGGTTAGGATGAGGGGGAATAATAATTATTGGTTCATAACGGGTTAAAGCCATCGGAGATGGTTTAAACTTCAAAATTGAAAGTGCTTTAGAGAAATTTATATTTAACCACAGATGAACATCGATACACAGATAGTTGTGGAAGGGGTTATGAAGCACCCTCACCCCCGCCCTCTCCCTTCAAGGGA
>WASW01018315.1_pt1 | contig 13954 bp, 14 predicted proteins | sample 5698521 | NCBI WGS metagenome assembly WASW01 (sample SAMN11175560, study PRJNA528189) | sponge metagenome | isolation source: marine sponge | host: Leucetta | place: Antarctica: Western Antarctic Peninsula, King George Island | collected 2013-01
AAGTGAAGGTGTCGATGGGTTCGATCTTGTCGGCGTGTCCGGCAGCACGAAAGAACGCGCAGCCGATAAAGTTAAAGACTTTAAAAACCCACCCCCCGTTTATGATCTGGATGAGTTAGTTAGCCTTGGTGACATCATTGTTGAAGGCTTGCCGCCGGCGAAGTTCTTTGATCTGGCAGTGCCTGCCGTTGAGCAGGGTAAAATCTTAGTCGCCGTTACGGTGACACGTTTGCTTGAGCGACCTGAGTTGGTTGATCGCGCGCGCGAGACGGGTGCCAGAATTGTCGTGTCGACGGGAGCCTTAGCGGCTTTTGATGCTGTAAAGGCGGCGTCCATGGGAACGATTAATTCCCTTGTGATGGCAACCCGTAAGCCACCACAAGGTTTGATCAAAGCGCCATTTGTCGTAGAGCAGGGGATTGACCTGTCAAACTTGTCCGAGCCACTTTGCCTTTATAGCGGCACTGTTCGTGACGCCGCTGCAATGTTCCCGGCTAACGTGAACGTTGCCGTGGCACTTAGCTTGGCAGGTCCTGGCCCGGATAATACTTCATACGAGATATGGGCTGATCCAGCCGTCGAACGAAACACTCATACTGTCAAATTAGATAGTGATGCGACGACCCTTGAATTCACGATTGCAGGTGTGCCGACGGAAGAAAATCCAGCAACAGGTAAGCTCACACCGCTTGCAGTGATGGCAACGCTTGAGGGCTTGGTGTCGCCGCTTAAGATTGGAACATAAGGTCTGGTCACATGATAGAGAGCCAAGAATTTACGGTCAGCGATCCGAACTATCAGGACCGAATTCGTGAGTCCTTCGCACGTCAGGGATTGATGGCATTGATGGGCGCACGTCTGTCTCTAGTTGAGCCTGGGTGCGTCGAGATCGAGATGCCGTTCTCTGATACGTTGACCCAACAGCATGGATTTTTTCATGCAGGTGGGCTCGCCAGTATTGTGGATACGGCAGGCGGTTTTGCTGCGGCAACGTTGTTTGCACCGGATGATGGTGTCCTGACAGTTGAGTTTAAGCTTAATCTGATGTCACCCGCGGACGGCGATCTGCTTATTGCACGCGGCAATGTGGTAAAGGCAGGGCGGACTCTCAGTGTGACCAAGGGTGAAGTTTTCGTGCGTAAAAGCGGCGTTACGAAGACCTGTGCTTTGATGCAGCAAACCTTGATGCGTATCGTCGGCCAAGCTGGAATCGTTGGCTAACTGTTCTAATATTTTTGTTTTGAGGTCAGCGTGTTGAGTAGCCTGAATTTCACTGGTGTGTTGCTAATCGGGTTTGGTGGATTGCTGATTGCGATGGCTTCATTCTTGTGTGCGGTATCGTTGTTGCACAAGCGACTTGGCGAGAAACTTAATAACTGGATTGGAGGAGGCTGGCACATCACCGGTAGTTGGCCGCGTGAAAATGCATTCGAGTGCGCTGTAATTTGGCTTGATAGTTTTATTAATAAAACTGTCGCCACAATGATTTTGGATTATGAGCGCTCGCCATTATTTGGTGCCATCGCAACAACAATATTCATTGTTATCCTGCCCCTTGCAGCCCTAGTAAATACGCTTCAGGGCGGGTCCCCATTTATGTTGTATTGCTACGGTTTTATTTGCTTGGGCGTCGTGTATCAGTTGTTTACGGCTGAGATTAGATTTAACTCAGTTGTTCGATCGGTAATGGCTGGCATATCTGCTTTTTTACTGGTTTTTGCATTGCCGTACTATGCGGCATGGTCCCTGACTGTGCATCTTATGAACCGACCAATCTTATTGAGCGTTATCGCAAGTGTTCTGGTTGCGAATGTTCTTTATGCAGGAACAGCTGGGTTGGGTGCATTAGTGCGTACGGGTAATAGAACAGAGGAGTTGTCGGACTGGGAAAAATTTCTCACATATTTCCTTTTTGCAATTCCTGTTTTTTATGTTTTGTACTGGTTGATCGTATTTGCAGGCAGCGTTGCATATGACAATATTCATCAAATGCATGACCTACGGTCTTTGCTTGTCAGTGTTTGCTGTGGCTCCGTTTCTTTTGCGCTGATTAAATTGCTTATCGATCGAGTTATTACGGAACCAAAATTTAGTCATGTTATTACATACAGTGTTGCAGTGCTTGCTCTTTTAGCTGTGTCTTCGACAGTGATATTCTATGGTTCATATGAGACCGGGACATTCGGTTCAGAACCGGGGCGGCAGTGGTTAGCTCACATTCCGATTGCACCGATTTTTGCTATCGTCGTTTTGCTTGGTATGGCAATGACTGGACATTTACTTTGCCTATCTAGGGGCCTCCATCAAAGTATCAACAAACATTCGTTGGTGGCAGCAAACCTTTTGTTAGGGGCGATTGGGGGGCTCGTCATGTTGGCGGGTATCGGGATAAGATAAGGTTCTGATCAAAATTGACGTTGACGTTAACGTCAATTAGATTGCTCGGGCAATATATAGGAATGGCGCGTAAATACGCCGACGAGAGATGAAATGATCCGAAATGAATATCCCACACTAGATTTTGGCCTAGGCGAAGATGCAGACATGCTTCGTCAATCCGTTAGCGGTTTTGCTGCTGATGAAATTGCGCCCCGTGCCGCAGATATTGATCGGGACAATGATTTTCCAAAGGATCTTTGGCGGAAAATGGGTGATATAGGCTTGCTCGGTATCACGGCTGCGGATGAATACGGCGGAGCCGGGATGGGATATCTTGAGCATTGCGTCGCCATGGAAGAGATCAGCCGTGCTTCTGCTTCTGTTGGACTGAGTTATGGCGCGCATTCAAACTTGTGCGTCAATCAGATCAATCGTAACGGTAACAAAGACCAAAAAGATCGCTATCTCTCTAAACTCATTAGTGGTGAACATGTTGGTGCCCTGGCGATGAGTGAGCCGGGTGCAGGTTCTGACGTTGTTAGTATGCGGCTTCGTGCCGAAAAGAAGGGCGACCGTTATGTGCTCAATGGTAACAAGATGTGGATCACAAATGGACCTGATGCAGATATTTTTGTAATCTACGCAAAAACCGATATGGACGCGGGGCCCAAGGGTATTACAGCGTTTCTGGTTGAGCGTGCGTTTGGTGGCTTCAGCCAAGCGCAGAAACTCGATAAGCTTGGGATGCGCGGCTCTAACACATGCGAGCTTGTTTTTGAAGATGTAGAGGTTCCGGAAGAGAACGTTCTTGGCGGCGAAGGTAAAGGCGTCAAAGTGCTTATGAGTGGTCTTGATTATGAGCGCGCTGTGTTGGCAGCGGGACCGCTCGGTATCATGCAGGCCTGTATGGACGAGGTCATCCCTTATCTTCATGAGCGTAAACAGTTTGGTAAACCTATTGGTGAATTCCAGTTAATGCAGGGCAAACTGGCCGACATGTACACAACGATGAATGCATCAAAAGCTTATGTCTACACGGTCGCGCGTGCCTGTGATGCCGGGCGAACAACACGAAAAGACGCTGCTGGTGCCATTCTATATGCTGCTGAAAAAGCCACTTGGATGACGCTGGAAGCAATCCAATGTTTAGGCGGAATGGGGTATATCAATGACACGCCAACAGGTCGCTTATTACGCGATGCCAAGCTTTATGAAATCGGCGCGGGGACATCCGAAATCCGCCGCTGGTTGATTGGCCGCGAACTGTTTGAAGAGACGGCTTGAGTGGCTCCAAACCAAAATAACGAGGTATCAAATGTCTGAACATGGTGGCGGTGGACCCGTATTCGTGGATGTTTATGGAACGTCGGCGCGACTGGGCCTTGAACTGTCTAATAAACATGGCGACGGGTCTCATGGCTTTGAAGGCCCTCATCCCGATGGCTCATTTTGGCTGCGCGCCTTAAAAGGCAAAATCCCGTTATGGGTTGTGTTTTGGGGTGGTTTCTTTTTTGGACATGGCATCGTTCTCGCATTCTCGGTGGCGGTTATGCTCGTCGGCGTGATTATGGGCCTTTCATTGGACCCCGACCGTGATGCAGAATCATTGATCGTAGCGCGAGTTGTTCTCGGCGTTATGGGTACATTGATGGCGGTGTTCGGTACGTGGGCCGTGATCTCTGTTTGGCGTTGCGCCAAGCATGCGGAAAAGCGCAAATGGGGCATTGTGGCGCGGGGTATTGTCGCTACGTATGTTTGTGTTTGGTCGGTTACGGTTTGGAACATTATTTACTAATCAAGATACGTAAGTTCAGGAGATACCTATGCACGAAGATCCTATTGTAATTGTTGGCGCAGCCCGGACCCCGATGGGCGGATTCCAGGGAAGTTTGAGCGATATGACAGCACCCGAGCTCGGTGGTGCTGCAATCAAGGCGGCTGTTGAGCGTGCTGGGTGTAAGCCAGAGGACATCGAAGATGTGGTGATGGGGCTTTGCCTGTTTGCGGGACTTAAGCAGGCACCAGCCAGGCAGGCTGCGCATAATGCGGGTCTTCCGTGGAGCACGGGGTGCACAACATTATCCAAAATGTGTGGCTCTGCCATGAAGGCAACGATGCTGGCGCATGATAATATTTTGGCGGGCTCGCACGAAATTATGGTTGCTGGTGGCATGGAGAGTATGACCAACGCACCTTATATTTTACCCAAAGCACGTAAGGGATATCGATTGGGTCATGGCGATCAGGTGAAGGACCACATGTTCATAGACGGACTTGAGGACGCTTATGAAGAAGGTCGCTTGATGGGGACGTTTGCTGAAGATACTGCGCAGCATTATCAGTTCACCCGCGAGCAGCAGGACGCTTTTGCAATTGAGAGTCTGAACCGCGCAAAGAAGGCGATTGAAGATGGCACCTTCAAAAAGGAAATTGAAGCTGTCACATTCTCGACCCGTAAGGGTGATGTGACAATCGATAGCGATGAGCAACCTTACAATGCGAACATCGATAAAATTCCAACACTGAAGCCAGCATTCCGTAAAGATGGAACGGTGACACCGGCAAATTCATCATCGATTTCAGATGGTGGCGCAGCGCTGGTTCTCATGAAACGTTCTGAGGCTGAAAAGCGTGGTCTGACGCCGCTCGCAGTTATTCATTCTCATGCTACGCATGCAAACGAACCGGCATGGTTCACAACGGCACCCATTGGCTCTATCGAAAAAGTTTTGAGCAAAGCTGGTTGGGAAAAAGACGATGTTGATCTATTTGAAATTAATGAAGCCTTTGCAGTTGTCACGATGGCGGCGATGCGGGAACTGGATATCCCGCATGACAAGGTCAACGTACACGGCGGTGCTTGCGCACTGGGGCATCCTGTTGGGGCATCGGGTGCACGTATTATTGTGACGCTGATGAATGCGCTTCAAAAATATGATCTGAAAAAGGGCGTTGCATCGCTTTGCATTGGTGGTGGCGAAGCAACGGCTGTTGCCATCGAAAGGTTGAACTGATGGCGCGCCGTCTGATTTCATCCGGTTCCGAGTTTGAAAAATCCATTGGATATTCCCGTGCTGTTGTCGATGGCGAATGGATATTCGTTTCAGGTACGACGGGATTTGATTATGCCGCAGGGACGATTTCTGATGATGTTGCTGAGCAGACCCGTCAAACCTTGCGCAATATAGACGCTGCACTCATCGAGGCAGACGCATCAATGGCGGACGTTGTGCGGGCCAATTACATCATTACAGATGGTGACGATTGGCCGACCGTGAGCGCAGAGCTGGGAAACGTTTTTAGTAATATACGGCCCGCTGCGACAGCGATTATCGCGGGGCTTGTCGATCCGCGCATGAAAGTTGAAATTCAAGTTACGGCGAAACGCCAAACAACGGAGACATAAATGCCAACAGTACTAATTACCGGTGCCAATCGTGGTCTCGGACTTGAGTTTGTAAAACAATACGCTGCAGATGGTTGGACGGTGATCGCAACATGTCGAAATCCTATCGGTGTGGGCGAGTTGGCCGAGATCAAAGGTGATGTTTCTGTTTACGGACTCGACGTTATGAACACACCTTCGGTGACACGGTTCGTACAGGATCTCAAAGGTCAGCCGATTGACGTTCTGATAAATAACGCAGGCGTTTACGGCCCCAAGCCGGTTAAAGCTGCGGACGTTACGATCGAAGACTGGACGCCAGTTATGCAGACCAATGCGATGGCGCCATTGTTTATGTCTCGTGCGCTTTTGCCAAACGTGCAGGCGAGTGAAAGAAAAATGATCGTTAATATTTCCTCGATCATGGCATCGATTGAACAAGGCTCGGGCCCCAGTGAATATATCTATCGATCGTCAAAGACAGCCTTGAACATGGTGATGGCTTGTTATGCTGAAGAGATTGTCGAGACCGGTGTCGGTATCGTGCTTTTCCATCCAGGCTGGGTGCAGACTGAGATGGGCGGGGCGAATGCAACGATGACACCGACCGAGAGTATAACCTATTTACGCGCCTCGATTGAAAAACTGACATTAGCTGATACGGGCACGTTTAAAAACTACGATGGCACACCGTTGCCATGGTAAGGAATGTAGATTGACCTATCAACTGGCCCAACTCAATATCGCCAAAGCAAAGGCGCTTATAGATTCAGTTTTATTAGCGCCGTTTGTTGCTGAATTGGATCGAATAAATACATTGGCGGAGCAATCTCCTGGATTCATTTGGCGGCTAGAAGATGAAAGCGGCAATGCAACTTCAATTCAAATGTATGATGATCCCAATATGATCATCAATATGTCTGTATGGGAAAATACAGAAGCATTGTTTGATTACGTTTATACGTCTGCGCATACGGGCGTTATGGCGCGACGCCGAGAATGGTTTGAACCCATGCAAGAGGCGTATCACGTCCTTTGGTGGATTGATGCCGGATCGATTCCAAATTTAGAGCAAGCGAAACAGCGGTTAGAATATTTCCGTGCACACGGACCAAGTGCGTATGCTTTTACATTCAAAAAACCATTCCCAGCGCCTGTTGATGAATTCAAGGATAGTGAATAATGCTCCTCAATGAAGAGCAAGTAATGATCCGGGACACGGCGCGGGAATTTGCCCGCGAACGTTTGGCACCCGGTGCAGGTGAGCGTGATTGCAATGCGACGTTCCCAAGCGAGCAGCTTGCAGAAATGGCGGCGCTTGGCTTCTTGGGCATGCTGACACCGGCATCATGGGGCGGATCAGAAACAGGCATGATTGCACACGCCTTGGCACTGGAAGAAATCGCGTCGGGTGATGGTGCCATCTCAACCATTATGAGTGTGCACAATGGCGTTGGGCAAAAGCCAATTCTGGATTTTGGTTCGGATGTGCTGAAGGAACGCTTCCTGAAACCGCTCGCCGAAGGTGAGATGCTGGGCGCATTCGCATTGACCGAGCCGCAAGCAGGGTCAGATGCATCGGCGATCCGCACAACAGCAAAACGAGATGGTAATCATTTTGTTCTGAACGGCACGAAACAATTCATCACCTCGGGTAAGTATGCAGACCTTGTGGTCGTGTTCGCTGTGACAAATCCTGATGCCGGTAAAAAAGGGATATCTGCTTTTGTTGTTCCGACGAATACGGATGGCTACGAAGTCTCAAGTGTTGAAAAGAAAATGGGACAACGAAGTTCGGATACGGCGCAGATCACATTCAATAATTGCCGTCTGACGCCTGATCTTTTGTTGGGTGAAGAAGGGCAAGGCTATGGTATTGCGCTGTCCAACCTGGAAGGTGGGCGTGTTGGTATTGCAGCGCAAAGCGTTGGCATGGCACGAGCTGCACTTGAAGTTGCTGTTCATTACGCCAAGGAGCGGATGAGTTTTGGTAAACCGATTATGGAGCACCAAGCCGTAGGCCACAGGCTCGCCGATATGGCGACTGAAATTGAAGCAGCGCGTTTGATGTATCTGAATGCGGCGCGTCTTCGTGAAGCGGGACAACCATGTTTAAAAGAGGCATCGATGGCGAAGCTGTTCGCATCCGAAATGGCTGAGCGAGTGTGCTCTGGTGCTATCCAAACACTTGGGGGATACGGTTACGTCGAAGATTTCCCCGTTGAACGAATTTATCGCGACGTCCGCGTCTGCCAAATTTATGAAGGTACAAGTGACGTGCAACGCATGGTTATTGCGCGTGCCGTTGCTAACGAAAACTAGGAGAGAATATGTCTGACCCCATCGAGTTCTATTTTGATTTTTCATCGCCGTATGCGTATTTCGCCGCTCACAAGATCGACGATATGGTTGAGGGGTTTGGGCGCGAGGTCGTCTGGAAACCAATGATGCTGGGTGCAGCAATGAAAGAGACTGGCGGTCTTCCACTCACGCAATATCCGATTAAGGGAGACTATTGTCGTAGCGATTGGGCGCGTCTGGCGCGCTTTCAGGAGCTGCCATGGTCGATGCCGGCAAAGTTCCCTATCGCAACGCTCGCTGCCGCCCGTGCGTTCTATTGGATTGATGGCCAGAATAGTGCCAAAGGTAAAGCTTTTGCATGGGATTGTTTTCTCAAATTCTATGGTGAGGGTGAGGATATATCCACACCTCAAAGTGTCAGTGCCATTGCAGTAAAACACGGGTTTGCCGAAGATGATGTGATCTCGGCGATTACGGATGATACGGTGAAGCAGCGGGTTAAGGATGAAACCTCAGAAGCTGTTGCCAAGGGCGTTTTTGGATCGCCTTTCATAATTGTTGATGGTGAGCAATTCTGGGGCGCTGATAGGCTCTGGATGGTGAAGCGCTGGCTTCGTGCCGGTGGTTGGTGAACGACAAAGGCCGGTGGTTGGTAAACGACAAAGGCCGGTGGTTGGTAAACGACAAAGGAATGACGATGAAACTCAAAAAAGGTATTAAAGATATTGTTGCCGACGCTGAAAAAGTGGTCACAACGATTTCGCTGGATGATGCTATTGCAAAACATGGCAGTGACGAATTGGTCTTCGTGGATGTTCGTGATGTGCGCGAACTCGAACGTGATGGATATATTCCAGGTGCCTTTCATGCCCCACGCGGGATGATCGAGTTCTGGGTCGACCCGGACAGTCCTTACTTTAAAGACGTCTTTGGTCATGAAAATAAAACATATGTGCTTTACTGTGCTGCGGCATGGCGTTCAGCTTTGACGGCAAAGACATTGAACGACATGGGTATGGAGAACGTTGTGCAGTTCGCCGACGGCTTCAAAGCATGGAAAGAAGCTGGTGGCCCGGTTGCTGAGAAAAGTCCCAAAGACGCCTGAGACGAAACGAAAGCAGACACATGACCGCGATCCGTTCATCGATTGATACCAAGGGCAGTGCTTTCAAAAGCAACGAGGATGCCGTGCGGGCATTGCTTGATGATTTGTCTGAGAAGCTTGCTGTGATCAAGCAAGGTGGCGGACCTGAAGCACAGGCAAAACATCAAGCGCGCGGAAAATTGCCTGTGCGTGAACGTATCCGAAACCTAGTCGATCCTGGCGCGCCGTTCCTTGAGTTCTCTCAGTTCGCCGCGTATGAGGTTTATGGTGATGATGTGCCTGCGGGCGGGATCATTACAGGTATTGGCCCGGTTGAGGGTGTTGAGTGTGTCATCGTTGCCAACGATGCGACAGTGAAGGGTGGGACTTACTATCCGCTTACCGTAAAGAAGCACCTTCGTGCGCAGGAAATTGCTCGAGAGAACAACTTGCCCTGCATCTATCTGGTCGATAGTGGGGGTGCATTCCTGCCGCGCCAGGATGAAGTGTTTCCGGATAAAGAACACTTTGGCCGTATATTTTTTAATCAGGCGAATATGTCTGCGGCTGGTATTCCGCAAATTGCTGTCGTGATGGGATCATGTACCGCAGGCGGGGCCTATGTTCCCGCGATGTGTGATGAAAGCATTATTGTTGAGAATCAGGGAACAATCTTTTTAGGCGGTCCACCGCTTGTGAAGGCAGCGACTGGCGAGGAAGTATCTGCTGAGGATTTGGGCGGTGCAGCGGTTCATTCTAAGATTTCCGGCGTCACGGATCATATGGCGCAAGATGATCTGCATGCCCTGCAATTGGCGCGTCGTGCAGTTCGTAACTTAAATCGAGTTAAGAAGATCGATATTGAGTTACGTGAGCCTGTTGACCCGCTGTATGACCCTGCGCAATTGGCAGGTATTGCGCCTGTAGACTTGCGGAAACCATTCGATGTCCGAGAAATTATTGCGCGGATTGTCGACGGGTCCGAGTTCGATGAGTTCAAGAAACTTTATGGTGAGACGCTAGTGACGGGTTTCGCGCGTATTCACGGCTATCCTGTTGGGATTGTCGCGAACAACGGCATTTTGTTTTCTGAGAGTGCGCTTAAGGGGGCTCACTTTATTGAGCTTTGTGCGAAGCGTAAGATTCCACTGGTGTTCTTGCAGAACATTGCCGGCTTCATGGTTGGTAAAAAGTATGAGCAGGGTGGCATTGCCAAAGATGGTGCTAAGATGGTGACTGCGGTCGCCTGCGCGAAGGTGCCAAAATTTACTGTCATTATCGGTGGCAGCTTTGGTGCCGGGAACTATTCCATGTGTGGCCGGGCGTACTCACCTCGCTTTTTGTGGCTCTGGCCTAATTCACGGATTTCAGTCATGGGCGGCGAGCAGGCGGCAAATGTACTGGCAACCGTTCGTGCCGATGGGATGAAAGCGCGCGGCAAGAAATGGACGAAGAAGGATGGTGATGCATTTAAAGCGCCCATCTTGGAACAATACGAACATCAGGGGCATCCGTACTATGCAAGTGCACGTCTTTGGGATGATGGGATCATTGATCCAACACAAACTAGAACTGTGCTGGGTCTCGGATTATCGGCGGCGCTGAATGCGCCAATTGAAGATACGACATTCGGCATCTTCCGAATGTAACGTGGACGAAGTGGAGGCAGAAAGATGGTAAAGAAAACAACCGCACCAATAATCACAGAAATTTCTGGCCGCGGTGTTGCAACAATCACATTGCGCCGGCCAGATATTCATAATGCATTTGATGATGAGCTTATTGAGCGATTGCGCCGGGAACTGCAGGGACTGGAAAATGATCCCGTTGTCCGGGTTGTGGTCATTGCGGCTGAGGGAAAAAGTTTCTCTGCGGGTGCTGATCTCAACTGGATGAAACGCATGGCGGAGAATGACCGCCTTGCAAATCTGGAAGACGCCAAAAACCTAGGCAAATTGATGGCAACGTTGCATCGGATGCGGCAGCCGACAGTGGCTCTAGTTCAAGGGCCAGCTTATGGTGGTGGTGTCGGTCTCGTCGCAGCTTGTGACATTGCAATTGCATCCGAGGATGCAATGTTCTGTCTTTCTGAAGTTCGCTTAGGACTCATTCCAGCAGTTATTGGCCCATATGTGGTCAATGCAATTGGAGAACGCCAGGCCACAAGATACATGATGACGGCTGAAAAGTTCTCAGCACTTGAGGCGCAGCGTATTGGTCTGGTGCATGACGTTGTTCCGGCTGATGTGTTGCAAGACCGTCGCAATGAAGTTGTTGGCGATCTCTTGAAGGGTGGGCCAAATGCGTTGGCTGAGGTTAAAAATCTCATTTCGTATATCACCAAATCGGCGACACAAGACGAAAAGGTTGTTCGCGATACCGCAGGGCACATTGCCCGCGTCCGAGCTACTGAGGAAGGCCAGGAAGGTATTGGCGCGTTCCTCGATAAACGCAAAGCAAAATGGGTAAGAGATTAACGTGACACTTATTCGTCGACTACTCATCGCTAACCGTGGAGAAATCGCGTGTCGCGTTATTGCGTCTGCACAAGCGATGGGGATAGAGACGGTCGCGGTGTACTCTGATGCCGACAAGAACGCGCGGCATGTTCGTATGGCGGATCAGGCGGTTCGCGTCGGGCCAGGCCCCGCGTCGGAAAGCTATCTGATGAGCGACGTTATCTTGGACGCGGCTCGTAAAACCGAAAGCGATGCTATTCACCCAGGTTATGGTTTTCTGTCTGAGAATGCAAAGTTTGCTGAAGCTGTTCAAAAGGCGGGGATGATTTTTATCGGCCCATCTGCGAGTGCGATCCGCTCCATGGGATCGAAAAGTGCATCGAAGTCATTGATGAAAAAAGCGGGTGTGCCTCTCGTTCCCGGTTTTCACGGTGCCAAGCAAGACAACAAAACTCTTAGTGATGCAGCTCATAAAATTGGCTTTCCCGTTTTGGTTAAGGCATCTGCCGGCGGCGGCGGTAAGGGAATGCGGATCGTTAAGGCAGCAGATGATTTGAATGCTGCCATTGATGGCGCTAAACGTGAAGCACTGGCATCGTTCGGTGATGATCGGATGATGATTGAAAAGTATCTGACCAAGTCACGTCACGTGGAAGTGCAAGTCTTCGGCGATCAACACGGTAACTATGTGCACCTGTTTGAGCGCGACTGTTCACTTCAACGCCGCCATCAAAAGGTGATAGAAGAAGCGCCTGCACCGGGCATGACTGCCGCGTTGCGTGATGCCATGGGTGAGGCTGCGGTCAATGCTGCACGTGCCGTTGATTACGTGGGAGCAGGCACGGTAGAGTTCTTGCTTTCCGGCAAAGATTTTTTCTTTATTGAAATGAATACTCGATTGCAGGTCGAACATCCTGTGACAGAAGCCATAACCGGGCAGGATCTGGTTCAATGGCAACTACGCGTCGCAGCAGGTGAGACATTACCCTGCAAACAAGATGAGCTAACAATCAACGGCCATGCGTTTGAAGCACGACTTTATGCTGAAGACCCAGACAAAGGGTATTTGCCGCAAACCGGTACGCTGCATCATTTGAAATTTCCTGATGATGCCAATGTGCGCATCGATACCGGTGTTGAACCTGGAGACAGTGTCAGTGTCTTTTATGATCCGATGATCGCAAAAATAATTGTTCACGGCAAAGACCGTGCAGATGCACTTGGGAAACTTCAACGCGCACTTATTGGAACGGAGATCGCTGGGCTTGAGACCAATTTAGATTTTTTGCTGGGCATCACTGAAACCCCGCAATTTCAAAAACCCCGTATTGATACAAGTTGGCTCGATCGTCTGAAGGCACCCAAGGGTGGATGGCGGCGCGTGCATAAATCAAACTCTGAGGCCCTCGCTATTGCTGCACTATATGTGATTGCCAAGCGGGGACATGCAGCATGTCTGCGTGCAGCGCGGTCTGGCGATCCTTTCTCACCTTGGTTTCGTACCGATGGCTGGCGCTCCATTGACTTGGGGCATCAGGACGTTCGGCTGGGCGACAATGCTGACAGTGATGCGCAACATTTGGTGACTGCGAAGGCCAACCCCGAAGGTGGGTATGATTTTTCCATTGATGGGATGGCTGTCCGAGCACAGTTGATGAACGATGGAGATGCGGTCATTGACGGGGTTCGACGTGCTGCAAACGTTGTTTCTATCAAGGATCAGATAACGGTATTTATTCGCGATGTGCGCTATATTTTCTCAGTCATTGATCCAGCTTCTGAAGGCACTGAAGACGCAGTATCAGATGGCGATTTGACGGCGCCAATGCCGGGTAAAATCACGGCAGTGTTTGTGAAGACTGGTGATAAAGTTGAACGCGGTGCGCCGTTGATTGTCCTAGAAGCGATGAAGATGGAACACACAATTGCCGCGCCTGCTAAAGGTAAGGTAACGGATGTTCGTTACAAAGTGGGCGATCAGGTAGAAGACGGTGAACCGCTTGTCGTTTTTGAAGCTACTTAGGTTGCCAAGATGAAGCTTCCAACTTATGTAAAAATTGTCGATGTCGGACCCCGTGACGGTCTGCAAAACCAATCTGAGATCGTTCCGCTGGATGCCAAGATTAAACTTGTAGAGATGCTTGCCGATGCCGGGGTGCCTTCGGTTGAAGCAGGTGCGTTCGTGTCACCAAAGTGGGTGCCGCAAATGGCAAACACTGCAGACGTGATGCGTAAGATTACGCGTAAACCCGGTGTGTCCTACCCGGTTCTGGTGCCGAACATGAAAGGCTACGAAGCAGCGCGTGACACGGGTTGTGAGGAAGTGGCTATTTTTGGTGCGGCGTC
>WASW01058315.1_pt1 | contig 13952 bp, 11 predicted proteins | sample 5698521 | NCBI WGS metagenome assembly WASW01 (sample SAMN11175560, study PRJNA528189) | sponge metagenome | isolation source: marine sponge | host: Leucetta | place: Antarctica: Western Antarctic Peninsula, King George Island | collected 2013-01
TGACTCACGTTTCATCTGCACGTTTGGAAAATTAACAGCATTAGTGATATTGCCATTTTCAAGGTAATCACGCAATTGCTCCGCCACCATCACCGCACAGTTATCCTCTGCCTCTCGTGTTGATGCACCTAAATGTGGTAATGCAATAGCATTTGGGTTATTTTTTAGTATATTTGATGGGAAATCTGAAATATAGCTATGTAATTTTTTATCATCTAATGCCGCTTTGACTGCCTGCTCATCAACAATACCCTGACGAGAAAAGTTGAGTAGTGTTGCGCTATGTTTCATTAATGCAAGACGCTCAGCATTCATTAAATGCTTAGTCTCTTTAATTAGAGGCACATGCATAGAGACAAAATCACTATGCTTAACCAGATCTTCTATACTATGTGTTCGCGTAACCTGTGAAGACAAGCGCCAGGCTGAATCAACAGATATTTGTGGATCGTAACCCAAAACATGCATGCCTAATTTAAGTGCTGTATCAGCGACCAGACGACCAATGGCACCTAAACCAACGATGCCTATCGTTCTGCCAGGAAGTTCAAAACCAGCAAACTTCTTTTTACCTGACTCAGTCAACTTAGACATTTCATCATTGTCACCTTCTAAGTTTTCCACAAATTTCATGGCAGGACCAAGGTTTCTTGCAGACATCAGCATGCCTGTTAACACCAGTTCTTTAACAGCATTGGCATTAGCCCCCGGACTATTAAACACAGGCACACCGCGCTCGCTAAGCAATTGAATTGGAATGTTATTTGTACCAGCCCCGGCACGCGCCACTGCTTGAATAGAATTAGGGATATCCATGCTATGCATATCAAATGAGCGCAGCATAATGGCATCTGGCTTGGCTTGCGTATCTGATAATTCATATAAATCAGCTGGCAAGCGCTTTAGACCATGCGCTGAAATTTTATTAAGAACTAATACATGATGCTTAGACATGCTTCTCCCATCCCAAAACAGCCAAATTTTTTTGACTTTATTTTAATTATTTTTAACTGTGACTTTTTTCAAAGCCTTTCATAAATTCAACCAATGCCTGCACCCCTGCTAATGGCATCGCGTTATATATTGATGCTCGCATACCACCAACAGAACGATGCCCTTTAAGCTGTAACAGACCATTTTCTTTTGCTTCTTTTAAAAAGCTTTCATCTAAAGCATTATCTTTCAACGTAAATGGAATATTCATGCGTGAACGATTCTCTAAAGCAGTTGGGCAGTTATAAAAATCAGTACGATCCAAATAGTCATAAACCATTGTCGATTTTTGAATGTTAGTTTTTTCCATCGCAGCTAAACCACCATTAGCCTTAAGCATTTTAAACACCATCCCGGCGACATAAATTGCAAAGGTTGGTGGCGTATTGTACATAGAGCCGTTGTCAGCATGCACCTTATAATCATACATACTTGGCGTACCGGCTAATGTTTCACCGATCAAATCATCGCGCACAATCACAATACTTAAACCAGCTGGACCAATATTTTTTTGCGAGCCTGCATAGATCAGCGCATATTTTGACACGTCGACCGGACGTGACAAAATATGTGAAGACATATCTGCCACAAGCGGCACAGCTCCAGTATCTGGTGTTTCAAAAATCTCCACACCCCCTATTGTTTCATTCGAAGTGTAATGCACATAAGCAGCATTAGGATTAAGCTTCCATGTTGAAGATGCAGGCGCATAACTGAACCCTTTATCTTCAGAAGAAGCTGCTACATTTACATCGCAATATTTTTTTGCTTCAGCAATGGCTTTTTTCGACCACTGGCCCGTGTAGATATAGTCCGTTGTTTTTTTATCTCGCAACAAGTTCATGGGAATCATGCCAAACTGTGCAGAACCCCCACCATGCAGAAACAACACTTTGTAATTATCTGGGATTGATAACAACTCACGCAAATCAGCTTCTGCTTCTGATGCAATCTGCATAAACTCTTTTCCGCGGTGAGACATCTCCATCACCGACATGCCAGAACCATGCCAATCAAGCAACTCAGATTGCACCTGAGCTAATACTGCTTTGGGCAATACCGCTGGGCCAGCGGAAAAGTTGTAAATCTGTGTCATCTAAAAAACTCCAAAAATTAAAAACTTACTATTCAACATCATCATCTGTTTCGACGATTTTTTCTAGACCCGATAACTTTTCACCATCACCCAAGTTAATCAACGTCACGCCTTGCGTTGCGCGCCCCATACCGCGTATTTCTTTCACTCGGGTGCGAATCAACACACCACCGGTAGTAATCATCATAATTTCATCATCGTCACTCACTAATTTAGCGGCAACCACAATACCATTACGCTCGCTCACAGCAATCGCTTTAACGCCCTGCGTTCCACGTCCTGAATGTCGGAAGTCCGCTAGCAAAGTCCGCTTTCCATAACCATTTTCTGTCGCGACCAATACTGATTGCTGATCACCCTCAGCAATTAATAATGACAACACTTGCTGCTTGGCAGCCAGTTTCATACCACGCACACCACGTGTCGCACGACCCATTGGGCGCACATTATCTTCACCAAACCACACCGCTTTACCACCATCAGAAACCATCACAATATCATTCTTACCATTGGTGATTTCTGCGCCAATTAAAAAGTCACCTTTGTCTAATTTAATCGCGATAATGCCTGATTTACGTGGCTTAGAAAACTCAGACAACGCTGTTTTCTTAACGGTCCCTTTTGCAGTTGTCATGAAAACATATTCATTTTCAGTAAACGCTTTTACTGACAGAATCGCATTAATCACTTCACCCTCAGCAAGTGGGAATAAATTAACAATCGGTTTGCCACGTCCAACACGGCTACCTTGTGGCACTTCATACACTTTAAGCCAATAGACTTGGCCTAAGCTACTAAAGCACAGAATGTAATCATGTGTATTAGCGACAAATAATTTATCAATGAAATCATCTTCTTTTGTTGGTGCTGCCTGCTTACCTCTACCGCCACGGCGTTGTGCTCGATACTCTTCAAGTGGTTGTGATTTCACATAACCAGAGTGTGATAGTGTTACCACAACATCTTGCGGTGTAATTAAATCTTCTAATGATAAATCTTGTGTGTGCTCAACAATTTCACTGCGGCGCTCATCACCAAACTGCTTGGTAATTTCAGCAAGCTCTTCAGTAATCATCGTCGTTACACGGGTTGCGTTTGCCAAAATATCGAGCAAATTGGCAATCACATCCATAATATCTTTATACTCACTAACGACTTTTTCTTGCTCAAGGCCTGTTAAGCGTTGTAAACGCATTTGTAAAATTTCTTGCGCTTGTACATCGCTAAGCCTGTAACCATTAGGCGTGAGACCAAAATCAACAGATAAGCCCTCAGGACGCGACACCTCCATTGCAGCACGTTTCAACATTTCTTCAACCACTGGTGATTTCCATATCTTCGCCATCAAGCCTACTTTTGCTTCTGGCGGCGTTGGTGCTGCCTTAATAATGGCAATCATTTCATCAACATTGGCGAGTGCAACTGCTAAGCCTTCTAGTACATGGCCACGATCGCGCGCCTTGCGCAACTCAAATACTGTCCGGCGTGTAATAACCTCACGACGATGACGTAAGAACGCCTCTAACATTTGTTTTAAATTGAGTAAACGCGGTTGATTATCTAGCAACGCAACCATGTTCATACCAAAGGTGTCTTGCAGTTGTGTTTGCTTGTACAGATTGTTTAATATGATCTCAGGCATTTCACCACGTTTCAGCTCAATCACCACACGCATGCCAGACTTATCTGACTCGTCACGCAAATCAGAAATGCCTTCAATTTTTTTATCGTTAACTAGCTCAGCGACCTTTTCTATCAGTGTTTTCTTATTAACCTGATAAGGCAATTCATCAATAATAATCGACTGACGGTTGCCCGCTTTATCTAAGTCTTCAAAGTGTGTGCGACCACGCATCACCACGCGTCCACGACCTGTTCTGTAGCCTTCTTTAACGCCAACAGTGCCGTAAATAATACCTGCGGTTGGAAAGTCAGGCGCTGGTACTAATTCAATCAGCTCATCAATCGTTGTTTCTGGGTTCTTAAGCAGTGTAAAACAAGCGTCCATTATTTCATTTAAATTATGTGGCGGGATGTTGGTTGCCATACCCACCGCAATGCCAGAACTGCCGTTAACCAGTAAATTAGGAAAGCGTGCTGGCATGATCAATGGTTCGTGCTCTGAGCCATCGTAGTTCGGACCAAAATCAACCGTTTCTTTTTCAATATCAGCTAATAATTCATGTGAGATTTTAGCCATACGGATTTCGGTATATCGCATCGCAGCTGCATTATCACCATCGACTGAACCAAAGTTACCTTGACCGTCAACCAACATGTATCGCAATGAAAAATCTTGCGCCATCCGAACAATGGTGTCGTACACCGCTGTATCGCCATGTGGATGGTATTTACCAATGACATCACCAACAATACGCGCTGATTTTTTATAAGGCTTGTTGTAGTCGTTATTCAGCTCATGCATCGCATAAAGCACGCGCCTATGCACTGGCTTCAAACCATCCCTAGCATCCGGTAATGCACGCCCTACAATCACACTCATGGCGTAATCAAGATACGATCGACGCATTTCATCTTCTAAACTGATAGGGAGTGTTTCTTTAGCAAATTGGTCCATGTTTAATTCCGTTATTTAGTGGTGTGTCTGCTTTAAATTAAGCACGTTTTTATTAGATATATAACGCCTAAAATTCTAACATGTTTGGGCTATTAAAACAGTGTTATTAATGGCTTTTTAAAGCCATTAAATAGGATTCATTTTTTTGAAAAATAACGCTAGATAAGCCGTTCTAATAATTGTATAATTTTTGGTCAAATTAACATCAAACCCAAACCTTAAAGGAAGATAACAATGGCTGTATTAGTAGGCAAACAAGCACCCGATTTCACAGCAGCGGCTGTCATGGGCGACAATAGCATTAATGAGACTTTCAACTTATCAAAACACATCCAAGGTAAAGCTGCTGTCATTTTCTTTTATCCATTAGACTTCACATTTGTATGCCCTTCTGAACTCATTGCTTTTGATCGTCGCTTAGCAGACTTTAAGTCACGTGGTGTTGAAGTCATTGGCGTTTCAATTGATTCTCATTTTTCACATTTAGCATGGAAAAATACGCCGGTAAACAATGGTGGTATTGGTAAAGTTGGTTATCCACTAGTTGCTGATATTAAGCATGAAATCTGCCAAGCGTACGACGTAGAGGCTGACGCTGGCGTCGCATACCGCGGCTCATTTTTAATCAACAAAGATGGCGTTGTTGTACACCAAGTAATCAACGACCTACCATTGGGTCGTGATATTGATGAAATGTTGCGGATAGTTGACGCGCTTCAGTTCTTTGAAGCGCATGGTGAAGTGTGTCCAGCTGGTTGGCAAAAAGGAAAACCTGGTATGGATGCATCAATAGAAGGTGTTGCAAAGTATTTGTCAACATACGCAGAATATCTGTAACTCAGCGTTCTGTTCAAGCATAAAAAACGGGGCTAGGCCCCGTTTTTTATGCTTATTACTAGCTCAATATTGCTAAATCATTAATTAAGTCATCCACATGCTCTAAACCCACTGAGATACGCACCAAATTATCTTTAATGCCTGTTGCCTCTCTGTCTTCTGCTGTCACACGACAATGCGTCGTCGTCGCAGGATGCGTAATGGTGCTTTTAGCGTCGCCTAAATTTGCTGTAATTGAGATCATGCGTGTCGCATCAATCACTTCCCACGCCGCAGCTTGCTTGCTTTGCCCTGCTTTAGGCTTCACCTCAAAACTTACAATGCCGCCTCCGCATGTTTGTTGCTGCATGGCTAAAGTATGCTGCGGATGTGATTGAAGGCCAGGGTAATGTACTTGCGCTACGTTTGCTTGCGATTCTAGCCATGTTGCTAGCCTTAATGCGCGTACAGCATGCGCTTCCATCCGTACATGCAAGGTTTCCAAGCCCTTTAAAAATACCCAAGCATTAAACGGACTCATCGACACCCCTGCTGAGCGCAAAAATCCATATACAGGCTCCATTAATGCTTTGGAACCCAATACAGCACCACCTAAGCACCGCCCTTGCCCATCAATATATTTGGTAGCAGAGTGAATGATAATATCGGCACCTAAATCAAGTGGTTTTTGAATGGCTGGCGTACAAAAGCAATTGTCGACAACCAATTTAACATCTGATTGATGCGCAATATTAGCTAACAACGCGATATCACAAATTTCTGTCATTGGGTTAGATGGTGTTTCTACAAAAAACAATTTAGTTTTGCTATTAATACCCGCTTGCCATGCATCAGGGTCTGTTAATGATACAAACGTAACATCCAAGCCCCAACGCTTCATAATATTACCAAAGAGCTGTACACTGGTACCAAAAATACTGCGTGATGCAACAATATGATCACCTGTATTACATAAACTCATGACACAAGCCAAGATAGCTGACATACCAGTCGATGTTGCTACACATTGCTCTGCACCTTCTAACGCTGCTAGTTTATTTTGAAACATCGTAACAGTAGGATTGGTAAAGCGTGAATAGATATTGCCTTGGTCTTGACCGCCAAACCTTGCTGCAGCTTGCGCTGCATTATCAAACTTAAAGCTAGAATTCAAAAACAATGCTTCAGAGTTTTCACCAAACGCTGTTGTTTCGCTTCCAGCACGTACATTTAGGGTGTGTGGATGATATTGTTTCACCATTATTTTCTCTTTATATTGGTTAATTACTCAGGCGTAAAAAAACCCGCATTAGCAATAGCTAAAACGGGTTTTTACTCTCGCTTTAGCAGAATTTATTATGCGCCCGCAAGCTGAGTTAGACTTTGTTTAATGTTAGCCACTCAAATCAGCGCACCTTCATTTAATCCCCAATCAAGAATACTGTCAAGCTTTTATTAGGGCGCGCCTGATTTAACAGCCCCTATAACACTTCTTCAATAATTTCCTCTTCAGCACCCACTAAATTAAGATCCATTTGCGTGCTAGCATTTTTAAGCACTGGGGCTTTGTCGTTATCACGACGTGCAGCTTCAATCAGGCTTAAGTAAGCCTCGTCTACATCGCCAGTAATGTACTTGCCATCAAAGCAGCTACAATCAAATGCTTTGAGTTTTGGGTTCGATGCCGTAATGTTACCTACTAACGCATCTAAATCTTGATAAATCAAACCATCAGCACCAATTTCTTTGCATATTTCTTCGTCTGTACGGTCTGTTGCTAACAGCTCGTCACGACTCGGCATATCGATACCATACACATTAGGGTAGCGTACTGGTGGCGCTGCTGAAGCAAAATACACTTTATTAGCACCAGCATCACGCGCCATTTGCACAATCTGTTGAGACGTAGTGCCACGTACGATAGAGTCATCTATCAATAAAACATTTTTTCCTTTGAACTCAATGCCAATCGGATTGAGTTTTTGACGTACCGACTTTTTTCGCAAAGCCTGGCCTGGCATGATAAAAGTACGACCTATATAGCGATTTTTAATGAATCCTTCACGGTATTCTAAACCCATTGCAATACTCACTTGCAAGGCGCTTGGCCGGCTCGTATCAGGGATTGGGATGACGACATCAATGTCATGGTCACCCCATTCACGCTTAATTTTTTCAGCTAGGCTTGCCCCCATATCCAAACGTGTTTGATACACCGAAACATCATCAATCAGAGAGTCTGGGCGCGCTAAGTAAACATATTCGAAAATACAAGGCGTCAGCTTAGGCGCTTCAGCACATTGACGACTAAATAAATTACCATCCATATCAATAAAGACAGCCTCACCTGGTTCCACATCACGCATCAACGTAAACCCTAATACATCAAGCGCAACGCTTTCTGAAGCGACAATATATTCAGTGCCTTTTTCAGATTCAGACTTACCAATAACAAGCGGGCGTATACCATGCGGATCACGAAATGCTAATAACCCAAAATTGGCAATCATCGCAACGACTGCATAGGCTCCTTTGCAGCGACGATGCACTGTTGCAACTGCATCAAATGCCATATCAGTATTGAGTACTGAGCTTTGTGAAGTTTTTTCTATTTCATGCGCGAGTACATTCAACAAAACTTCCGAATCCGATGTCGTATTAATGTGACGAAGATCTTGGCGAAACATTTCTGATTTCAACTGTTCAGAGTTTGTTAAGTTACCGTTATGCCCTAATACAATACCGAATGGTGAATTGACATAAAAAGGCTGCGCTTCAGCTGTGCTTGAAGAACCTGCTGTTGGGTAACGCACATGTGCGATACCTGCATTACCCACTAAGCTGCGCATATGGCGCGTATGAAAAACATCTTTTACTAGGCCATTGTTTTTATGCATGTAAAAGGTATTTTTGTCACATGTTACGATGCCTGCAGCATCTTGCCCCCTATGCTGCAACACCAACAAGCCGTCGTACAGCAGTTGGTTGACTGGGTTTTTGCCTACAATACCTAAAACTCCACACATAAATAATAATGCCCTTAATTGAGAATACTATTGCTAAAAAATTTAGTCGAACTTAACATGTTTTGACACATTTCCTGGCAACCATGGCAGCACTGCAGTCACTAACATTTCGAGCGGTGCGCTAAGCATCGCGTTCGTCCACTTTTCATGTTTAGGTATCTCTGTCATGCCAGCCAAAAAGACTAAGATACACACAATCAACAAACCACGAGCGAAACCAAAAAATGCCCCCAAAAAACGATTCAACCAATTAATACCTACCATCTTAAAAATACTCGTTAATGCAGTTGCTAATAGATTAGTAATTAGCAAAACAAATAATAAAATAATCAAAAAAGCAGCAATCGTTTTTAGCATTCCTGTTGGGATCCCGCTTGGCAAAAGCGGTACCAATTCAGCAGCGAATGTCCTTGCTGCAACAATAGCCGCTATCCACCCAGCAATTGCCAACATTTCACGTATTGCGCCACGCATAACACTGATAATCAACGACATGCCAATAATGGCTAAAACAATATAATCAAATTCAGTCAACTAAAATGCACACCTCATTTTTGTTTGACCACCATACCCGTTAATCCGCTATCTTTAATGTTCTCAAGTGCAATAACTGCTTCATTTTTATCAGAAAATACTGTTGTCCTTAATCTTATTTTTTCACCTTTTTCTGTACTCACTTTTTCAGTTTTTGATTGATAGCCCAAATCCTTCAACTTAACTTGTAACTTTTCAACATTAGCGGCATCTGAATACACACCTACTTGTACATAATGCTGGTCTGTTGCACCTATAGCCGCCTTAGAAGCCGCTTTAACAGCTATTTTTTGTTCACTTAGCTTAGCCGCTTCTTTTGGTTTCGCAGGGGCTTCTGCTTCTAGCACAAATTCAGCTTGCTCAGGCAACTCTATTTCCACAGCAGCATCTTCAAGTATTGCTGTCAACTCAGCATCTAGTCCTTCTTCAGGAACAATGCTTGAATCAAAGCCTGATGTATCAAACTCGTTAACTTCATTTTCCATCGTAATGGCAATCACTTCTTGCTGCACCACTGCACGATCTTCTAAAACCATTGGTAGCGATATAATCATCAGTAAAACTAAAGCGATAGCACCCACAAGCCTACGTCGCGCACGTTTCTTAAAGCTCAATTCCTGATCAGATTGATCTTTCTTCATTTATATCCTTTGAAAATTTAAAGCCTCAATCGCATCAGCCACTGTGTAAAACGAACCAAACACGATTATTCTATCATTTATGTGTGCATCTATACAGGCCGCACTGAGCGCTGAAGCAACATCGTCAAACAGCGTAACAAGCTGCTGACCAGAATGGTTTTGTAGCTGTTGATGTAATGCGCTTGCTGTGGCGCCACGCACGTTACTCATGCTCGCTAAATACCAATCAGAAATATAGGGTATTACTTGCTCAACCACGCCTGCAACATCTTTGTCAGCAAGCATCGCAAACACCGCTAAAGTACGGCCTTCGCAAGGGTTATTCAACAAGTTTCCTGCTAGCGACTTTGCTGCTTGTGGGTTATGTGCAACATCAGCAATCACTAAGGGCGCTTCATTAATTGTTTGATAGCGCCCGGTTAACTTAACTTTACTCAGCACGTCAGCAATAAAGTCCATATCCACAGGCAACAAGTCATTTAAATGATGCACAGCACAAATTGCACAGGATGCATTTGTTAATTGGAAATCACCCTGTAATGATAATTTAGGTATAGAAAAAACTTGATTTTCTAAACAACATTGCCAGCCATCTTGCATTTTCTTAATATTAAAATCACGATTAATTAAATAAAAATTTGCATCGATTGCCTCCACATATTTCATAAGGCTTTTAGGTGGGTTTTCGTCTCCACATATTGCTAATTTTCCTGCCCGGAAAATGCCTGCTTTTTCAATGCCAATTTTTTCACGGGTATTCCCCAAAAACTCGATATGATCTAGGTCAACGCTTGTAACAATTGCACAACAAGGCTCAAATACGTTAACAGCATCTAATCGTCCACCCATACCGACTTCTAAAATAGCCACATCAAGGCCAGATTGAATGAAGTGCCAAACAGCTGCCAACGTCCCCATTTCAAAATACGTCAGTTGAATATCGCCACGCGCTGCTTCAACTGCAGAAAATGCAACACATAAATGCGCATCAGAAATAACTTGTTGATTAACGCGCACCCGCTCGTTATAAGAAATTAAGTGGGGGGAAGTGTATGCACCAACACGATAGCCTGCATTGAGATACATCGCTTCAATCATCGCACAGGTTGACCCTTTCCCATTGGTACCTGCAATAGTAATGATTGGAAAGTTTGGATTTAAATCTAGTTTGTTAACAACGTCACGCACTCTATCCAAACCCATTGCGATAGATTTTGGGTGCAAAGCCTCTATGTATTCAAGCCATTGTGCTAACGTTGCTGTAGTAGGACTAAATTTTTTCACGCTAGCTTAAGTTTATTGATTTGCTAATATCGTCAATCTTTTAAGGGGCACTAGTGTTGTGCATTAATTTAGCAATAATACTTGCTAGTTTTTGGCGCAATTCACGACGATCTACAATCATATCGATTGCACCATGTTCTAACAAAAATTCTGCGCGCTGAAAGCCTTCAGGTAAAGTCTCACGCACTGTTTGCTCAATTACCCGTGGGCCAGCAAATCCAATCAAGGCATTTGGCTCTGCAATGATAATATCGCCAAGCATTGCAAAACTAGCAGAAACGCCACCCATTGTAGGGTCCGTGAGTATCGAAAAAAATGGTAACCCTGCTTCTGATAGCTTAGTCAGTGAAGCACTTGTTTTCGCCATCTGCATCAGCGAAAGTAAGCCCTCTTGCATGCGTGCGCCACCACTTGCAGAAACACATATAAATGGTGCTTTAAGCCTAATAGCGGCCTCAACGCCACGTACAAAACGCTCTCCAACTACAGAACCCATAGAGCCGCCCATAAACCTAAACTCAAAAGCGGCAATCACCGCCGGCTTATCTAAAATGGTCCCTTGCATAACAAGCAGTGCATCATGCTCTTGAACCGTTTTTTGCGCCGCTTTTAACCGATCTACATATCTTTTACTATCTTTAAATTTCAATGCATCAACTGGCTGTACATTAGCGCCGATCTCTTTACGCCTTTTAGGGTCTAGTAAAAAATCAACTCTTGTGCGTGCTGAGATACGATTATGATGCGAACATTTCTCACAAACTTCTAAATTGCGCTCTAAATCTGTTCGATACAGTACCGTTTGGCATGCGTCACACTTGCTCCACAGACCTTCTGGCACATTACGTTTTTGTACAGAGCCAACAACGCGCTTAATTTTTTGTGGAATTTTATCTACCCAACTCATGTATTTTCCTCGCTACCTTTAATCAATTGCCATGCGTAATTCTTGCATTAATAAGCTTAAATTCTGAATCAACTTATCTTCATTTGAGTCTTCAATCGTCTGCACAGTACGGCTGCCAACAACAATCGCATCAGCAAAGGCGGCGACGCTTTTTGCTGTAGCAGCATCTTTTACACCAAATCCGACACCAACCGGTAAATCACTTTTGTTTCGAATGGTTTCCACACGTGCTTTAACTTCATTTATATCTAAATTGGCAGCGCCTGTCACACCTTTAAGTGAAACGTAATATAAAAATCCTGTTGCTTGATTCACAATAAGGTCAATACGTGCAGGCTCTGTGGTTGGCGAAAGCAAGAAAATGCTATCTATAGCATTTTCTTTTAACATCGATATAAAATATTCACATTCTTCTGGCGGGTAATCAACGGTCAACACACCATCCACACCAGCGGCTTTAGCTGTAGCAACAAATACATCAACACCCATCGCTTCAATCGGGTTGGCATAACCCATTAATATGACTGGTGTTTTATCATCTTGCTCACGAAATTTTTCTACCAGTGCCAACACTTTTCGCAAACCAACGCCATGTGCAAGCGCACGTTCACTCGCTCGCTGAATCACTGGCCCGTCAGCCATTGGGTCAGAGAACGGCACGCCAAGCTCAATCAAGTCTGCACCACTTTTGACTAATGTATGCATCATTTTCACCGTATATTTGGGGTGCGGGTCCCCAGCAGTCATGTAAGGGATAAGTGCTTTTTTATGATTGGCTTTTAGCGCACTAAAAGTAGATGCAATTCGTGACATATTTTAAGTTCTATAAAGTAATATTGGCTAGCTTAGCAACAGTATTAATATCTTTATCACCGCGACCTGAAAGATTAACTAAAATGACTTGGTCTTTATCCATCGTTTTAGCCATTTTTTCTGCTTGCGCTAATGCATGGCTAGATTCTAACGCCGGAATAATGCCTTCAGTACGACATAAGTGATGGAATGCGGTCATGGCCTCATCATCAGTAACCGCTACATATTCCGCACGTTTAATATCCTTCAAAAAAGCATGCTCCGGCCCAACACCAGGATAATCTAAACCAGCAGATACAGAGTGTGTCTCAATAATATTACCATCAGCATCCTGCATTAAATAAGTACGATTACCATGCAGTACGCCAACCGGGCTATTTGTTGTTAATGGCGCCGCGTGCCACCCTGTTTCCAGACCATGTCCTGCAGCTTCTACCCCAATCAAACGCACATCTGGCACATCTATATAGGGGTGAAAAATACCCATGGCATTTGAACCGCCACCAACACAAGCCACAATAGCATCGGGCTGACGACCTAGCATCTCTTGCATTTGTTCTTTAGCTTCAATACCAATCACACATTGAAAATCCCGCACCATCATTGGGTATGGATGTGGCCCAGCGACTGTGCCAATAATATAGAAAGTATCCGATATATTAGTTACCCAGTCACGCATTGCCTCATTTAACGCATCTTTAAGCGTTTTAGAGCCACTTTCTACCGGAATGACGGTTGCACCAAGCAACTTCATTCTAAAGACGTTAGGCGCCTGACGTTTGACGTCTTCGCTGCCCATATAAACCACACATTCTAATCCTAAGCGTGCGGCAATTGTTGCAGTCGCTACGCCATGCTGGCCTGCACCAGTTTCGGCAATAACACGTGGCTTACCCATGCGTTTAGCTAATAAGGCCTGACCAATGGTATTGTTAACTTTATGTGCGCCAGTATGGTTCAAATCTTCACGTTTAAGATAGATTTGCGCCCCGCCCACTTTTTCAGATAAGCGTTCTGCATGATAAATAGGGCTAGGTCGTCCAACAAAATGTTTTAAATCATACGCATACTCAGCCAAAAATGTTGGGTCAAAACGATACTTTTCATACATATCTCGAAGTTCTTCGAGCGCCTCAATCAAAGTCTCGGCCACAAAAGTACCACCAAACTGGCCAAAGTGACCTTTTGCATCTGGCATATCATATAACTGCATCAATAACTCCTAGTTTCTCTTACTTGCTGCATAAATTCCGCAATTTTAGCT
>WASW01056950.1_pt1 | contig 13949 bp, 15 predicted proteins | sample 5698521 | NCBI WGS metagenome assembly WASW01 (sample SAMN11175560, study PRJNA528189) | sponge metagenome | isolation source: marine sponge | host: Leucetta | place: Antarctica: Western Antarctic Peninsula, King George Island | collected 2013-01
TGATAAAGAATGTTGCAATATAAGGGCGAGGGTTATTCTCGACTAAAACACTAATCGATTTAACGTCTGCCATATCAGTAGATACTGTGACGGGTACAGTTGCGCCGTTACTGGCGATTTCTGGCGCCTTAATGGTAATCCCACTTTCTACTGGTTCAACGCCATTTGTCACGGCGGCATAAGAATCTTCATAAGCAGTGGTGTCAAAGGCAGCTGCTGGCCATTCGGCAAATACTGTCTTAGTGAAGCTCGAAATGGTGCCGATGATGGCACCTATGGAACCAACTTTTAATGCATGTCTTCTAGTGATTTTCATAATTTCCCATTATGTTAAATGTGGTCTATTGCTTGCAATTTGGGGCGTATTTTATACATTTACTCATTGCTTTGTTAAGCCGGTATTATTTGTGTTTGTTTCGAAACTCTCTTAAACGATCTTTTTTAGCCTCAATCCTCGATTTGCTGTGAGGGTCAATACCTGTTTGACGTGCGGCAATGAGTAAATGTTCCATTGCAGTTCCAAACCTTGCGTGCATCAGGTCGTAATTTGATAGCGCTTCATGGCTACGCCAGGGCTGTCCAGCACCGTCCGCAGCGAGTGCTATTAGACGCTCTATTGCAGGATTTCCGGTTATATCGTTGTTCAGTGTATCAAGTTTATCGAGTGCTTTCTTTGGGTTTTTATTCTCTAACAATGCGGTAGCTAAGTAATAAATCACCGATTCATTTTGTGGATATAAGTCATCCAATTCTTGCAATGTCTCAAGCGCTTTGTCTATTTGGTGATCAATGATGAAGGCTTGTGCACGTGCAATGTCTAACGCAAATCGTTCGTTATCATTAGCTGATATTTTATCTAATACGCGTAATGCCTGTTTGCCCCGGCCAAGACGAGATAATGCAATAGAATAGACGTAATAACGTAAGTTATTGGGTTCTTCTTCAATTAATTTTTGGTAATGACTAATGAGAGAATTTGGGTCGGATGAAATTGCAATGGTACGCGCCTTGGCGTATTCAAAGTGAACGGTGTTTTCAACGTAGCGATTTCTCTTGAACTGCTCAGCACGGACCCTAGAGTCACTTATTCTTGAGGAGGTTAATGGGTGGCTGCGTAAAAATTCTGGTACTTGACTTTGATTGATCTGAGAGTAGGCATTTAAACGCTCGAAAAATCTAGGCATTCCAAATGGGTCAAGATTGGCGTTGATTAAGAGTGCCATGCCAATTCGATCTGCTTCTTGCTCAAAGGCGCGGCTGTAAGACAATGCAGCGTCTTGAAATGCGCCTAGGGTGGCAGTGCCAGCTGCTTGTCCCGCGTCACCACCATAAATTGCGGCTAAAACAGTCCCCAGTAAGGCGATAGTGTTAATCACGCTCAATTTCTGCTGGCGCGCAAATCGTCGTGCGATATGACGTTGTGAGACGTGTGAGATTTCGTGAGCGACGACGCTGGCGAGTTCAGATTCAGACTGACTAAGTGTTAATAGCCCGCTGTTGATCGCTACGATTCCACCCGGCATGGCAAAGGCATTAATGCGCGGATCAAAGATTAAACGGAAATAAAATGGAAAATCAGAATTGAGGCCGCCAGAAATTAGACGGGTTCCTAATGATTGAAGATAGTTTCGTAACTCAGGATCTTCCGAGACGGGTAAGCGCTGATTAACTTGAGCGACTAAAATTTTACCTAATTCAATTTCTTGATTGATACTTAATAACGCACTGGCGGGATCGCCAATATCCGGTAACACAATACCGTAGTCTTCTTCACTGTGTACAACAGTGAAACTGCTCATAATGGTTAATATTGCGGACAGTAAAAAATACTGCATACGGCTGTAGACTGGGTTCAAAGCAACTCTCTTTACGAAATTGTCAGGGCTAATCTTTAGTGGACCGGATTCTAATGGTGATTATGGCACATAGGGTATTGGGTTTATTCTATGACAATGGGTTGGAGGTTAAATTCACAATACGCAAGAGTAATTTAGTCTCTGAAAGGTGTTATCTAGTTCATTCTAGTACTATCGCTAGCTTGACTATACAAAAGGGCTTAATCATAATATCACGGTCTTCTAATATAGATTTAATTACATGTTTTGTAGTTGTTTTATTAGAACGTTCATCCGCTATACTGGCTGGACGACTTATATATGGTAATAATATTCTATTACTTTAATTTTACAGCTTAAGATTATAACGGAGGTTCTGTTAATGGCGGATTTTGATCAAGAATTAGATGCAAGTGGGCTAAATTGTCCTTTACCTATTTTACGTGCAAAGAAATCACTATCAAGTTTAGAAAGTGGCCAGGTGCTACGTATTGTTGCAACTGATCCAGGTTCAGTGAAAGATTTTGAAGCGTTTGCAAAGCAGACGGGTAATGAATTACTAGAATCTAACGAAGACGGTGAAAAATTTCAGTTCTTAATTAAGAAGAAGTAACACTTCTTACTATATCGGAAGAATAAGTCGAGCAATCCGTGTCATTCACCACGGATTTTCTCTTTAGGAGCCTAATTGGTTGTTAAGGCATCAAGAGCGTGTATTATTGCACGCTTTGTTTGGTTTAATGCCACAGCGAGCAAGGCTCGTATGTGAAGAAAATAGATGCGCCATATAATCTCAATCTTATTAGAAAATGAAGCAGGGGCCCTGTCACGAGTGTCGGGTTTGTTTTCTGCGCGCGCCTATAATATTGCGTCGTTGACTGTTGCACCGACAGATGATCCAACCATCTCTCGTATCACAGTGGTGGCACACGGCGAAGACGCTGTCGTTCAACAAATCAGGAAACAGTTGAACAAACTTGTCGATGTTATCAATTTGATGGATCTGACAGAGAGCGAACATTTTGAACGTGAAATTATGTTAGTGAAAATTGAGCCAAAAGGTGCGCAATTAGATCAGCTTAAAGTCGCGATACATGAGCTTGCTGCACGCAAGTTAGAACAACACGAAAACATAATTACTTTGGAAATAACCAATATAGGTCTGAAGCTCAACGAAGCGATCGAAAGGCTGAAACCCTATAATGTCATTGAAGTCGTGCGTTCCGGCGCCGTCGGCATTGGTAGTGGTAACTCTCTATTAAAAATTTAATAAAAATATTCACGATAAGAATAGTCTGTAGGAGCTATGTATGAACGTTTATTATGATAAGGACGCCGATCTTTCCCTGATACAGGGTAAAAAAGTAGCCATTCTTGGTTATGGATCACAAGGGCACGCACACGCGAATAACTTAAAAGAATCTGGTGTATCCGTAATCGTAGGATTACGTCAAAATTCGAAATCAGAAGCAAAAGCAAAGTCGGCTGGACTAGAAGTTATGTCTATCGCAGATGCGGTAGCAAGCTCTGACGTGATTATGATTTTGGCGCCGGATGAAAATCAAGCGGCATTATATAAAGACCAAATTGCACCAAATATTAAAAAGGGTGCAACCATTGCATTCGCGCACGGCTTTAATATTCATTTTGAGCAGATAGAGCCTAGAGAAGATTTAGATGTCATTATGATCGCGCCGAAAGGCCCAGGTCATCTAGTGCGTTCGACTTATAAAGAAGGCGGCGGTGTTCCAACATTAATTGCGGTGTTCCAAGATGCAACGGGTACAGCACAAAAAATGGCAATGTCATATGCCTCTGCTAATGGTGGTGGTCGTGCAGGAATTATTGAGACGACTTTCCGCGAAGAAACTGAAACTGATTTATTCGGTGAGCAAGCGGTGTTATGTGGAGGAGCGACTGCACTAGTACAAGCAGGCTTTGAAACATTAACTGAGGCAGGTTATGCCCCAGAAATGGCCTACTTCGAATGTTTGCACGAGCTTAAGTTGATTGTTGATTTAATGTATCAAGGTGGTATTGCCAACATGCGTTACTCAATATCGAATACAGCAGAGTATGGTGACTTAACACGTGGACCTCGTATCGTGACTGATGAGACTAAAGCTGAGATGCGTAAGATCTTAGATGAAATTCAGTCAGGTAAATTTGCGCGCGAGTTTATTTTAGAAAACCAAGCTGGTGCAGCGACACTTAAAGCAATGCGTCGACAAGGCCGTGAGCATCCAATCGAAGAAGTCGGTGACAAGCTTCGTAGCATGATGCCGTGGATTAAAGAAAATCAGTTGGTCGATAAATCTAAAAACTAACTCGCCTTTCTTTAATTACTTCAAAGTGGGTAGCCACGTTTAGTGATATGTTACCGATCGCTAAAGAGTTCCAAAAAGTAGTTATATTCGGCACGCTGATAATCATCGGCGTGCAGTTTTTACTAGGACACTACGCGATTTTTTTGTGGATTCCATGGTGTGTATTTTGTTTTTTCATACGCGATTTCCATCGCCAGATTCCTTCCATTCCTCTTGCTTCAATTAGTCCAGTAGATGGCGTGGTGACTTCGATTTCAGAAGTAGCAAATCCTTTTATTGATCAGCAGGCATGTTGCTACACTATCCAACAATCTTCATGGGGTGAGTTTAATTTACATAGCCCTACGGAAGGGAAGGTTGAGCAATTATGGGTGAGAGAGCCGCAAAGTGATAAAAAAGCGCTGGTGTTTTGGGTGCAGACAGATGAGAAAGATGATGTTGTCGTACATGTGGAATTGAATTCTGCGCTGGAACATGCCGGTACTGCTTTGCATCCAGGTGAGCGCGTTGGTCAGGGACGTCGTTGTGGATTTATTGCAGTGGGGTGTAAAGTGAACATATATTTACCAATAAATGTTAAGAAAATTGCCGTGGTTGGCGATAAAGTAACAGCGGGTAAAAGTATAATAACTAAATTTATTCATTAAACTATCGCCATGACAGAATCTACTAAATCAAGAAAAAGCATTTATTTATTGCCAAACCTGTTGACGACGGGTGCACTGTTCGCAGGCTTTTATGCCATCGTGTCCGCAAACCTTGATAGATTTGAACAAGCAGCTATCGCAGTATTTATCGCAATGGTATTAGATGGTCTTGATGGCCGCGTGGCAAGATTGACCAACACAGCAAGTGCTTTTGGTAAGGAATACGACAGTCTTTCAGATATGGTGTCGTTTGGACTGGCGCCTGCTCTCGTCATGTTTGAATGGTCTCTTCAACATGTTGTTTACGATGGCTGGTTATTGCAGAAACTGGGATGGCTGGCAGCATTCTTTTACACTGCGTCAGGAGCTCTTCGTTTAGCACGTTTTAATTCGCGTTCCGCAGAACAAGATAAACGATACTTTCAAGGCCTGCCAAGTCCGGCGGCTGCCGGTGTTATGTTGGGGTTTGTATGGGCGTGCCATGATTTGAAGTATACAGGTGCCGATTTATGGTTTTTCGCCTTTGGCCTGACGTTACTGTCGGCTGGCTTAATGGTGAGTAATTTCAGTTACTACAGCTTCAAAGAGTTTGATATGCGCAATAGAATTACATTTATCGCGCTATTGGCTATTGTGGGCGTGTTTATATTAGCTTCAATCGATCCACCAAAATTGATGTTTGCAGTATTTTTGGTCTATGCCCTATCTGGGCCTGTGATAAATATTGTGCGCTCATTGAGAAAACGTTCTCGTCTAGCCAATAATCAGGAAAAGACGATTAAATAGGCATTGCAAAACAAGAATCGACTCAGATATAGTAGTTACTATGCAAAACAATCAGCACAATCCCCAGATTAGATCTTATGCGGACAGTCATTTGTCAGCATGTGCATCTGTGTTTGCATTACTCCTCCTGCCGCGCTAGCGGCTATAGATCCCTGGCGAGGGTAAACGTAACCCCACATCATATTTTTTTTATTTACCTTATAATTGCGTAGATACGCGGAGTCCGCTTGGTATGGCGGTGATTACATGTCGGAGTAGTAGAAATGGACAGCAAAGAAAAATTAATTATTTTTGATACCACCTTGCGAGATGGTGAGCAAAGCCCTGGGGCATCAATGACCATGGATGAAAAGCTACATATTGCTAAGTCATTAGAGCGAATGAAGGTTGATATCATCGAGGCTGGATTCCCAATTGCTAGCCCAGGTGATTTTGAATCGGTAAAAGCAGTGGCAGCCGCCGTGACAGAGAGTACCGTGTGTGGATTAGCGCGTGCACTTAGTCGTGATATCGATCGTGCCGGAGAAGCACTTAAGCCCGCTAAATCTAGTCGTATCCATACATTCATTGCGACATCGCCAATTCATATGGAGCGCAAGCTACGCATGAAGCCAGATGAAGTTGTTGAGCAGGCAGTGGCAGCCGTCAAGCGCGCAAGCAAGTACACCGACAATATAGAGTTTTCGCCAGAAGATGCAGGCCGGTCTGAATTAGATTTTTTATGTCGCATTATTGAAAAAGTCATCGATGCGGGCGCGACAACCATTAATATTCCAGACACAGTGGGTTATAACATTCCTCAACAGTTTGGAGAATTAGTGAGTAACTTGATTGAAAATATTCCTAACTCCGATAAAGCTGTGTTTTCTGTACATTGCCATAACGATTTAGGCTTAGCTGTTTCAAATTCACTGGCAGCAGTATTGAATGGTGCGCGTCAAGTAGAGTGCACTATTAATGGTTTGGGTGAACGCGCTGGTAATGCGTCTTTAGAAGAAATTGTTATGGCGGTTCGAACCCGACAAGATGTTTTCCCATGTGACACTGATTTGGACGCGACTCAAATTGTGTCGACATCGCGTTTGGTATCAACAGTGACAGGTTTTCCCGTGCAGCCTAATAAGGCAATTGTCGGTGCTAATGCATTTGCGCACGAGTCCGGCATACATCAAGACGGCGTACTAAAAGCACGTGAGACATATGAAATTATGCGTGCAGAAGATGTTGGTTGGACCGAGAACCGCATGGTGCTAGGTAAGCACTCTGGGCGAAATGCATTCCGATCACGCTTGAAAAAATTAGGAGTGGATTTTGAGTCTGATGAAGATTTGAATCGTGCTTTTACTGCGTTCAAGGATCTTGCCGATAAAAAACATGAAATCTTTGATGAGGATTTGTTTGCTTTGGTTGCTGACGATGATGCTCACTTAGAAGAGAAATTTAAGCTGGTCTCCTTACGTGTCTGTTCGGATACTAATAAAGTGCCTGAAGCTGATCTTGTGTTGTCTATTGATGGTGAAGAGAGCTCTTCTAATGCATGCGGCGGCGGCCCTGTTGATGCGGCTTTTCAAGCCATTGAAGTGCTAGCGAAAAGTAATGCTAAATTACAGCTTTACTCTGTGAGTAGCATTACCAGTGGAACAGATGCTCAAGGAGAAGTGACAGTTCGATTAGATAAGGGTGGGAGAATTGTCAATGGGCATGGGTCAGATACTGATATTGTTATTGCTTCTGTTAAAGCATATCTAAATGCATTAAATAAAATTAATTTTACAATGCATCGAGAACATCCTCAATATAGTCAGGTGTGATAGAAGTTCGTGAGTAATCAATTTTCACTCGATGAGTTAACGCGGAACGCTTATCTAGATGCATTGGATATTAAGCAGTGGCGCGTGCGTGACTCTCATAGTGAAGATCCGGTTGAAAAAGTAGTACTGCAGCAAATCACTTCTGTGACACACACTGTTAGTCAATCAGCATCAAAAAATATTAAATCTGATGCGGTAAAGCCAGTAGTTGAACCTGTCGCTAAAATCGATATTGATAGGATTTCTAAAATGGATCTATCATCATTGGCGTTAGATGTTAGAGGGTGCGACGCATGTGACTTGCATAAAACACGAAAGCAAACTGTGTTTGGTGTCGGTCATCACAAAGCTGACTGGTTAATTGTTGGTGAGGCTCCAGATGCAGAAGAAGATCGGGAGGGTGAGCCATTTGTTGGACGTGCCGGGCAATTATTAACGCAAATGTTGCGTGCGATTGGTTTGGCTAGAGAAGAAGTGTTTATAGCTAATATTCTAAAATGTCGCCCACCAAATAATAGAGACCCTAAGCCAGAGGAGGTGAGTACTTGTAATGCATATCTGAATCAACAAATAGAACTGTTGGAACCAAAGATTATTTTGGCATTAGGAAGGACTGCTGCACAATCGCTACTGCAGAGTGATGTGCCTATCGGCAAGATGCGGGGTAAGTTATATCGCCATAGAAAAAATAACATTCCAACCGTGGTGACTTATCATCCTGCATACTTGTTAAGAAGCCCCAAAGAAAAGCGTAAAGTATGGGAAGACTTGAAATTTGCACGCCAGCAAATAATTTCTCTGTAAATAATCTTTAATATACTTAATGCAAGAGAGCTGATATGAGTGCTGTTCTAGAATCCGTTGAGCCGAGTTATCGTTTAATGAAATTAGGCGATTTAGATTGTGTTATGTCAATAGAAAATCTTGCGTATCCATTCCCTTGGAGCGAGGCAATTTTTCAAGACTGTATAAAAGTAGGCTATCATTGTTGGGTAGCCGAATTGGACAATGCTATTGTTGGTTACGCAGTTTTTATTAATGCCGTGGAAGAATGCCATCTACTAAATTTATGTGTCAATCCAATATTGCAAGGTAGAGGACTAGGGCGAAAACTGTTATCAAATGTATTGGGTAACGCTAAAGACTATAATGCAAGGTGTGTTTTTCTAGAAGTGCGGGCATCTAATCAACATGCGGTAGAGTTGTATGAGTCTGAAGGCTTTAATGAAGTCGGACTACGTGAAAATTACTATCCCTCAAATCACGGTAGAGAAGACGCTGTGATTTACGCTAAAGAACTATAACAATTTTTAGCCGCATCTATATTCCTATAAATATTTTTTAGCCAGTCATATAAATCAACTCATGAATGATCATTTAGCCCAGACAAAGCGTCGGAGGAGGTTTGCGATTATTTCGCACCTACGTTTGGATTGATAAGACGAAGCAGACCATAGAGTTATATGGTTTAAACACGAAGAAGCGTTGAAAGCACCAAAACATGCAAGCCATCGTTTCGGCTTGCATGTTGCTAAAGACGATAATTGATCGAAATGCCAAACGTATTGTTAATAATCAATGCAAAACAACTAAAACCAAAACGAGAGTTACGTTGTTTGATTTCTATGATTGCTTTAATTAACCTGCTGTTAGGCCTTTTACGCCCAGGTTTTTTCCTTGGAAAGAAGAGTTTTATGTACTTTCTTTTGATAAGTGCTTTGTGAAATGAGAATAGGCAAATTAAGGAATATTAGTTTATTAATTCACGGATTTGGGCGTTAGCAGCCCCAAATATAAGGACATTGAAACTTTCTACTTGATCGCCTCTTGATCAAATGATAAATTGTATTACATACAAGTCAATAAAGGCTTTAATGTATTATAAATAAGGCATTTAATGTGGCGAAGATTGCATCACGTGCTCGTTCTGTATATACCCGGAATGCGCTGGCATTGCTGGCGAGATTGATTCGTGCTGCCCGCAAAGAACGTCAATTCACCGAGATTGATCTGGCGGAGCGAGCGGGGATCTCCAGGGATTTATTACGACGCATCGAAAAAGGTGACCCTAGATGTTCGATTGGTGCTGTATTTGAGGTCGCAACTTTGGTCGGCGTAGATTTATTTAATGGAGATGAAGAAGAGCTTAGCCAGCGATTACGCCAAGCAAAGGAAAAGTTGGCACTGTTGCCTGATCGCGTGCGCAAAAAAGTAAAGACGGTAGACGATGACTTCTAATAGTGAAGCGTATGTATGGATATGGCTGCCTAAAAAGACAGAACCCGTGGTTGCTGGAAAGCTGGAAGCTGATGGTGACAAATTTTACTTTAACTATGGGAAAAGTTATTTGGCACGCGTGCAGGATACGTATCCGGCTATTGCCATATTTAATGAAGAGCTTCCATTGCAATCAGGCATATTACCTTTACGTGCGGGATTAAATATTCCTGGATGTCTTCGTGATGCTTCCCCTGATGCGTGGGGACGACGCGTTATTTTGAATAAGAAGCTGGGGCATGCTAGTGCGCAAAGTGATACCACGCAGTTGGATGAATTATCTTATTTATTAGAATCAGGTTCTGATCGTATAGGCTCGCTCGATTTTCAATCATCACCCACTGAATATGTGCCACGCTCAGCTAATAATGCGCCTTTAGAAGAGTTGTTGGCGTCAGCTGAACGTATAGAACGAGGCATTCCGCTTAGCTCTGAGCTAGATCAAGCACTATTACACGATAGTTCTATTGGAGGTGCGCGTCCTAAAGCCTTGATAGAAGAAGGTGATAAAAAGTATGTCGCTAAGTTTTCATCAAGTACTGATCTTTACAGTGTAGTTAAAGCTGAATTTATCGCCATGCGTTTAGCAGAACTTGTTGGCTTAGACGTTGCTCCTGTGAGATTAGTTAAGGCATCCAATAAAGATGTATTACTGATTGAGCGTTTTGATCGAAACAAAGTGCCAGCAGGCTGGCAGCGGAAAGCGATGCTATCTGCGCTGACATTGTTTGGCTTAGATGAATTGATGGCGCGCTATGCAAGTTACGAACAATTGGCAGAAATTATTCGTCGTCGTTTTGTCTGCCCTAAAGCGACACTCAAAGAGCTATATGCACGGATGGTGTTTAATATTTTATGTGGTAACACAGATGATCACGCGCGCAATCACGCCGCTTTTTGGGATGGTAAGCAATTAAGTCTAACGCCAGCCTATGATATTTGTCCGCAAGGACGTGCGAGAGGTGAAGCAACACAAGCCATGCAGATCTCAGAAGGCAATAGTTTCAGTCAAATTAAAAATTGTATCGATGCGGCTCATAATTTCTTGTTATCTAAAGAGCAGGCAGCAAAAATCTTTGAATATCAAAAGCAGGTGATTGAGGAAAATTGGTACATGGTTTGTGAAGAAGCAGATTTAAGCGAAGTGGATCGTGCCGTGCTTTGGGGGCGTCAATTTCTTAATCCTTACGCTTTAGAGAGGCTAAAGGATAAATAGGGCTTAAATGTCAGCAAATTCAAGCAAAATCAGTATAATGCCGCGTTTTTGCGGGGCTAATTGTCCTGATCGCTTGATTTTAAAATGTGTACAAATTTATGTACAAACTAGGAAATTGAAAGAATGACAACTAGCTCACATTTGCATGAGACTGGGCGAAGAAGGACCTTTGCGATCATCTCGCATCCTGATGCCGGGAAGACAACCATTACAGAAAAGCTACTGTTATATGGGGGTGCTATTCAGCAAGCAGGGACAGTAAAAGGGCGGAAAGCAGCACGGCACGCAACATCCGACTGGATGGCGCTAGAGCAAGAGCGGGGAATATCCGTGACCAGTTCTGTCATGCAGTTTATTTATAAAGACTGTGTTGTGAATTTGCTAGATACGCCTGGGCACGAAGACTTTTCGGAAGATACTTATCGAACATTAACGGCAGTCGATTCTGCTTTAATGGTGATTGACTGTGCTAAAGGGGTTGAGGGCAGAACGATTAAGCTAATGGAAGTGTGTCGTCTACGTGATACACCGATTGTGACTTTTATTAATAAGCTTGACCGTGAAGGTCGAGAACCGATTGAGCTAATTGACGAAGTAGAATCAGTTTTAAAAATCAACTGTTCTCCCGTTACTTGGCCGATTGGCATGGGCAAATCATTAAAGGGTGTTTATCATCTGCTGAATAACTCAGTACATCTTTATGGCGCCACTCATGGTGGTAAAAAATTAGACGCTGAAGTGATTGAAGGCCTTGATAATCCGCGCCTCGATGAGATTTTAGGTGATGCAGCTGAAGCTTTTCGAGAGGAAATAGAATTAGTTGTCGGTGCTAGCCACGAATATAATCATGAAGAATTTTTGGCTGGGAAACTAACCCCGGTATTTTTTGGCTCTGCGATCAATAATTTTGGCGTGCAAGAACTACTTGATAAATTTGTTGAAATTGCGCCACCACCGCAGCCGCGTAACACACTTGAAAGAACCGTGCATGCCGATGAAGAAGCGTTCTCTGGTTTTGTATTTAAAATTCAAGCTAACATGGACCCTAAGCATCGTGACCGAATTGCGTTTATGCGTATTTGTTCTGGGAATTTTGAAAAAGGCATTAAGCTACGCCATGTGCGTTTACAGCGCGAGGTTAAAATTCAAGATGCGTTAACATTCTTTTCTTCAGAGCGAGGACATGTTGAACGTGCTTATCCTGGTGACATCATTGGCTTGCATAATCACGGCACTATTCGAATAGGTGATACCTTTTCTCAGAAAGAAGAGCTTGTGTTTACAGGTATTCCTAACTTTGCTCCTGAGTTATTTAGGCGAGCACAATTAAAAGATCCATTAAAAATGAAAGCATTATTGAAAGGCTTAATGCAACTGTGTGAAGAAGGTGCAACACAGTTGTTTCGTCCTTTGGTGGGGAATGATTTAATTTTAGGAGCAGTTGGTATATTGCAATTCGATGTAGTTAAACATCGTTTGAAAAATGAATATAATGTTGATTGCCAATTCGAAGCAGTGAATGTGTATACAGCGAGATGGCTATATTCAGATAATTCACTAGAGCTAGATAAAATCAAAGAGAAGTCTTCTTCGGGAGTGGCGTTAGATCACTCTGGTGAGCTGGTATATATGGCGTCTTCTCGCGTTAATTTAGATATGGCGACAGAGAAATGGTCGAATATTGAATTTAGAAGTACACGTGAGCAGGTATATAACTAATTAAAATTCGGCATGCTATGTAAATAGCATGCCGAATAGACGTCAATTACTTCTTAAGTAAGTCTCTTATTTCAGTTAACAATTTTTCTTCAGCACTTGGCTTTGGTGGCACTGCAGATGCTTCTTCCTTCTTCTTTAAGCTATTTATGAATCTGATCACCATGAAGATGACGAGAGCAATAATTAAGAAATCGAATACTGTTTGAAGAAACGCACCATATTTAATGGTAACTGCTTCTACACCTTCACTAGCTTTTTGTACTGTTACGGCTAAATTGGTGAAAGCAACGCCGCCAACCATGACCCCAATTGGAGGCATGATTACATCAGAAACAAATGATGAAACAATTTTGCCAAACGCAGCGCCAATAATGATACCAACTGCCACATCGACAACACTGCCACGCATAGAAAAATCTTTAAATTCAGACATCATACCCATAAGCTTTATTCCTGGTTTTATTGTTTATGTTCGCAGCCAGTATGTTAATTAGATATAATAGTTATGTGCATAGTGTTTTTCACTTAGGCAGCATTGAAATCATTATGCGATTTTTGAGTGATTAAGAAATTGAAATTTTATAGGATAAATAGTCTTAGGTATGAGCGAGTTAACTCCGTCCACTTGGCAGGTGTTTAAAAGTGTCTTAGCAAGTTTTTTCGGCGTGCAGAATGAAGAAACGCGCCAACGTGATTTTACCCATGGTAAGCCAGCGCAGTTTATATTTGTTGGTTTGGCCATTACTGCAATGTTTATCGCGGTAAAAGTTGTTTTATATTTCGCATTGAGTCATTAATTAGCCCAGTGTGATTTTCGGCATAATCCTTCATAGTCACATACGCGGCAAGTATTATCATCACCATTGGCAGGTAACGGGGCCTGATTTTGTAATTCCCTGATTAAGCTTTCTATTCTAGAGTGGTGTGCCTGCTTTAATTGTTCGAGTTCGTCATCACTGGTAAATGCGTTTGATTTTACTTCGCCCTGCATGCCTAAGGTTAAGTATTCAGCTTGTATGATTTTCTTGTCTAGTAATGCATAAAAAGGCAGTTGCACTGTTTCGCCGTTAAGCACTTTCTTTTTGGAGGGCTTGGTGCTGCCTGTCTTATAATCAATTACTGCATAGTTTTTAGTGTCGGAATCAATACGATCGATATGTCCGTATAAAATAATATCATCGTTTAGTTTTACTTCTAACGACACTTCCCCACGTAATGCTCTCCATGCTTTGCCACGGTCAATGGCCCAATCTATATAGGCGGGGACCATGTTTACCCATCTTTTCAGCCACCCTTCTTTTTCTGTCGTGGGGAAAGAGATAGGAAAAGGG
>WASW01077779.1_pt1 | contig 13910 bp, 14 predicted proteins | sample 5698521 | NCBI WGS metagenome assembly WASW01 (sample SAMN11175560, study PRJNA528189) | sponge metagenome | isolation source: marine sponge | host: Leucetta | place: Antarctica: Western Antarctic Peninsula, King George Island | collected 2013-01
CTTTGCTGGTCTCTTTTTACCTGCAGTTGTTTTCTTTGCTGGTCTCTTTTTACCTGCAGTTGTTTTCTTTGCTGGTCTCTTTTTAGTTGCAGCTTTTTTCTTTGCCAATAACTCTTTTAATTTTGAATATGCATTTTCTAATGATTTTTGAGCAGATTCTTCTGCCTTAGTTTTTCTTTCCAAATCTTTAAGAAACTTTTGTGCTGCCTTGTGACTTGAAATTTTAGTTTCACGCAAAGAAGGTTTTGATTTAGTTTGTTTTTGAATTTTTGAAACAATTTTTGATTTTATATCAGAGAAATTTGTAACATCACCTAGAATTTTTTTAGCAGTCTTTTGTCTACTTTTAATTTCTTCAATTAATTCACCTACATGATTATTTAATGAACGTAATCTGATCTCAGCATTTTCCTTTTCAATAGGACTATCAGCAAATTCAATTTCTTGCTCAATCTGGTCTATTTCCTCTTTTTCTTTGGCAAGTCTATCTTCTGCTGTGGCCACCAATCTATCAATACTTTCCAATTGAGCATTTTTTCTAAGAAGGACAGTGGAAACATCAGAGGATTCTTCTCGTTCGGATTCAATTTTTTTGTCAATTGTTTGTAAACCTGAGGAAGAACGTTTTTCTGCAGAACGGAGTTCTTTAACTTGATTTTCAGCTTTTTGACGAAGTTTAGTTGCTTCCTGTTTCTTTTGTCGTAATTGAATTACCAATTTTTCTAATGAGGCCAATGATTGAGTCAGGATAAAAGGGTCTGTTAAGGGATGAGTATGATCAGTATTTGACTTTCATGTAAAGAAAATTAACTTTGATTGATCGCTGAAAGTACTTTTTTTAAAAAATATTAGTTAAGAGGTTTTATCAACATCATGGAATTCCATCCAAAAGATTTGGCAATATCTAAAACATTTGATGTAAAAGATGAGAAAGAGGCAATGATTGCCGTAGAAGAGATGGTAAATCTGGGATTTAAAGGGAAAAAAGAAGGGTACAAGGTCTTGATGCCAAAAGAATCAAAAAATGCTAAAAGAATTGGGTACACTGTAACAACTGGGATTACCACAGGTCTAAGACAAAAAAAGGAAGACAGAGATATCAAATATTGGACATATCATCATGACGATGACCATTATGCAATAGTTTTGATACATCGAGATGTTTTGACAGAGTTAGGTTTTTGATTTATCAAAAAGTTTGTAAAGTTTAGTTCTCTTTGCCATTACTCCAGCCAACATAACTCCAACCACAGTACCACCAATCACATCCATAGGATAATGCTCCAAAACATAGAGTCTACTTAATGAGATCAAAATAGGATATAAGAACATCAGATATGCACCACGGGGAAATCTTTCAGATAAAGCATATCCCAAAATAATTGCAAATATCATAGATCGTGCTGCATGACCAGAAGGATATGAGGCATCATATCCACCTTCACAAAACAAAGCAAAGGTATCTTTACTCACAGGAACTGGGAATTGAACTGATTCATACTCAAAATCTGGCCTATCACGGTCAACACCACATTTAACATAACCAGTAAGCAATGTCGAAATTACAATCAAAATCATCAAAGTAACTCCAACTCGTCTGGTTCTGGGAATTATCAATATCATAATTGCAAAACCCAACATCCACAAAGCCTCACCACTTTCTGTTATAGATTGCATTATGAGATCAAGGGAAGGATTTCCAACATTTTCAGAAAAAAACAACGTGATACTATGATCAAAGTTTTCTGTAATTCCAAAATACACCATGGATGTAATAATTAGAAACAAAATTGTAAGAAGAACAAACGAGCGAGACCTAATATCAAAAATCCAATTTTGCAATTAACAAAACCTCAAACACGTGTCTTTTAATTTTTGTTAATAGACAAGTTTTGAAACATATTGTTTAGAAATGAAATGAAGAAAATAATTCTGATCGGCTCAAAGGATTTAACCAAGTGCACAATAGACAGATTGTGAAGGTTCTCACACTAGATGATTTTGACCTAAAAGGTAAGACCGTTTTTTTAAGAGTGGATATGAACTGTCCAATAAATCCTGAAACATATGAGATTTCAGGTACCAAAAGAATTGAAGAAGCAATTGAAACTTTACAAGCACTAAAAGAGGCAAAAGTGGTAATTGGCTCACATCAAGGAAGGGTTGGAAATAGTGAATATACTGGAATGGACAAACATGCCAAAGTTCTTGAAAAATTAATGGGTAGAGAAATAAAATACGTAGAAGATACCATTGGTGAAGCTTCACAAAATGCAATCAAAAATCTAAAAGACGGTGAAATTTTACTTTTAGATAATCTTCGATTATGTGCTGAAGAAAATTATGAGTTTACTCCAGAAAATGCAGCTAAAACAATCATGGTTTCTAGATTATCAAAATTATTTGATTTATGTGTATTAGATTCATTTCCAAGTGCACATAGATCACATCCATCAATTGTAGGATTCCCACAAGTATTGCCAGCATGTGCGGGACGAATTGTAGAGAGAGAAGTCAGAAATCTGGATGAAATAATGACAGTGGCCAAAGCCCCTCACGTAATTGTCTTAGGAGGCTCTAAAATTCCAGACAGATTAGAAGCGATAAAATTATTGATTCAGAATGGTCGTGCAGATCATGTTCTATTAACAGGATTAATTGGCAATGTGTTCATGCGCGCTCAAGCTAGAATCAAATCACCACTTGGAATAAAACGAGAAGAGGAAGTTGTTGCAAAAGCTCACTCATTGATTGGAGAATATCCAGATGTGTTTGCAACACCAGTAGATATTGCAATTGACAAAGATGGACAAAGAGTAGAGATGGATGTAAGAGAAATGGGTAAAGGAGATAAAATATTAGATTTAGGTCCAAAGACTGTAGAATATTATTCAAAATTAATTGCAGGTGCAGGAACAGTATTCATTAGTGGGCCTGCAGGATTTTTTGAAAAAGAAAATTTTAGTTATGGAACAAAAGCATTACTTAATGCAGTTGCAAACTCTATGGCAACAACCATTGTAAGTGGAGGACATCTCACTACAGCATTAAAACAACAAGGGTTAGCAGATAAAATTAATCATGTTAGTACAGCAGGTGGCGCATTGGTACTTTATCTTACAGGAGAAAAATTACCAATGATCAAAGCATTAGAAGATGCTGCAATAAAATACAAATCTAAATAGCAGATTTGCAAGAAGGGTTAGGGCATAGTCTTTCTTCAGATAAACCCAGATAGATATCATTATCACAAGCGTTACAATGGAATTTCTCAATAGGATCAAATAATTTTAGATATACCGTGGTTAAATTCTGAGCAATATTTCTTGCAAGACCCGAATCACAAATATCTGTAAAAAATGACTCAGTGTCATCAATTATCCAAGAGGGATCCAGATCACCATTTAATTTTATGATTTCAAAAATGTCATCATTTGTAAATTTAGTATCAACATCGTTGAATTTTTCAAAGATTGTTTTTCTTATTTGAAGTGATATAGGAATTATAGGAGTAAAATCACTCATACTAGTACAGATTGTCTGCCTCTGTTTTTAATTTATCCACATCTTCAGCATCAGTTAGATTCTTTCCAATGTAGGTATAAAGCGCAGATTTGAGTACTTTGAGAGAAAGTAATGCACATTTGATTCGGACTGCCTGAAGATGTTCAAGGCCTAATTCACTCAAGACATCATTTTTTTCAATTTTCCTTGCTTCATCAATACTTTTTCCCTTTGTAATTTCAGTCAAAACAGAAGAACACGCCATGCAAATTGCACATCCTTTTCCATGAAATTTAATATCAGTAATTTTGTTTTCATCAATTTTTATATCAATATCAATACTATCGCCACAAAGAGGATTAGAGTCATGAAATGTTACATCGTGATTTTCAATTTCCCCATAGTTAATTGGATTTCTTGAATAGTCAACTATCATTTCATGATAAATATCTGCATTGCCACTCATAACTTGAACACCTTTGCCACAATATTTAATGCATTTACCAGAATATCAATGTCTTGTTTAGTATTGTAAATGTAAAAGCTAGCCCTAGATGTAGCTGCAACATTTAGTCTCTCCATCAATACTTGTGCACAGTGATGGCCAGATCTAACTGCAATTCCTTCCCCATCAACAATCTGAGCAACATCATGAGGATGAACATCTGCAAAATTAAATGAGATAACTCCACCACGTTTTGAAATATCTTTTGTGCCATAGATGAGAAGTCCTTTAACTGCAGATAATTTTTCTATAGCATATTTTGTTAATTCAATTTCATGTTCACGTATATTGTCCATTCCGATTTTAACAAGATAATCAATTGCAGCTCCAAATCCAATGACATCTGCAATGTTTGGAGTACCTGCTTCAAATTTGTAAGGTAAATCATTCCAAGTAGCCTCATATTTGTGAACTTCTCTAATCATGTCACCACCACCATGAAATGGAACCATAGTTTCTAGAACTGATTTTTTAGCCCATAAAACACCAATTCCTGTAGGTGCTAACATTTTATGGCCAGAAAATGCAAAAAAGTCACACCCTAATTTTTCAATATCAACTGTCATGTGTGGAACTGCTTGAGCACCGTCAATTAAGGTTAGAACACCGGCTGCTTTACATTTTTCAATGATCTTTTCAGCGTTAGTAATTGTTCCAAGAACATTGGACATTAAACTAAATGTTACAAGTTTGACTTTACCTGTTGCAAGATGTTTATCAAGATCATCTAAAATTAATTCACCATTATCATCCATTCCAATGTATTCTAATTTTGCGCCCTTTTCTTGAGTAAGAAGTTGCCATGGTACAATGTTACTATGATGTTCATATTCAGTAGTAACAATAATGTCACCTTCTTTGATGTGAGGTCTACCCCAAGAATAAGCAACCAGATTAATTGCCTCTGTTGTTCCTCGAACAAAGATTATTTCTTGACGATTTTTTATGTTAATGAAGTTGGCAATTTTATCTCGAGTTGCCTCATACGCTTCAGTAGATTCTTCAGCTAATGCATAAACTGCTCTGTGAATATTTGCATTGTGATTTTGGTAATAATCAGTAATAGCATCAATGACTTGGTTTGGTTTTTGTGTTGTAGATGCATTATCAAGATAAACAAGACGCTTGTTGTCTCTAACAGTTCTTTTTAAAATTGGAAAATCTTTTCTCAAATTTTCAAATAATGCTTCTGTACTTTGCATGTCTTAAATCTCCACGTAAATTTCATCAGCATCTATTTTAACATTGTATATTTTTAGAGGTGTTTCTGCAGGAAGATTTTGTGGTTCACCATTGACTAAATTAAAAACAGAAAGATGTAATGGACAACGTACACCTTCTTCACTTAGAAATCCAGTTGAAAGATCTGCATCAGCATGTGTACAAATTAAATCAGTTGCATGAATTTTTCCCTTGAGATTAGCAATGAGTAATTTCTTATCTTCATGAATAAATCCAAAAAGTTGACCTTCTTTTACCTGCTCCAAAGTACATGCTTTAATCCATTCAGACAAAATATCACCGATACTTGTAGTGTTTTTCCATTTCAGAGTCTTCATCATAACGAGTCTCTTCAATTTCAACAAATTTGGCTAATTCTTCATCAGTGTTAATTGTAAGTTCTTTGTTCTCCCATTTAGATTCAATAAGATAAGCAATCCATGCTCTAACTTGAAAAGACATTTTTCTGGAAAGTGGTTCTAAGAATCCTTCAACAATTGTTCTTTCAGCTTCCTCATGTGTAAGACATCTAGTTTTAAGATAAAAAATTTGTTCTTCATCAATTTGTGCAACAGATGCTGAGTGAGTAGCCTTTACATCATTAGTGAAAATTTCCAATCCAGGAATTGAATCAGATTTTGCATCTTTATCTAATAGAATTGAACGACCAGACAAGAATGAATTTGATTTAGTTGCATTTTCTTTGATTCTAATCATTCCTTTAAAGAGAGATTTTGATTTATTTCTTAAGATAGATTTTTCAACTACTCGCCCTTCAGTGGATGGACTCTCATGATTAACATTAGTTTGAATGTCAAATGATTGTTCATTATTTCCAAATATTACTTCAGAATCATTAGATGATGCACCTGATCCATTAAGAAAATATTCAATTTTGTATCTAGATAGTATAGATCCGAACAATCCAGAATACCAATTTACTTTAGAATCTTGTGCCAAATCTGTTCGTCTAGTTGTAAAGGTTACAGCGTGTTGATCCATCATTTGTAAAGTGGTAATATCCAGTTGGGCATTTGCTGCAACATTTGTGTTTAGTAATTCAAGATATGCTTGTTGGGCTTCAGTTTTTGGAGAATATTGTTCTTGAACAATTGCAGCCTTGCTACTTTCATCTGCAAATATTATATTTCTAGAAATTACAGAATGATCATCATCAGATAAACAGGTCATAAAGTAAATTGGTTTGTCTAACACCAAATTTCGTGGAATGTGAATAAATACTCCAGAATTAAATGCGGCATTATTTAGTGCTGTAAATTTATCATCTTGGGATTTAGAGGCATCTAGTGCTTTTTTTACTAGTTCAGGATTATTTTTAATTGCATCAGATATTGAAGAAATTACCAGTCCCTTTGATTTTAAATCATCAGGGAGATTTATTTTATGAATATTAGTGCCAATTTGAATAATACATATTTCATTTTCTAACTCACTCAATCTTTTTACAAGAAAATCAGGAACATTTGCGGTTGTAGATGTTGAAAGAGATACTTTTTCTGGATCCATTTTTTTTGCATCAGTGTATTTGTTGTATAGAGGAGATAGTTCAATTGGCAAACCATCATAAATAATTAGTGAACTTTTTCTGTAATCTTTCAACCAATCAGGTTCATTTCTAGATGAAGAAAGTTCATCGATATCAGTAGTATTGAGTTTTGAAAGGATTACTTGAGACATGATTTATCAAAATTAGATTTTTAGGAGTTTATCCTACTGAGTCATCCATCTCAAGTTTAATGAGTCTGTTTAATTCAACTGCATACTCCATTGGTAATTCTTTTGTGAACGGTTCCATGAAACCATTAACAATTAGAGATAGTGCATCTTCCTCACTGAATCCTCTGCTCATAAGATAGAAGATTTGGTCATCACCAATTTTTCCAACAGTTGCTTCGTGAGTAATTGTTGCATCTTCTTGATTGATTTCCATGTATGGATAAGTATCAGTTTTTGAAGTATCATCTAAGAGTAATGCATCGCATCTTACAGTAGATTTTACACCAGTAGCACCTTTTGCTACATGTAGCATTCCTCTGTAAGTTGAGCGTCCATCTAGTCTACTTACTGACTTTGATGTAACCTTAGAAGTTGTATTTGGTGCAAGGTGAACCATTTTGGCACCTGTGTCTTGATGTTGTCCTTTACCTGCAAATGCAATAGATAGTGTTTCACCATATGCTCTTTCACCCATAAGATAGACACCAGGATATTTCATTGTTAATTTACTACCAATGTTTCCATCAATCCATTCTACTGTTGCACCTTCATGTGCATAAGCACGTTTTGTGACAAGATTGTAAACATCTGCACTCCAATTCTGAATTGTTGTGTATCTTAGTTTTGCATCTTTGAGTGCAACTAGTTCTACAACTGCAGAGTGAAGTGATTCTGAAGAATAGACAGGGGCAGTACATCCTTCAATGTAATGTACTTCTGCACCTTCATCTACAATGATCAATGTTCTTTCAAATTGACCAATATTTTCTGCATTAATTCTAAAGTATGCTTGTAAAGGCATGTCAATATGGACACCTGGTGGAACATAGATGAAAGAACCACCACTCCAAACTGCACTGTTTAATGCTGCAAATTTGTTATCCTCTGGAGGAATAATTTTACCAAAGTATTTCTTGAATAGTTCTGGATGTTCTTTTAGAGCTGCATCAGTATCTAAAAAGAGAACTCCTTGTTTTGCCAAGTCTTCTCTTAGACTATGGTATACAACTTCGGATTCGTATTGTGCACCCACACCGGCTAAGAATTTCTTTTCAGCTTCTGGAATTCCAAGTTTATCAAATGTTTTTTTAACATTATCTGGTACATCATCCCAATTCTTTTCTACTTTTTCAGATGCTTTTGCATAATAGTAAATATTTTGGAAATCAATTCTACTAAGATCTCCACCCCAAGTTGGCATTGGTTTTTGCAGAAAAATTTCATAAGAACGTAATCTAAAATCAAGCATCCATTGTGGCTCATCCTTCATTTTACTAATTTCAATCACAGTATTCTTAGACAAGCCTTTCTTGCTAAGGTGAACATATAGTTCTGTAGAGTCTTTAAAATCATATTTTGAATAATCCATATCCAAATTTTCAGCAGTCATGTCAATCATAACCCCGTTATATTATAAATACATGAGGAAAAATAGGCACAGCTAAATAGCTATAGCTAAGATAGAGAATTTAGACATACAAACTCGTGTGGGCCATCAATTTTTAGTCTCAGTTAACAGATCCATTATTGCATCCACTGTAACTATTCCAATAATTTTACCAGTATCTTTTGGATCTATTACTGGGATTATATCAAACGGATGAGAATTCATTTTTTGAATTACAGTAAACAAATAATCATCATGTAATACAGTATGAAATTTTCTATACATTACATCAGCAATTGTGGTAGCATCATGTGTTTTCTTTTGAGATTTGTCTATTTCTTTTTTTGATACAATTCCTAACAAATGATCATCTTTATCAAATACAAGAAATGGTTTTTTTGAATCATTTTTCTTAGAGAATTCAGATATTAAAACATCAGGTGCAATTTTTGAATATTCAGTATTGATTACTGCAATTGCAGGAGTGTCAGAAACTACCCTTCTAAAGAAAATTGGAACTAATCCAAGTTCTGTTGTTCCAACTTTAACATGAATTATTTTCTTTAATTTGCGTTGAAGTTCAACACTTGATATGATCATAGTGATCAGAGTACCAAGAACTAGTAGCGAAAATAGTTTGTTATCCATAATGTTTGCTTGCAGTAAAGACAACATCAATGCCAAATCAACTGCACCTTTTGCCATCACACCATATGCTACAGTGGTAGCAGGCCTCATTTTGGCAATACGTACTGCAAGATATGAACTCAAAAATTTAACACCAGTCATAATTACAATGAAAACTGCAATTATCCACCATTCTAATTCCAAAAATGCTAAACTGAAATGCAGACCAATTCCTGCAAAGAAAATTGGAATGAATATTCCATATCCTATTGTACTAATGTTTTTAGAGATTTCATGATATTCATCTCGAGTCATTCTAGAGACTGCAATTCCCAAGAGAAGTGCACCGATTGCACCGTGAATTCCACTAATTTCTGCAAGATATGCAACAAGAAGAATCATTCCTATCACTATAGCAAAATATGCTTCTTTGACTCGAAGATAGTTTTTGATTAGTCTGAAAAATTGTGGCAGTCCATATACTGAAGCAAATGCAGCAGCACCAAAGAAAATAATCATTTTTGCAAATAGCCACAGCATTTCAGAAATTTCTGGTGATTCAGAACTTGTATCTATTTGAATAAAAACACTGACAAATATGATTGCAATAAATTCTACAATTGCAGTAACTGTAAAAATTTCAAGACCCAGAGTTGATTTTAATTTTCCAAGATCACTTAAGATCTTAGCCGTAACTCCCAAACTGGATGCAGCTATAACACTTCCAATAGCAAATGATTGAATAAAATCTAAATCTATAGCTAATCCAAAAAGACCTGCAATCGAAAAAGGTATTAAAAATGCCACAGCAGCGCCTGCAAATATTTTTCCTTTCATGACTTTGAATAATCCAGCAACATCAATTTCTTCAAGTCCAATTAGGAAAAACAAAAAGAATACTCCGATTGAGACAAAGAGTTCTATTGCTTCAATCGGGTGTACAATAGCTAAAACTGCAGGACCAACAATTATTCCTGCAATAACATTACCAAGAATCGTTGGCTGACCAATCCTGTGAAGTAATTCACCTCCAAGCTTTGATGCAATTACTAGTACTGCTATGAATAAAATTGCCTCAAAAGACATGATCAGGTATTTAATTTCCCACCGATATTTTTCATGACATCAAATGCACCTACAACTGTATGAATTTCAGATGTAACATAAGACACATCAAATTTCTTTAATTCCTCTGCTGTAAAAGGACCAATTGAGACTAGAGATATTTTTGAGAGGTTGTTTTGTAATTCTTCTTTAGGATAATCTTTGAGCATGATCTCAAAGAATCCACGAGCAGATGATGCACTAGTAAAAATTACGCCATCGATATTATTTTGAGAGAATAATTCTCGAAATTCATTCCATTGTGTAGTGTCTCTAAATGCACACACATCATATAGAAAAACCTCTACAACATCAATTCCAATTTTATTTAATAGTTCTTTAAGAAATGAATTTGCAGCACCACTTCGAGGAATAATTACTTTTTTGCCAACTGCATTAATTTGTGAGAACTTCTCACCGACTCCAACTGAAGAACTATTTTTTGGTTGATGATTTACTTTGATTCCATATGTTTCCAAAGTGGTACTAGTTTTTAGACCAATAGACATTACTATTGTATTTGCAACTGCTAGTTGTAATTTCTCAAACTTGCCAATGTCTTTTGCAGTATCAAACAATATCTTTACAGCCTTTGAGCTTAGAAAAACAGAGTAATCAGGATTTTCTCTATCTATTGATTCTAAAAATTCATCAACAATTTTTTCACCCTTACTGACAATCTCTATTGTAGGTAAAGGAATAGGAGTTACTTTATTTTCTTGACATAAAGTGATAAACTCTGCAGCATCAGATTTTGAGCGTGTAATTGCTATAGTTTTTCCATCAAGCATTATTTCCAACCTATAGTATCTGACAAATCAACAACTTTGCCAATTATGATGTTTGTTGGAGGGGTTATTTTATTTTCTTTAACTTTTTTTGCAATGTTAGTTACGGTTCCTTTGATCATTTTTTGTTGAGGAGTAGTTCCATTTTGAATTACAGCCACAGGAGTTTTTTTACCCAATCCCCCAGCGACAAGCTGTTTACAAATAACATCAATTCGTGAAAGACCCATCATAATTACAATTGTATCAACTGACTTTGCAAGATTCTTCCATTTGACAATCTCTTTTTTCTTTTCAGGATCTTCATGTCCAGTTACAAAAACTACAGATGATGCATATTTTCTGTGAGTTAGAGGAATGCCCGCATATGTTGCAGAACCAATTCCAGAAGTAATACCGGGAACAATTTCATATTTTATTTTATTTTCTTTGAGAAACTCTGCCTCTTCTCCACCACGTCCAAAGATAATTGGATCACCACCCTTTAGTCGGACTATATTTTTTTTAGATTTTGCATACTTTACCATTAAATCATTAGTTGTAATTTGATGAGTTGTATCATCACCCACTGCACGACCTACATAGATTTTTTCTGTAGATTTTGGAATCATCGAAATAATTTTTTTACTTACCAGTCTATCATAAAGAACGACATCTGCTTTTTCAAGTAATTCAACTGCTCGTAATGTAATTAATTTACTGTCTCCAGGCCCGGCACCAACAAGATACACTTTTCCAGTCATGATTTATTCCACTCCTCCACTTTTTCTCTCCAATTTAATGCAAGATCATTTACTCCTTTTGTACGCAACTCTTCCCCAACACTTTTTCCTATAGATGTAGGATCATCTTTGTTTCCAGTTTTGTTTACATGAAGAGATTGTTTTCCATCTACTGAAAATGCAGATACACTCAAGGTCATCTCTGAGCCATTTGATTTTGCATATGCACCCAAAGGAAATCTACATCCAGAATCAACATAATCAGAAAGAGAACGTTCAGCCTCTATTTCTAAACGAGAATCAGCATCTTCAATTTTTTTTAACATTGAAATTGTTTCAGAGTCATCTGCCCTTGCAATTATAGCAATAGCGCCTTGTCCAGGTGATGGTGAAAAATCATCAATTGATAAAGGAGTAAATGTTACATCAACTCCAAGTCTGGATATTCCGGCCTGTGCAAGAACTACTGCATCATAGTTTTCTCCAGATACTTTTTTAATTCTAGTTTCAATGTTTCCACGAATTGATTTTACAATTACATCAGGTCTTTTTCTTGAAACTTGTACTGCACGTCGAAGTGAGCTAGTTCCAATTACTGAACCTGCTTTGATATTATCCAATGTAGAGCCATCTGAAGAAATAAAGACGTCATTTACCACCTCTCGTTTTGGAATAGATGCAAGAGAAAGATTTTCTTCTAATTCTGATGGAACATCTTTCAAACTGTGTACTGCAAAATCTACTTCTTTTAGAGCAACAGCCTTGTCAATCTCTTTTTCAAAAATTCCTTTTTGATCTATTGTAAATAGTGGTCTTGTATCAGTATCACCCTTAGTAGTAATAGGTTTGATTTCATAATCACAGTCAGGGTTTACTTTTTTTAATTCGGAAATAACCCAATTAGTTTGTGCAAGAGATAACTGACTTCCACGGGCTCCAACTATGTACTTCAATTTTTCACCGACTTTAATGCAAAGTGATATGTATCAAGTGTTTTGTTTAGATCAGTTTCAGTATGAGCATCAGATAGAAAAACAACTTCAAACTGTGATGGGGCAATGAATATTCCTTTTTTCAACAAAGTCTGGAACATTTTTTGAAATTTCTTTGCATTTGCGTTCTTTGATGTCTTATAATCAACAACTGGTTTGTTAGTGAAGAAAATTTGGAACATTGAGGCTGTAAAATTGATTTGATGAGGGATTTTCATATCTGTAGCCATATCATCTAAAGCAGTAGAGAATAGCAAATTGAATCGCTCAAGTTTAGAATATAGTTTATTTTTGATTTTATTGATTGTCTTAATTGAGCTAACTGCAGCACTAACAGAAATTGGATTACCTGCAAATGTACTTGCTTGGTAAACTTTACCGCCAGGTGAAAGTAAATCCATAATCTCTTTTCTTCCACCTACAGCAGATATTGTAAATCCGTTACTCAAAGCTTTTGCCAATGTTGTAATATCAGGTTTTATTCCAAAATGTTCCTGAGCTCCACCCGGTGCAACTCTAAAACCAGTAACCACTTCATCAAAAATTAATGGAATGTTATTTTCTTTAGTAATTTTTCGTAAATCAGACAAGAAATTCTTTTCAGGTAAAATTAAACCCATGTTTGCTAAAATTGGTTCCACAATTACTCCAGCAACATCTTTATTTTTCTGAATTGTTTTTTGCAACTCTTCAATATTATTATATTCTACAACCAAAGTATTTTTTGAAACCTCTTCCAATCCACCATCAGAAACAGAAATTCCATTATGTGCAGAACCAGAACCAGCTTTTACCAAAACAGAATCATGTGCACCGTGATAACATCCTTCAAATTTAATAATTTTTTTCTTTTTTGTAAACCCTCGTGCTAATCTTATTGCAGTCATAGTAGCCTCACCACCAGTGTTCATCAATCGTACTTTATCCATAGATGGAAAATTTCCTATGATTAATTTTGAAAGTTCAGTTTCAGATTCAGTAGGAGTACAGTAAAGAGTTCCTTTGGAAAGCTGTTTTGTTACGGATTGAATAATTTCTTTTCTTCTATGACCCAAAAGTAATGCCCCATAACCATTGCAATAGTCAATGTATCGATTATTATCAACATCCCAAATGTATGCACCATTGGCTTTTTTTGCAAAGAATGGATAAGGCTCAAAATATCGAACAGGACTGTTAACACCTGAAGGAATTACCTTTTTTGCAAGATTAAATAATTTCTTAGATTCAGACATCATTCAAGGATATTTTAGGTCATTATTATTCGTAATTTGTTGCTCTTTGTGCTTGAAATTTCTTCCTGAATAGAAAAGCAGCTATACT
>WASW01054126.1_pt1 | contig 13886 bp, 16 predicted proteins | sample 5698521 | NCBI WGS metagenome assembly WASW01 (sample SAMN11175560, study PRJNA528189) | sponge metagenome | isolation source: marine sponge | host: Leucetta | place: Antarctica: Western Antarctic Peninsula, King George Island | collected 2013-01
TAGAATTCTTGAGCTAGAGGGCGCCGTGTTCGACAAGCAACTGATGAATTGATTCCGCCATCACTCGATAGCCCTGTTGATTCAAGTGCACAGCATCGAATTTATATTCGTTGTCACGCAGTAATCCTGAAAGCAAGTCATCAGCAAACACCAAACCATACTGTTCTGCTAATTCTTTATACAACGGTGCAACGTCTGAAAATATTTTCTTTTCAGGCACTCCAATCAAAACCACTTGAACCTTACGTGTTTGAGCAAGCTCAATCATTGCAGCTAAATTTTGTTTTGTATTTCGCATACTCTTATTACGTAAAATATCATTACCACCCTCCAACAGAATCAACAAATTAGGATTCACTTCATCTATCACTTTTGGTAGACGCGCTAATCCTTGCGTTGTTTCTTCACCAGAGACACCTGCGCCAACTACTTTACGCGCAGTTAATTCTGCTAACACTGTTGGGTAGCTATAGGTATCTGAAGTACCCACACCAACGGTCAAGCTATCACCGAATGCGAGAATCACACCGTCTCGCGGAATAGGAATTAAAGAAATTGAATCTGAACACGCTTGCAAAAACAACAGGCAAACAAGCAGAGAACATACAGAAAACTTAAAATGAAGCATGTTAATTATAGTCTAAGCGTTATTGCTCAATTTTAAATAGACAATGCTTTGCATAGTCTTTAATTTCATTCATCGTCCAGTCACCTTTTTCTTTGGCATCTAGATTACTGCACCAGTTTTCACTGCCCACTTCAACACTACAAGCAACCAATTGCGTCAGCAGCACCAATAACAACAATATCTTTTTCATTGCATTCACTTTTTCTTTTTCTGTTGAGCCTCGATAAAGAGCGCAGCCATCGTACCATTTTGATTCGACAAAGACTTAGAATCCGCATCTCCGCCATAAGAACGCTGCTTATTAGTTTTTTGTTTACGAGATTTTCCATCATTATCTGAGCGAGCATTTTGATTGGTGCCTCGTGAGTTGCGTGGCGACTTAACACTATTATCTTCACCCGGAACATCATCTAAACGCATCGTTAAGGCGATACGCTTACGCGCAATATCTACTTCCATCACTTTTACTTTAACGATATCTCCTGCCTTCACCACGGTGCGCGGATCTTTTACAAAGGTATTGGATAATACAGAAATATGAACCAAACCATCTTGATGTACACCGATATCGACAAATGCACCAAAATTAGTCACGTTAGTTACCGTGCCTTCCAGCACCATTGCCAGCTCCAAATCCTTTAGCGTTTCCACGCCTTCTTTAAATACAGCTGCTTTGAATTCAGGGCGCGGATCTCGCCCCGGCTTATCCAACTCTTCGATAATATCGGTAATGGTTGGCAAACCAAATTGCTCATTAATATAATCTTTGGGGCTTAATGATTTAAGCAACGACGAATCACCCGCTAGCGCATTAATATCTCGTGACTGTTGAGTAGCAATATTTTCAACCACAGAATACGATTCAGGGTGTACTGCGGATGCATCTAATGGATTATCGCCATTAGCAATGCGTAAAATCCTGCCGCTTGCTCAAAAGTTTTATCGCCTAAACGCGGCACACTCTTTAATTGCTGACGATTTTTAAATGCACCGTTCTGATCTCGAAAACTAACAATGTTATCGGCAATGGTGACACTCAAACCCGAAACTCGTCATAACAAAGCACCCGAAGCAGTATTCACTTCCACGCCGACAGCGTTCACACAGTCCTCAACCACGGTATCTAGATCTTGCGCAAGCTTCACTTGGCTAACATCGTGTTGATATTGGCCCACACCAATCGACTTAGGGTCGATCTTCACCAATTCTGCTAACGGATCTTGTAAACGTCGCGCAATAGAAACCGCACCTCTAGTCGTCACATCTAAATCGGGAAATTCTTTTGCGGCAAATTCAGAAGCAGAATACACCGAAGCACCGGCTTCACTCACCATGATTTTTTTCAGCTTTAATTCAGGATGCCTGGCTATTAGCTCGCCAGCCAACTTATCTATTTCACGTGATGCTGTACCATTACCAATCGCTAGTAATGCGACATTATGTTTTGCTGATATCTTTTCTAATATCGCAATCGACTGATCCCATTGTTTTTTAGGTGCATGCGGATATATCGCTGTGTGATCAAGCAACTTACCGGTGCTATCGACTACCGCAATTTTAACGCCTGTTCGCAAGCCAGGATCGAGCCCCATAGTTGCCTTGGCACCTGCGGGTGCAGCCAAAAGCAAATCTTTCAAGTTGCTACCAAACACATTAATCGCTTCTAGCTCTGCTTTCTCTCTCAGCTGCGCCATCAAATCAGATTCAATATGCAGATGTAATTTAATCTTCCACGTCCAACGCACCACATCGGCTAACCATGTATCTGCTGCACGCCCCTCATCATTAATCCCGAATGTCTTAGCAATCATAAACTCACAGGAATGCTTCACTTTTGGCGGCTCAGTTTCTGGCACATCAAGCTTGAGCATTAGAAATCCTTCGCGACGTCCGCGGAACAAAGCTAAAGCGCGATGCGAAGGAATAGTTTTATACAATTCGTTGTATTCAAAATAATCTTTGAATTTTGCCGCTTCTTGTTCTTTACCTTTAGCCAGTGTTGAAGATACTTCCGCTTCAGACTTCATATACTGGCGCGCCTGCTCTAATAACTCAGCATCTTCACTAAAGCGCTCCATTAAAATATAACGCGCCCCATCCAGTGCTTCTTTTATTTCGTTGATTGCTAGCTCAGCATTTAAATACTTTTCAGCTTCAGTTTCTGGTATTAACCTAGGGTCATTAAACAATGCATCTGCCAATGGCTCCAAACCTACCTCGATTGCTATCTGACCTTTCGTGCGACGCTTTTGTTTATACGGCAAATACAAATCTTCTAAACGCGTTTTGGTCTCTGCTTGTTTAATCGATCTCTCAATATCTGGCGTTAACTTACCTTGCTCGGTAATACTCTTAATAATAGTGTCGCGACGCTCATCCATTTCACGCAAATAAACTAATCGCTCTTGTAGTGTGCGTAATTGAGTATCATCCAGCCCTCCCGTCACTTCTTTACGGTAACGCGAAATAAATGGCACAGTTGAACCTTCGTCCAACAAGCCGACGGCGGCATTTACTTGTTCGAGCTTAACGTTAAGCTCAGCGGCAATAGTTTGGCTGATTTGAGGCATTTAATAATAAATTTCAAGTAAGGAAAGAGCTAACTAGGAATAGAATTTAGACATGCATTATGGCAAAAAATGCATGGAAATTCTTCAAGATTATAATATGCAGCAAATAGCTTGATCAAATGTTCAGCTTAAATTCATGTCTCCATATCATTATAAATACCTCAACCTAGCCGTTAAGCTTTCAACGCTAGAATTGACGTCAGACAATGTTTCACCATCATCAGGTGAGCCCATCACAACGCCAACCCCCGCTACCGGCACGATATTATCAATTTGAAAACGACCTTGTGTGCCTCGCAAGAAGCAATCCTCATCAAAGTACAAGCAATCACCCTCAGGACCGACCTCATCAGAAATAATTGTGTCGAATCCAATCTTTACCACAAGATCAACACGACTATTTATTTCAATCTCTTCAACAGATTGCGACACTGGGTTTACCAATAATGCTTTCATGAAAAAATCCTTTAATATCTTGCCTATACGAACTATAAAGCCTGTTAAGTGTTTTAATCGTCAGAAGAACCAAACACTGCAAGCACTTCTGCCTCAGTCATATCCTTGGTGTTATTAGCAAAGTCATAATAATGCGGCTTATTATCAATAAACACCTGACGATCAAAAATAAATTTATCTGAGTCATCAAACAAGCCAGCCGGAATGTAGTACTGCTGAGTTTCTTTCAGCCTGTAAAACAGATGACTACCACAGTATTTACAAAATCCTCGTTCAGCCTATTTCGAGGAACTGTACACTGAGATACTGTCAGTATTTTCAAACAAAACATCAACCCCACAGTCAATTACCATAAATGGGCCACCAGACCATTTTCTACAAATACTACAATGACAGGCGCCCACACCATTATCGTGGTTAGCAACAGTGGCTTTAACTCGCCCACATAAGCAACTAGCTTTTACGACAGTCATTACTTACTCCTACTATTACTGACTTAGGCGGTTAACTTTTCACATTCCTCGATACACACCGCGCATGATTCCATGCACGCCTTACATTCTGCATGTTTATCAGCGTGCGCTTCGCATTCTTTCTCGCATTCTTCACACACATCAATACACACTTTAGCCAAGGCATTTAGGTGCATTGATTGTGACGATGCCATTGTTGACAGTGCAGCACACATGGCCAATGTTTCACCGACAATATCCAAACACTCTGCAACCTAGTTATCACCATTCTTAATCAGGGCAATACAATGATGGCTACACGCCTCACCTTTTTTAATACAATCTAATGCTGCATCAATCAGATCATGATTAAGCGCTTCTCCGTGATGGTGATGGGATTCCGTTGCTGCGCTCGCACTGCTTGCAGCTATCGCTGCCGTCACAGCTACCGTACTCACTAACAAGTCTCTTCGGCTCTTGTTGATCATTGATTCGATTTTAGTATCGTTCATTTTAATTCGCCTTGAATATCGTTATTGATGCACGGATTATAGCTAAAACACCTTTTATTATCTAACCTTTGCACTGAACAAATAGAATCACATGACAGAATTATCCCAGCCATAATCACGCAGAGATATCTTTGAATTCACCAATACAATACCTTCCGATTCCAATAATGATTGCTGCCTTCTGTACGCTTCACTGCCAGAAGGGAATGAAATCTCCCCCTGTGCATTAATCACTCGATACCAGGGTAGAATAGTACTCGCAGGCAAGTTTCTTAGCGTTGTACCCACAAAGCGTGCATGACTTGGATAACCTGAGATTTTCGCCACTTGCCCATAAGTCGCCACTTTACCCTCAGGTATTTTAGCCACCACTTGCCAAACAATTTCTCGGAGACTCAGTTGCAACATAAATTTCAGCGTAAAGATTAAACAAGGTTAAAAATTTAGATTTGATATATTCCAGATAATACCTTGCTTCACCTCTATTATCCCCCATAACAATCAACGTTAACTGCATCAAATAATTAATGCCGAATAAAATCAATGCGAACGAACTGATAGAAAAAACAACCAATATAAGCCACTTGAAAAATGGCTGTATCCATAAACCTAATGGCGCACGAAATATTCTCAACCATGTCTCTTTTGCATTCTCTCTCCCCCATGCTGCAAGATACAATTGATAAAACACCCAAATCAGCCATGAAAAAAGGATTAAACAAATAAAGTTTATCATCAGCGCTGTAATATTCATGTCTTAGATATAATGGTTAAGCAACCGAGCTGCCGCACTAGCAGACGTTCAGCTGAATGACTTATATGGGTAAACATTCATGTCTTGTAAATTTATTCACTTTCATATTTGAAGATTTCGCGTATGTTAAGACAGTATTCAGATTGACCCACATTATCTAACGAAGCAAATAAATCAGAAACCTGTAATGCAGCACATCCATACTCTTTTGCTTTTGTGGTGACAAACCTCTGATACCAACATATTGACCTCCAAATATTACTTTCACGCTTAAGATGACCTAATGCTAAATGTTCAGCAACTGTGCGATTTTTTGCAGCCAGATGATAGAATATTTATTGTAGTTTAACTCAGCCAGCATAGCCGTGACTCAAACCAACTGAACATTGTGCAAGACCTGAACTTTCTTACCCTGCTATTAGGCAATACCCATGTGTATGCGCTGACTTAACGTTATTTTGATTTGGCACATAGCCAGAACAAGCCTGCTCACTCACTGATGTAGCTGTGGAATTAATCGACCAAAATACAATAAATACAAATAGGAGCTTCATTTCATAGCATGAGCATATAACAGTTTTTATACGCCACCGTAACTACTTTAAATCGATACTGCTGACGCATACCATTTCTTGAGTGATTTCTATTTCACTCAGCGAGCCCATGAAATCGCTCTAAAATCAATTAATAACAACTATTTAGACGCAACACGTTTCCATATATTTTGATGTGCTGATTGAATTTTTAGCCTTGCCAGAATAGCTTCAAGAGGCAGATCTAGCACTGAGATTTATGAAAAAGTTAGAGAAAATGATATATGTTTTACAACGCCATTATCACTTCAGAACAATTTGTGACTGCGGCGCAAACATTATCTAACTGTTCTCTATCACGTGCGACGATAACAATCGTATAACTAACATATTTATCATTTTTGCTTGGCGTTTTTTTAGTGGATGCCCAGTCTTCTCTGGGGACAAACTCTTCTACTACGCTGTCTACTGCGGCAATAAAATGTAGGGTATTAATACCAAACATCTTTAATGGAAAATCACATGGATAAACTAAGCCTTGTGGCTCTTCTTTATTCCCAGCAGCTAAACCATTCTTTTCTGACACTAGACTTTGCGCTCTTGATAGAGACGGTAGACTTTTTGCCATAGGTTGCCTGGGTGACCTGTGCCGACTGGCTTTCCATTGATAGTTGTCACTGGCGCGCATTCTTTTGTTGAGCTGGTAATCCACACTTCATCTGCCTGCGTTAATTGTTGCGCTGTGGCAGCTTGTTCCACGAGTGAAATATTATTATCAGTTAATAACTCCACCACCACATCACGTGTGATGCCCGGAAGAATTAAATTGTTTTTTGGTGCTGTCATCACTTGCCCGTCTTTTACGACAAACACATTCGTGGCTGCCCCTTCTAAGACATAGCCATCACGAACCAGAATGGCTTCATCCGCATTGCTTTCAACCGCCTGCTGTTTCTTCATGACGTTTGCCAATAAGCTAGTGACTTTAATGTCACAACGACCCCAACGTATGTCCTCGGCGGTGACCACTGCCAGCCCTTTCTCATACATATTAGAATTCGCACTAGGCCATGCGCTAGTCATTCCAAACACTGTCGGCGAAATATTTACTGGAAATGCATGATCGCGTTTAGCGACACCGCGTGTGACTTGCAAATACACTGATAGCTGAGTTAAGCCAGATTGCTCGATCAAACTATTTATAATGTGCTGCCACTCCTCATTAGCGTGTGGATTGCTAATCATTGTTTGATCAAGGCTACGCGCCAATCTTTCAAGATGCGCTTCCAAACAAAATGGCTTGGCATTGTAAACAGGAATTAATTCATAAATTGCGTCACCGAATATAAACCCACGGTCGAGCACTGACACTTTGCATTCTTCTAACGGAAGATACTCTCCATTCAAATAGGCCTGACTCATTTCATACTATGCTCACTCTAGAACTAGGCTCATTCAAAGTAACTCATGACATAATCGCTGATCTTTTGCATAACACTTCCCTCTTCTATGACTTCTAATGCAACTAGCTCAACTTCCATGAATTTTTCATCGTCTAAATTAATCACGACTTTACCTACTGATTGATGCAACGCAATGGGCGCTTCTAATTGAGACGCTACTTGCACAAATGGCTTCAGATCATTATACCGACCACGCGGCAAAGCAATGGCAATGTCTTCTTCAACCCCCAAACTAATTTCCTTCTTCGCACCATACCAAGCACGTTTCTTGAGAAGCTCTTGACCTGCTGTATAAAGTCTATGTAACTCAAAGAAGCGGAATCCATAATTTAATAATGCTTGCGAGTGTGTTGCTCTTGCATCAGAGGATGGCGCGCCTAATACCACCGACACTAAACGCATATTCTCTCTTTTTGCTGATGCTGCTAAACAATATTTCGCTGCATCAGTGTGACCAGTTTTTAAACCATCCACAGTGGGATCACGCCATAACAGTTTATTGCGGTTATGTTGAGTAATGTCGTTGTATGTGAATTCTTTTTGCGAATATCGCTTATACTGCTTAGGGAAATCTCTAATGATTGCACTACTTAACGTTGAGATATCTCGCGCAGTCATGAAGTGTTGTTCATTCGTTAGACCAGTGACATTAGTAAAATGAGAACTCGCCATACCCAATCTTTCTGCTTCTATATTCATCATGCCGGCAAAGGTATCTTCACTACCTGCGATATGTTCTGCTAGCGCAACACTGGCATCATTACCAGATTGCACGATTAAGCCTTGTAACAGATCATCGACCTTAACGCGCTTCCCTACCTCAACAAACATGCGTGAACCAATGGCACGCCATGCTTTTTCGCTGATCAGCACTTCATCAGTTAACTGCAATGAGCCTTCTGACAGTACTTTATATACGACATAAGCCGTCATTAATTTTGTAATACTTGCCGGGTCATTTCTTTCATCTGCATTCTTCTCTGCGATGATCGTGCCGGTATCGTGTTCCAATAAAATATAGCTCTTGGCATTAATCATTGGCGCCTTAGGAATAGGCACAGGCCCCGCACTTACACTCACCGCAGTGATTAAAGACACCCATAGGATACAAATCAAAACTTTGATCGGCTTATTCATTTATTTTTATTTAAAGGTTAGTAACAAGTGCTACTGTTTATTTTGAAATACAAGCTTGTATTCTTTATGGCCTAGTTGAGTAATTTTTTCTACCGTCTCGTTAGCCTGCACCACCGTGTCTAATGGACCTATCCATACCTTATAGATAGACGCACCCTCAAGAGCTTGTTGTTTAATGCTAACTAGCCCCAGTTGATGGGTTTCGAATGTATCTCGAAGCTTCTGCGCATTTTCTTGGCTACGAAACGCACCCAGCTGGACAAAAATTCCAACATCATTTTCTAATTTTTCAGCCGTCGGTAATGATGGCTCAATAATTTCAACGTTGTTCGCAGGGGTCACCACATCAACGGCGTCTTCAACCAGCGTTGGTTTTGGCTTAGTTGATATATTAGTCGGATCTATTGCTTTAACCTCAACCAACCCAGTGCCTGCAGCGACAATCCCGAGTTTAGTTGCCGCGGCATAAGATAGATCAATGATTCGGTTATCATGAAATGGGCCTCGGTCATTAATACGGACGACAATCGAGCGGCCATTTTTCTTATTAGTGACACGTGCATACGTGGGCAATGGTAATGATTTATGCGCTGCAGTCATGGCATGCATATCATATGTTTCACCGCTTGAAGTACGACGACCATGAAACTTGGTTCCGTACCATGAAGCTACCCCTTGTTCTGCGTATCCCTTTGCTGTCGGCAGGGTGTGATAACGTTGACCAAATACAACATATGACTTTGGATTGCCGTATTTACTTTTAGGCTCGACTTTTGGGATAACATTTTCAGTACGATCGATAAGTGTTGGCTTTTTAGGTGCAGAGTCTTTTGTTGTTAATGGCGAAGAGCATGCCACCAACAACACTACACAAACGAGCCCGCCGAGTCCTAACTTAGAACAACTTTCTAGTTTGCGCTTTGCGTAGTCAAAATCCATTGTTTTTTAATTTCCTGACTGAGTTGATACACCGCCATGGCGTACATATGGCTATGATTATAACGAGTGATAACATAAAAATTATGCTGACCAATCCAGTACTCTTTTGACTTTTTACTGGTGTCTAAAACAAACAAAGACACTTTTTCATCAGCGCCTATTGGCATTGCCGCGACAAAACCTTGCTTATTTAACTGTGCATAAGTAAACGCTGGTTTCAAGGTGTTTGAATCATCAATATTATTCACATCGCCTGAGAATTGCGCAATGCTTGTGACAGGTTGGCCCTTCTTCCATCCGTGCACTTTAAAATAGTTAGCAACACTACCAATAATGTCTTCCTTAGTGTTCCATAGATCGCGCTTACCATCTTCGTTTTGATCCACTGAATAACGCCGATAACTACTAGAGATAAATTGCCCCACTCCCATTGCGCCAGCATATGAACCTTTTAATACGGAAGGATCGAACCCTTCTTCTCGACACATTAATAAGTAGTGTTCTAATTCACTTAAGAAAAATTTAGCTCGCTTAGGGTAACCAAAACCCAGTGTCACTAAACTATCGAATACCGGATGTTTACCGGTGATTCGACCGTAATAAGTTTCTACACCAATTATAGCTACGATAATTTCAGGTGGTATGCCGTACATTTCTTCGGCTTGCTCTAATATTGCCTGATTTTCGCTCCAAAACTTTGCCCCGCCATCGGCACGCGATTGCTTTAAGAAAATAGGTCGATATTCAAACCATTTCTTTTTGCGTTCTGCCGGTGTTGCGATAGCCTTCAACACACTGTCTTGCTGCTCTACATCTTTGAACAACAAATCGAGCTGAGTACGTTCAAAACCGTGCTCGTCAATCATGTACTGAATAAAGTTTTTTACGTCGTCACGATCGTAATACGATTTTGCAAACCCACTAGAGGCTTGTAACGCTAGACATAGTGCTAATATAGTTAGTTGAAAATGTCTCAATGGCCTAATAATTTTCTGTGGGAATGGATTGACATTAATATTCCAAACATGGTCAGCAACGTTACCATAGAGGTGCCGCCGTAGCTAATTAAAGGTAATGGCACACCGACTACTGGCAACAACCCGGATACCATTCCTATATTAACAAACACATAGGAAAAAAATGACAAGCTTATTGCGCCGCCTAACAAACGTGCATAACAAGTTTGTGCTCGCGCAGAAATAACTAGCCCGCGCACAACGATAAATAAATAGACCATGATTAGCAGCGAAGTTCCAAAAAATCCAAACTCTTCGCTAAGCACGGAAAAAATAAAATCGGTTGAGCGTTCAGGAATGAAATCAAGTTGTGACTGCGTGCCATTTAACCAACCTCTGCCGTACACTCCGCCTGAACCAATGGCAATTTTGGACTGAATAATATGGTACCCCGCACCCAGGGGGTCCCTTTCGGGATTCAACAGTGTAAGAATACGTCCTCGTTGATAATCATGCAGGTGAAACCAAAATGCCGGGGCGGCGGCTAACACCAGACTAATAAAGACCGCGATGACTCTATAGCGAATGCCTGCCAGAAAAATAACAAATAATCCTGCACCCGTCACTAATATTGATGTTCCCAAATCTGGCTGCTTAATAATGAGTGCAGCCGGAATCAGTACTATCAAAAAACCTACAAATATGTCTTTTACACTAGGCGGCAGTGCTTGTTTGGCGTAGTACCATGCCATCATCATTGGCAGCCAAATTTTCATCAGTTCTGACGGCTGAAAACGCACGAAGCCTAAATTCAACCAGCGTTGAGCACCTTTACCTGTCTCACCTAACACTAATACTAGTACTAGCAAAATCACACCAATGATATAGAGCCACAAGGACCAGCTACGCAATTGATCAGCTGGGATCTGCGCGAACAATAACAAGCCAACAAAACCAATACCTAAACGTACCAATTGACGCTGAATTGCATCAATATCTCCTCCGCTAGCACTATATAAAACCACCAGGCCACTCATACACAAAATAACCAGCGCCATAAATAAAGCCGTATCTATTTTGAGAAAGTGATAAATCACCCGTAATGGATGTTCATGCAAACTTGCTTTAGCGACTGACAATTTTCTCTTCCTCTAACCTATTTTCATCCAGTAAATACGCATCTAAAATCTTACGTGCTACCGGCGCGGCTACACCACTACCACTGCCACCATTTTCCACCACCACTGCCAATGCAATGAGCGGATTTTCTACCGGTGCATAGGCGATAAATAAAGCATGATCTTGTAAATGCTTGGGTGTGGCATCTTTATCATATTCTTCATCCTGAGCAATACCGAATACTTGCGCCGTACCTGTTTTACCCGCAATTTTATAGGCTGCACCTTTGCCTGTGCGTCGTGCCGTCCCATTGGGTGCATGCACGACACTGACCATGCCCTTCTCGATCTCTCCCCAGTAACTTTCATTCTCAACCTTTATTTTTGCCATCGGGATAACAGGTCTATCTTCAAACTTAAGTGACCCTGAAGGACGAGTCGCACGTACAAATCGCGGTTGATACATTGATCCATGATTAGCAATATATGCAGTCATAACTGCCAACTGCAAAGGTGTTGTTAACATATAGCCTTGGCCAATACTGGTAATGATAGTTTCTCCAGGATACCAAGGCTGACCTCTGGCTGAACGCTTCCACTCGGGCGAAGGTATTAAGCCCTTTACTTCACCGACTGTATCTAATTTAGTGACACTACCCAGGCCAAATTGAATTAAAAATTCATGCATCCGATCAATGCCTAATTTCTCTCCCAGATTGTAGAAATACACATCACATGATTGGGCAATTGCGCTGTTCATATTGACGATACCGTGCCCCCCTTTTTTCCAGTCACGATACTTGCGCGCCTTTCCTGGCAGTTGGAAAAATGGCCCCGCATACATCGTTTTTTCTGGCCAAATCACGCCGTACTGTAATCCGGCAAGCGCCACTATTGGTTTCACCGTTGAACCAGGAGGATATTGCCCAGTTAATGCGCGGTTGAATAATGGACGATGTTTATTATCTCGTAATGCCGAGTATGCTAATTGACCGATACCATTAACAAATAAATTTGGATCGTAATTAGGCTGGCTAACAAATGCCAGCACATCACCATTGCTTGGATCAATCGCTACGATAGCTCCATTTTCGTCGCCAAGCGCCTCTTCTGCGACTTCTTGTAATCTTGCAATCAGTGATAATTGAATATCCATCCCTGGTATTGAAGGCTGTGTTTTCAATACACGTAAAGAACGACCTTGAGCATTAATTTCTACATGCTGATAACCCACTGTACCGTGCAAATCTTTCTCATAACGTTTTTCGATACCCACTTTGCCAACGTGGCTGGTCCCTTGGTATTTCTGCTTATCCAGTTTGGTCAGCTCTTTTTCATTAATACGCCCGACATAGCCCAAGGCATGGGCAAAACTATTCTTCTGTGGGTAATAGCGTGTCGAGTGAGCTGCAATTTCCACTCCTGGGTAACGATGCTGGTTAACTGCAAACTTAGCCACTTCCTGCTCGCTTAAATTAAGCTTCAATGGCGCCTGTTGGAACGATTGCTGACGCTTAATTGTCTTATTAAAACGAGCCAGTTCATGCCTTTTTATCTCGATAAACTCAGCCAAATTTTCAATGAGTCCCGGCATGTCTCTCACCTGAGAAGGTGTGATGACTAACTGATAATTCGGAGTGTTATCTGCAAGAATCTCACCATTACGATCGACGATTAACCCACGCGTTGGCGCAACAGACAAAACTCGTACACGATTATCATTAGATAACGTTTGGTAATGCGAGTAATTGGTGATCTGCAAATCATACAAACGCACTAGCAACAATATAAACGTTCCTACCATCAATGCCGCTGACAAAATTGCCCGCTCCCTGAAGATGAGAGTTTCTAGTCTAAGGTTTTTAAGAGTAACTCGACGCGCCATATTAAGAAGTGTCAGCCATTAATCGCTAATGTCTAATTACAGATTAGCTGTTTTATACAAATTGATTATATAATGCACTAGCAATCCATACAAAAGTTAGTGAAGAACAAGAAAAATCATTGATCCTTTTATGCTTGCAAGTGTACAGGATCTAACTCTATCAATTGGGAGTAAAACTAACCATGTCTTTAGATCAATTTCCTGTTGCCCTGGGTTTGTTTGGGCTATTTTCTGCATTTGTTATCTACCGCATCGTTCTAAACTCCTCACCAGGTGAAGGTCGAGTTCGAGAAATTGCTGATGAAATTCATGTCGGTGCGATGACTTTCATGCGTCGCGAATATTCAATTCTGTTTATCTTTTCCGCCATCGTTACTTTAGCCATTTACTTTTCAGATTTGGGCGCGCCAACGGCGGGTGCCTTTGTACTTGGTGCATTATGTTCTGCGGCAGCTGGATATATCGGAATGCATGCTGCCACTC
>WASW01000691.1_pt1 | contig 13874 bp, 8 predicted proteins | sample 5698521 | NCBI WGS metagenome assembly WASW01 (sample SAMN11175560, study PRJNA528189) | sponge metagenome | isolation source: marine sponge | host: Leucetta | place: Antarctica: Western Antarctic Peninsula, King George Island | collected 2013-01
ATACGATGTTCAAAATCCCGGTGCCAAAACAAAAACTGGTTCATGTGCATGCTGGTTCTGAAGAACTGGGCCGGGTCTATCAACCAGCCCTCGCGATCAACGCCGCCCCACGTGCCTTCTGTTCGGCACTGGCAGGGATTGGCCGGATTACGACCATTTCTCCGGACCAGGCAGAGACGGCGCGGGCGAACTATCTCGCCTGGACCGAACCGACGCAAACACCGGGAGATGTCAACCTGTCGGAAATCATGGTCTGGTTGCGTGATACTCTGCCGGCGGATGCGATTATGACCAACGGGGCTGGAAATTATTCTGCCTGGTTGCACCGTTTTTATCGCTACCGCGGTTTCGGTACCGGCCTCGCGCCAACCAGTGGGTCGATGGGATATGGCACTCCGGCTGCCGTTGCCGCCAAACGGGTCCATCCGAACCGAACGGTCATTGCGTTTGCCGGCGACGGCTGTTTCTTAATGCACGGACAGGAATTGGCAACCGCCGTACAGCATAATATCCCGGTCATAATCATCGTCGTCAATAATGGTATGTACGGGACCATTCGCATGCATCAGGAACGGGAATATCCCGGCCGGGTTATGGCAACGGATCTGAACAACCCAGATTTCGCCGCCCTTGCCCGGGCCTACGGCGCAACCGGCGAAGTGGTTGAACGGACCGAAGATTTTGCCGCCGCGTTTGAGCGCGCAGTAGCATCTCTGAAACCGGCACTGATCGAAGTGCGCACCAGCCCCGAAGCGATCACGCCATCAACAACTTTATCAGCGATTCGCGAAAACGCTCAGGCGAAAGCCTGAGTCATAACGCCGCGCAGTTTATCCAACGTCGCTGCCAGATCATCCGCCGCGTACGGCATTGGTGGGTGCACCCCCCATACTGGGCCCGGCCAGGCATCATCGCCGGTGAACCGGCCGATTACGTGGACATGCAGCTGCGGGACCATGTTTCCAAGCGCTGCTACATTGGTTTTATTGGTGTCGTACAGGTGTTCGATCAATTCAGACGCCTTCGACATTTCCGCCATCATTTGCGCCTGATCAACAGCACTCAAATTATGGACATCTCGCGCGCCGTCAACCTGCGGCACCAAAACCAGCCACGGGTAACGCGCGTCGTTCATCAGGCGTACGGCAGACAGTGGCCAGTCGACAACGAACGCCGTGTCCTTTTCCAGCATTTCATGTAAGACAAACATCAAAACCTCACGTATTGGTAATCCTATGGCTGAAGCAGCACTAAAAGCAGAAATTTGGGTCAAAGCCCAGATCAGAATTTGCGATATCCATTCAATCCCCTGTTTTGTTGTCCGCAAGGGTGACCCGGATGCTGGTAGCATATTGCTCAAACTGAACCGCATCGGCGACGGCGTTGAGGTCTTCAGCCAGGTTCGTACGGCCGACGGCATCCGCGCCTGGATGCGGGCGACCGGGGATGAACGCGTTGAAGAAGCAGCGGCAGATGCTTATATCGCCCGCCAACTGAAGTTCGATTCTGATATCTGGGTGTTGGAGATTGAGGACCCGGACGGGAAATATGTTATGGACGGGGCCATCGTTTGAAGGGACAATTAATTACTGTCATCTGATAATAAAGTTGTTATCGCGCCGTTCAGTATTTGACCATTTTTCAGTCAATGAAGAAATCTGACAGGTAAAGTTGTTTACTGAAACCATGCTTGATGTCTCCTGTTCTGCTGATACGGGCCAATAATTTCAGAATGTCATTTCAGCAGTCGATAACCCCAAGCAGCCATCATCGCCGTAATCCCACGTTTCTGTCTAAACGAGCGAACCACGACACGCTTCACAGATCAACCGACTTGTTCAACAGCCTCAGCCAATTGCGGCCAGTGTTAGGTTTGCTGTAATTCTGGTAATTCGTACACCCGTTAATGGCTACTTCCGCCTGAAAGCAGACGTGGACAATTATTCAGTTTGGGAGGTTTGAAAAAAATCGTGGACACAAATTGGGTGGTCGGAAAATTGGCATTTGAGTCTCAACTTGGGGTCCGTTGCACAGTGCTCAGGAAACCGGCAACCTGGGAACGAACCTCACCCGCTTCTTTGCTGATATTGTTTGCCGCCTCAAGGGCCGTATTGGCCGCCTGTCCGGTTTTCGACACCGCTTCGTTAACGGCGGAAATGGAATTGGACACCTCGGTTGTTCCGCGCGCCGCCTGCTCGACATTTCTGGCGATTTCCTGCGTTGCCGCGCCCTGCTGTTCGACGGCGGCTGAAATGCTGGTGCTGATTTCATGTATGGTACTGATGGTTCCGCTAATCGACTGGATCGCCTCCACGGCCTCCTGGGTTGCGGCCTGGATGTCACCGACCTGGTTACCGATGTCTTCTGTGGCCTTGCCGGTTTGCGCGGCAAGGTTTTTGACTTCGCTGGCGACGACGGCAAACCCTTTCCCCGCGTCGCCGGCGCGGGCGGCCTCGATCGTTGCATTGAGCGCAAGCAGGTTGGTCTGTTCGGCGATGTCGGAGATCAGACCAACGACCTCACCAATTTTCTCCGCCGCCGTATCGAGGCTGCCGATCAGAATATTGGCATTGCCAGCCTGGTCAACGGCGCTTGAAGCGATCTCTGAGGAACGCACCACCTGTTGATTGATCTCGGAGATGGATGCCGACAACTGCTCGGTGGCGGCAGCAACGGTCTGCACGTTTCCCGACGCGTCGTTGGCCGAGTTGGAAACTGCGACCGACTTGTGAGACGTCGTGGTCGCCGTCTCAGTCATCGTCTCCGCCGTTGTCCGCATGCTGTCAGAGGCCGACGTTACGGATTCAAGCGCAGTTTCAATACCCACCTTAAAATCAGCCGTGGCGTGTTCGATTTCCTGCGCCCGTTTGGCCCGCAGTTCCTGTTCCGCATCCCATGTTTCGCGCTGTTTTCGCGCAGCCAGAAAATTATCCTTAAACACCCCAAGGGCACGCGCCATCTCACCGACTTCGTCCTTGTTTTCCGCCGCCGGAATCAGTGTATCCAGGTTACCGTCAGCGAGCAGGGACGTGGTTTTGGTTATCGCCGCGACTGGCCTGGTGATACTTCTCATGATCGGAATGCCGATACCCAGGAACACGATAACGATAACAATCCCGCCAATGATGAGAGTCCTGACCACGGAAGAGAAGACCCGGTCTTTCTCCGATTGCGCGAACGCCAGCCCGTCTTCTGAAAATTTGATCAGGGCATCCATCGGCGCCAGGATAAAATCGAAGATCTCTCCCATCTCGAGAATATCCTGGTAGACTTTCAGCGACATCGTCGCGTAGGTCGCCATGTCTTTGGCATAAGCATCCAGCAGCTTGCCGGTTTGGGCCGCCGCCGGTCCCGCCAAGTCAGCCTTTTCGAGCGCTTGTTTGAATGATTTGTGCCCAGATTCAAATTTATCCAGGTATTGTTTATCCCGCCATAATTTGAAATCTTTTTCGTGAACTCTCAAATTGAGCAATTGGACCTGCAACGAGGGATCCTTGTTCATTGCCAGCACCTTGAGAAGGGCGTCCACAGATGTTTGCAGTTTGCCTTCAAGCCCTTCCGTCGGCTTCAGGCCCAGCACCGACATGCCTTTTACAACGCCCGCAAACGACGCAGCATAGTCGCCAATCGCCTTTTTGGCGTTGTCTACGTGTTCGGCCGCAGCAGCCCCTTCTGTGATCGTTGGGATCATATCCAGGGCTTCAATCGCAGATTTTTGTCCGTTGGCATGTTTATCGATATATTTAGTCAATTTGCGCGAGATGAAGTTTTTTTCGCGGTTTCTCAGGTGCCGGATTGCCTGGAAAGCATCGCGGGTAGAGCCGTTGACCTGTGAATATCCATTAAGAACCTCAACAGAATTGCCCAGTTTTCCCGCACTGATGATGGAAAAAACGCTGACAGCAAAAACCGAGACAAGTGCCAGAATAATCAGCACCCAAATGCGCGACGAGATCGAATAGTTTCCAAAAGAACTTTTGCTCGATACGTCATTGGCTGCCTTTTCCGTATTCATAATTAGCTCCAAGTCTGGTTATTGCGTATGCGAATTTGTTTGTTAACGCCCCTGGGTACTGGTCACGTTTACCGCGTATTCCGATTTGCTGAATTCAAGGTTCGACATGGGATCACATCCACAGCTGTATATCATTGTATTCAAGTGACTGTATATCATTGTATGCAAGCGACTGTATAGAATAATACGCAGACTATTGGGCGGGTATATACATATGCATATTGTGCAGTATGCCTTGATGTTATTATTGTATGCTTACCAAGTGCAGTCAGTGGATCAGTTTGTTCTATAGGTGTTGACGTCAAACAATTTATTTATCGACCCGCGTTCAGGGATTTCCTGTGAAACGTTAGCAGGTTATGAGGTCCGCTTTACCCCAGGCGGGACATCAACGTAGAGGGGTATTGAGCATGATGTCACAAATCAAAAAATTGCCGTTTTTGGCTGCCACCTCAACCGGTCAATGCAACACATGTCCGTGAACCCGTTGGTGCAAATTTGTAACAAGGGTGAACTTCTAGTGACCATCCCACGGCTTGGGAGATTTTCAACCCCAAGCGATCACTTATTTAGTGTAATTAACATCTCAATGTTGAAAGCGTTCAGTCGCCAAAATGTGCCGCCAGATAAAGGTTCAAAAGAAGTGACAGGACCAGCATGATCTTCCAAAAACGGATGGGATTTCTGTCGATCAGTGGAACATCTTCCTGTTTCACCAGTTTGTTATTGGGTTGAGAGATGTCGACGAGAAATTCCGATAACAGATCATATCTGTGCCTGGAGCTAACATGAACAGCTTTATGAACCGCGGCATCCAGCCACTTGGGGATGTCTTTGTTCAATTGGAATGCCGGGATGTAGCTCAACCGCCGCACCGCCCTTTTGTTTTTAAACCCCTGACCATAGGGTAATGCACCGGTCAACATTTGATAGGTTATGACACCCAATGAAAAAATATCTGCCTGTTTGGAACTGTTATAACCGAGGTGATATTCCGGCGCAGTGTAATCAACGGTTCCAAGCAATTCTGGCTGGTCGATGGGCGAGCTGATTTCATCAAGGCCGGCAATTTTTGTTGAACCAAAATCGATAATTTTGACGGTGCCATAATTATCAATGAGAATATTGTCGGGTTTGAGGTCGCGGTGGATCATGTCTTTACGATGAAAGGCGCGCAAGCCCGTGGCGATTTGATGAACGATCGTCCGAACCGTCGGTATGTCGGGATTGGGGTGATCGTCTATCCACTGTTTTAAGGTTTGCCCCTCGACATATTCAGCGATGGTATAGAGGAAATTCCGTTTGCCATTATGATTGAGAATCTTGAGTACATGAGGATTATTTAGTCGTTTTCCAACCCATTCCTCGCGAATGAACAACTCAAGATAAACCGGATCATCTTCAAATATTACGGATGGGATTTTGAGGGCAACCGGAAGATCTGTTTTTGTATCAATGGCAAGATACACCTGACCACGGTTAGATGCATGTAATTCACGCTCGACCCGATATCCGTCGAGAACCATTCCAGGTTCGAGATCGGGTGGGAACGGCAGGTGTTGAAGCCGTTTCAAATGCGTTATTTCGTCGGGGCGCCCAACATCATCAATCTGAACGATCTGGCAGGTGATGTTGTCCTCACTGCCTTTTTCGAGGGCCAGATCAGATAACGCTTTCGCCGCCTGGTCAAAGTTCTGATGCTCGCCAGTGATAAGGTCGGTAATGTCTTTGTCACTTACAAAGTCGTGGAGACCGTCAGTAACGAAAACATAAATGTCATCTTGCTCGACGGGGTCGGCGCGGCAATCGACGTCGAGGTTAACATCAATGCCGACTGCACGACTTAAGTACTCCTTACCGTTGGCGCCCCAGGTTCGGTGGTCGGTCGTTAACTGTTCAAAGTCGTCGCCGCGTAAGCGGTATATACGGGAATCGCCAACGTGGAAAATATGGGCCGTGCCGGATTTCATGATCAGTGCAGAAAAGGTCGAAACCATTCCTTTTGATGATGAATACTGCGATTGACCAAGGCCGTAGAGCCAACGATTAAGTGCCGCCAAAATCTGGCTTACGGCCGTTTTGACCGTCAGGGATTCATGGGTGCAATAATAGTCAGTGAGAAATGATTTAACGCAACTTTCGCTGGCCTCCTTACCCGCTTCGGCAGCGCTCATACCGTCGGCAATAACCATGGCGATGCCTTTCAGTTCAATATCCGCGCGGCCGGGCAGTTGGACACCATAGGAGTCCTCGTTCAACTCCTTTTTGCCGGCCGTTGAATATTGGCCAATGGATATTTTTGGCACCATTGTCATACTTTTACTTTAACCAACATCGATTAACTCTACCGAACCGTCGGGCATGATCTCAGCAATTTTTCCTTTTGGTTCATCGAGCAGGACCATCGCCGTAATCATGACCACGACAGCCGTCGCCGACATTATCATGAAGAAAACCCTGGGGTCGACGAAACTCAGAACGGTTAGGAATAAAACAGCACCAACGTTACCATAGGCACCAACCATGCCAGCAATCTGCCCGGTCATGCGTCTTTTAATGAGCGGCACCATGGCAAACACGGCACCGGACCCCGCCTGAACAAAACACGAGCAGCACATTGTTATTAATGCCACCAGAGCAAGGGACCACTCTGCTGTAATTTGGGACATGAGCATATAACCGCAGGATAATCCGACAAGCGCTGTGATCAAGATTTTACGGCGACCAAATTTGTCGCTTAACAACCCGCCGCTTGGACGCGCCAAGATATTGGTAAACGCAAATCCCGACGCCAGTAGTCCCGCCGTAACTGGTGAAAGCTCGAAGATATCGAGGAAAAATAACGGCAGCATGGAAATAACCGCCAGTTCAGATCCGAACGTCGCCAAATACGTCAAGTTCAGCACTGCTACTTGTTTGAAGGCATAACGGTGGATCTCCGGCACCTCTTGACTGAGGACCGCTTTGTTGATCTTCACGATGTGCCAGACCTGATAAAAATATAGGGCAGCTAGAACTGCATAGGTAACGTTAGTGGATAGTGCATTAAGCAGCTTGAGATTGTCCGGCCCCAGTTTCCAGGCGAGGATGCCAAGGGCCAGTAACAATGGTGCCTTCATTGTAATATACAAAATCATGTCACCCTTCGACGTGATTTCCATGGCCCCAACCTTGTTGGGTTTGAAGTAGGTCGCCCCTTCTGGCGTATCGCGAACATTGATGTAATAGACGGCCGCATACAGTATGGCGATGATACCGGTGGTTGCTGTTGCCCAGCGCCAACCCTCTTCACCGCCAAAATAGAGCGCCGCGGCCGGCAAACATATCGCCGCCCCAGCCGAGCCGAAATTACCCCAGCCCCCATATATACCTTCCGCCAGACCAACTTGCCGGGCCGGGAACCATTCACCGATCATGCGAATGCCAATAACAAATCCGGCACCGACAAAACCGAGGAGAAACCGCGTTAAAGCGATTGTCTGAAAGTCAGTGGCGAGCGCGAATAAGCAGCAGAGCACGCCTGAAACCACAAGTAATAGAGAATACGTCAGGCGCGGCCCATATCTGTCGACCAACATTCCAATGATGATACGCGCCGGTATGGTCAGTGCGACGTTTAAGATCAACAACGCCTTTACTTCCTGGTCTGACAATCCGAGAGAATCGCGGATTGAACTGATCAGCGGTGCATGATTGAACCAGACAAAAAAGCTGATAAAAAAGGCAAACCATGTAAGGTGCAGCGTTTTTATTTTACTGGAAAACGAAAGCAAATTCATTTTTGTATGAGACGTGGCGGGCATTGGTCAGGGTCCTATTATTATTCTCGATCAACGGGCATTACAGAAATCTGCTATGTTGCACTGCAATACGCAAAGGCCATGCCAAATCGTAAACGGCGGAAACCCGGTGAATAGAACTCCCTAATTCTAATACTTTAATTGTGATTGCATATTATTTATACAAAAATTAAAATATGTATAAATAATATGCATATTTATCAATCTGTGTTTTGGCATTCTCCCGACATGTTTGTCACTATATTTGTAACTAACTGAAAAATAACAATTAATATGAATTTTTTGAAAATCTTCACGTTGGCACGAATGCTGCAATGCAGCAATCAGTTAAACTGTACAAACTGGAGTTTTCAAGATGAAACAGAGGCTGGTGGTTATTGGGAATGGCATGGCACCGGGGCGGGTTCTGGATCTGTTGTTTGATAAGCAACAAGACGGCTATGACATAACGATTTTTAATGCTGAACCCCGCGTCAATTACAATCGCATCATGTTATCGCCAGTGCTGGCGGGCGAGAAAACCTATCAAGACATCATCATCCACGATGCTTCCTGGTATGATCGGCATGGGATAAATTTGTTCAAAGAAGCTCCCGTTGTTGAAATTGACCGTAGCGCGAAAACCGTCACATCAGATTCCGGACTTATCGCACCCTACGATCATTTGCTGATCGCAACTGGCTCAAATCCGATTGTCATACCGATCCCGGGTCACGACCTCAGGGGCGTTGTCACCTTCCGCGATCTCGATGACGTCGATGTTATGTTGGTTGCGGCTAAATCAAAATCAAATGCAGTAGTTATTGGCGGCGGGTTGCTCGGTCTTGAAGCGGCAGCCGGACTGCAGGCGCAAGGAATGACGGTTACGGTATTACACCTGATGCCGACCTTGATGGAACGTCAATTGGACCCGGCGGCGGGATATTTGTTGGAACAGTCGATCACCGAACGCGGCATCAAAGTGATCATCAAAGCAAATACCCATAAAATTATCGGTACCGACACTGTGGAAGGAGTGATCCTTGATGACGGAACCGAGATTGCGGCGGACCTGGTGGTCATGGCCGTTGGTATCCGTCCGGGTGCTGATCTGGCAAAAGCATCCGGCTTGGAAACCAATCGCGGTATCATCGTTGATGATCAAATGTTGACGTCCGATCCGGCAATATCAGCGGTTGGTGAATGCGTAGAGCATCGTGATCAATGTTATGGCCTGGTTGCACCGCTTTACGAAATGGCGGGTGTCATCGCCAATCGGTTAAGCGGTGACAGTGGTGACGGATATACCGGGTCCATTACCTCAACCAAACTTAAGGTGACAGGTATCGATCTGTTCTCCGCTGGTGATTTTAGCGAAGCACCGGACCGCGATGAAATTGTATATCGCGATGCCATGCGCGGCATCTATAAACGCCTGGTCCTGAAAAACGACCGTATTATCGGTGTCGTCCTTTATGGCGATACAAAGGACGGCGCCTGGTTCTTCCAAATGCAGAAGGACCAGACCGACATCAGTGAAATGCATGAAACCATAATCTTCGGTCCAGCTTACGTGGGGGGTGAGCCGCTAAACCCTACGGCGGCCGTTGCAGCCTTACCGCTTGATGCGGAAATTTGTGGCTGTAACGGCATTTGCAAGGGAACAATCGTCAGCGCAATCAAGACGTTTAGCCTCTCGACAGTAGATCAGGTTCGATCTCAAACTAAAGCGTCAAGTTCGTGCGGCTCATGCACGGGTTTGGTTGAGCAGTTGTTGACGGTAACACTGGGCGATGACTATCAGCCCGGGGCGGTCCAACCCATATGCGGGTGTACGATGCTCGGGCACGATGACGTTCGGCGATTAATCAGTGCAAAATCGCTGAAATCAATTCCAGCGGTGATGCAGGATCTTGAATGGCAGACGTCATGTGGGTGTGCCAAATGCCGCCCTACTCTTAATTTTTATCTACTGGCCGCGTGGCCGGGTGAATACAATGATGACAATCAATCGCGGTTCATCAATGAGCGCGTCCATGCCAATATTCAAAAAGATGGCACCTATTCGGTCGTGCCACGGATGTGGGGCGGTGTCACCACGCCAGATGAATTGCGGGCCATTGCTGATGTGGCTGATAAATTCAACATCCCAAGCGTAAAGGTGACCGGTGGACAGCGGATTGATTTACTGGGGGTTGAGAAAGAGTATCTGCCCGCGGTCTGGGCCGATTTGAATGCGGCGGGTATGGTGTCCGGGCAAGCCTATGCCAAGGGTGTGCGAACAGTCAAAACCTGCGTTGGAACAGATTGGTGCCGGTTTGGCACACAAGATTCCACCGGACTTGGCATCAAGATAGAGAAAATGCTGTGGGGCGCTTGGACGCCGCACAAAGTCAAAATCGCTGTTTCCGGTTGCCCCAGGAATTGCGCCGAATCAACCTGTAAAGATTTTGGCGTTATTTGCGTTGATAGTGGTTATGAGCTGCACTTTGCCGGTGCTGCGGGCATGCATATCAAAGGCACCGAAGTTCTCTGTTCAGTGACAACGGAATCTGAGGTTCTGGAATATTGCGGTGCACTCATTCAGCTATACCGTGAACAGGGCCATTATCTAGAACGGATCTACAAATGGGCGGACCGCGTTGGCGTCGATAATATCCGAGATCAGATCATCCAGGATCCGGAACGCCGCAGCAAACTGTTTAAACGATTTCGTTACTCCCAACAGTTTTCTCAAACAGATCCGTGGGCCGAACGGGTTGCCGGTAAAGACTGGCGAGAATTTACGCCAATGGCCAACTTCTCGATGTTGGAGGCGGCAGAATGAGCACTGAACTGGAAAAATGGATTGTCGTCGGTCACCTTAACGACATCAGGCGGCGTGGGTCACGATGCGTTAAAGGGCCAAAATTTACGATTGCATTGTTTCGCACCGCCGATGATCAGGTCTACGCCATCGAAGACAGGTGCCCCCACAAAAATGGCCCGCTCAGCCAGGGTATCGTTCATGATGGAAGCGTGACCTGCCCCCTGCACAACTGGGTGATCAGTTTAAAATCAGGCGAGGTTCTTGGCACCGATGAAGGTAAGGTTCGGACCATCCCTGTGCGGGTGGAAAACGGCATGATCATGCTGGATATCGGAGTTCCACTGGCGCGGGTTGCATGAGCTAATCAGATGACCAAGCATGTCAAAGAGAAGGCCGTTCGCACGACCTGTCCGTATTGCGGTGTTGGATGCGGGATTGTCGCCAGCGTTGATGACGCCGGCGAGGTGACCGTTTGCGGTGATGAAGAGCATCCGTCGAACTATGGGCGCTTGTGCTCGAAAGGCAGCGCCCTGGCAGAAACGCTTGATCTGGACGATCGCCTTCTTGAGCCGGAAATTGATGGAATGCAAGTTGAGTGGGCCAGTGCCCTTGACCATGTTGCGGGGGTCTTCAAAAAAACGATTGAAAAACACGGACCGGACTCGGTCGCATTCTATGTGTCCGGCCAGCTTCTGACCGAGGACTATTATGTCGCCAATAAACTGATGAAGGGTTTTATTGGGTCGGCCAACATCGATACAAATTCAAGACTGTGTATGGCGTCCTCCGTGGCCGGGCATATGCGTGCGTTCGGGAGCGATACGGTTCCAGGCACCTTTGAGGATCTTGAACAGGCCAATTTAATTGTCCTGACGGGGTCAAACTTAGCCTGGTGCCATCCGGTACTATATCAACGGATTGTTGCGGCAAAAACCAAACGACCGGAAATGCGTATTGTCGTTATCGACCCTCGGCGAACGGTAACATGCGATAGTGCATATCTGCATCTACCGCTTAAACCTGATACCGATGTTGCCATTTATCTTGGTCTTCTTCATGCCCTTCAGGGCAGCAGCGTGATTGATGAGACATACATTTCAGATCATACGCAAGGGTTTGCGGCGGCGCTCAAAAGAGCAAGCGAATTTGATTTGGTAACGACTGCAGAGCTGACTGGTCTTGATAAGGCCGACTTGCAAAAATTTTATCACTGGGTAGCGGAAACTGAAAAGACAGTTACCGTATACAGCCAGGGGGTCAATCAATCGACCACTGGCACAGACAAGGTTAACGCGATCATAAACACACATCTGGCAACGGGCCGGATAGGCCGTCCAGGGATGGGGCCGTTTTCAGTCACCGGCCAACCCAATGCGATGGGTGGGCGAGAGGTTGGTGGGTTGGCCAACCAGTTGGCTGCTCATATGAAAATCGAAAACCCTGAGCATCGAGACCTTGTGCAGTCTTTTTGGCGCTCCCCGACAATACCGAAAAAACCGGGGCTGAAAGCGGTCGATTTATTTAAAGCCATGTCGATGGGTGAGATAAAAGCGGTTTGGGTTATTGCGACAAACCCTGTAGATAGCTTGCCAAATGCCTCAGAGGTTGAGAATGCCTTGTGCTCATGCCCCTTCGTTGTGGTCTCTGACATCGTCCGTACTACCGATACCACCCGGCATGCAAACGTTTTGTTGCCGGCGACAGGATGGGGTGAAAAGGATGGTACAGTGACCAACTCGGAACGCCGTATTTCACGCCAGAGGAGGTTTTTGCGCGCACCCGGAAATACCCGGTCCGACTGGTGGATGATAACCGAGGTCGCCCATCGTATGGGGTGGGCTGAGCACTTCGATTATCCGGACGCCGCCACTATATTTCGCGAACATGCATCCATGTCCGCGGCCAATAATGACGGCTCTCGTGATTTTGATATTGGTGCCTACAGCGATATATCACCAGAGCAGTATGACGCCATCTCTCCATTTCAATGGCCAGCGGCGCGATCGAGATCACCCGAAGGAAGTGACAAACGATTTTTTGCTGACGGGCAGTTTTTCACAGAAAACGGGCGGGCGACATTTGTTGCAGTCGAGCATCAACGCCCAGAGAACGGCGCTGGTTTAACCCTGAATACGGGACGTGTTCGCGACCACTGGCACACGATGACCCGGACAGGAAAGTCGTCCAGATTATCCGCCCACCTTGCAGAACCTTTTGTCGAGATCAATAAATCTGATGCTGAGCAGATCGGCATCCTCGATGCTGAACTCGCGTCTGTGGAGAGCGTTTGCGGGCGCGTTATCATCCGTACTTTGATAACCGAGCGGCAACAGGAAGGGTCAGCATTTATCCCCTTTCACTGGACCGATCAGTTCACCGCCAAGGGGCGTGTCAATTCTCTGATCACATCGGACATTGATCCGATTTCAGGACAACCCGGCTTTAAGTCAACACCGGTTCAGATATCTCCCTTTGGTGCCAAGTGGTACGGGTTCGCTGTTTCTCAAAATCGATTTCGTAAGCCTGGTGCAGACTATTGGTCGAGCGCAAAAATTGATGTGGGCTGGCGGACTGAGCTCGGTGGATTGTCCGTTCCGGGTGACTGGACTGAATTTGCCGAAACCCTTTTTGAGCAATCGTATGATGCGGAAAAGTGGGTTTCCTATTTTGACGCCGCCCATGGGATTTATCGATTCGCGATCATTGATGGAAAAAGACTGATCGGTGCTTTGTTTCTGGATCGTCGGCCCGTCGCCGTTTCCCGCGCATGGGTAAGTGCGCAACTCGGAGAGAGTGTGGTGGACTTTGATGTGCTTTCTGGTCGTGCGAACGCGGGGCAACCGGACCCCGGGGCGGTTGTATGTGCATGTTTTGGCGTCGGTACTAATCAAATTTTGTCATCTATACGCAACGACAATTGCAGAACAGTCACAGATGTTGGCAAACGAGTCCGGGCCGGGACCAACTGCGGTTCTTGTATACCGGAAATTCAAACATTACTTGGAGAGAATATTCTTAATGGTTGATAATTAATGCCCCCGTTACATTCCACACGGCGATCATAAGATATCTTTTCTGAAAATTGGAGTCAAAACGCGATGGCCGGTGTATCCCAAAAACGGCGAGTGAATTCACGGTGAAGTCTATAGACCTTTCGTCCTACGACGTCATCTCCTTTGCCACGCACGGACTAGTGTTCTGAATCACCTAAATTACAGGGTATAGGTTTTTGAGTTTGATGCGGGCCTGATGATTTGTAAATTGCCAACTT
>WASW01060903.1_pt1 | contig 13820 bp, 9 predicted proteins | sample 5698521 | NCBI WGS metagenome assembly WASW01 (sample SAMN11175560, study PRJNA528189) | sponge metagenome | isolation source: marine sponge | host: Leucetta | place: Antarctica: Western Antarctic Peninsula, King George Island | collected 2013-01
TGGAAATCACGAAAATCATTGAAAAACCGAAGAGTAACAACCTTGGCAACTATGTTCTTGCGGGAGTGTTCGTTTTACCCGCCTCATTTTTTCAGTTGCTGGAATCGAATGGGGCATCGATGGAAAAAGCCCTCAAGAAAATGGTGGCAGGCGATGGACTGCGTGCATCCATGTGGGAGGATGAATGGCTGGATGTGGTTCACCCCTGGGAAATATTAACGGCCAATAAAATGATCATGGACTCTTGGGAAGAATCGTCTATTGCAAAGACGGCAACCCTGGAAGCGAATGTGACGTTACAAGGAATCGTCAAAATTGAAGCAGATGTATTGATCAAAGCGGGTGCGGTTATTGATGGGCCTTGCTCAATTGGTCGTGGTAGTTATATTGGCAATAATTCTCTTATTAGAAGCTACACTTCGCTCGGGAAAAACTGTGAGGTGGGAAGTGGTGTGGAATTGAAAAACTGCGTTGTTATGGACAATACGCAAATCGGTCGACTTTCTTTCATCGGTGATAGCGTTCTCGGGGAAAGTGTAGATATCGGTTCCGGCTGCATGACGGTGAACCGCACTGTCGATTGGAAACCCATATCTGTTAAAAATGGAAAACGTATTTCTACGGGTATGTCCAAGCTCGGTGCGTTTATTGGCGATGGCGTAGTGGTCGGCGCGGGTAATATGATTCAACCTGGTACGGTGGTGCATTCGGGAGAAATTATTCCTGCCTGCTATTCCGTAACTCATAAATAGCGGGCGAATATGTGTGGAATCAGCGGAGTTGTCGGACTGAAGGATGTATCGCAACTTCTTTTTGAAGGCATTAGAAATCTGGAGTACCGGGGTTATGACTCCTGCGGTGTTGCCTTGATGAACAAAACCCGCCTCATTATTAAAAAAGATATCGGTGGGGTAGAAGAGTTTTACCGAAAACATGATGTTCTACAGCAGAAAAGTAATATTGGAATAGCTCATACACGTTGGGCGACACACGGGAAGGTGACCCAGGGGAACACCCACCCTTTTACATCTCGTGATGGCAATTTTGCTGTTGTTCATAATGGAATCATTTCCAACTACCGCCCATTAAGAGATCAACTCAAAAAAGAGGGTTATAAGTTTTCATCAGATACAGATACCGAGGTGATCGCGCATCTTCTTGAGAAATTTTTTAAAAGAAGCCGCAATCCTGAAAAGGCATTGATGAAAACTCTCAATCTCATTGAGGGAACCTTTGCCCTGGCATTTATTTGTACCTACCTGCCGGGCCATATATTTTGCGCCAAGCGCGAATCGCCCTTAATGCTGGGAATTGGAGACGAAATAAAATTTGTCGGTTCGGATTTCAATGCCTTCATAGACCATACTAAAAATGCGGTAATCCTGGATGATGGCGAATACGCCATACTTTCCCGCGACTCTTATGTTGTTAAGAGCATTCTCAATGAAGAGGAAGTCACCAAACCCATCACCAAAATTGAATGGGACAGTGAGACATCTAAAAAAGGGGGATACCCTCACTATATGCTCAAGGAAATCTATGAGCAGCCGCAAACCATTTCCAATGCTCTTGATTTAGAACCTTCTGGCCTCGACGATGTTGTGGAGATGTTTGAAAAAGCGGAGTCTTCTTATTTTCTGGGAGTGGGCACGACTTTCTATGTTGCAAAATATGCACAATATATTTTTTCTGAATTAGCACAGAAATTCATTCCCCCTATCAGTTCGGATGAATTTTTAAGTCTGGCGAATGTCAATAAAAAGACTCTGGTGTTTGCTATGTCGCAATCGGGTGAAACTTTCGATACGCTTTCGGCTTTGAAATTTTCCCAATCGAAAGGTGCTAAGACTGCGGCAATAGTGAATGTGATGGGTTCCTCCATTGCGCGGATGGTCGATAAAGTTATTTTGCAAGGGTCTGGACCCGAAATTTGTGTGATCAGCACTAAGGCAGCACTATCGCAAATGGTTGTTCTCACTTTACTAGCGATGAAGCTGGGACTAAAGAAAAAGGTCATTAGCAAAAAAGCGTATCAGGAGAACTTGAAATCTTTAAAGGAACTGCCGGCAATCATTCAGGGAGTTTTAAACGAGAGGTCGGGTTTTATTCATCGTATCGCAAACAAGTATTGCAAAAACAAAAACTGGTTGTACCTGGGACGTGGAATTTATTATCCGATTGCTCTGGAAGCCGCTTTGAAAATGAAAGAAGTGGCCTATGTCCATGCTGAGGGAATGCCAGGTGGATTTCTCAAGCACGGTACGCTCGCCATGATAGATGATGATATTTCTTCTATCGTCTTCGTGCCACCCAAAGAGAAGAAAGATTTATACCAATCAACAATACATAGTATTGAAGAGATTCGCGCTCGGTCTGGGTTTGTACTGGGAATCCATTTTACGGAGCAGGGGAAAAACCACGATTTATTCAGTGAGGAATTGATTCTCCCAAATGTTCCTCCTCTGATTGCTCCGCTGATTCAACTGGTGATTGGCCAGTTGTTTGCTTATTTTACGGCTACATCTCTTAAAAGAAATATTGATAAGCCTCGTTCTCTGGCAAAATCCGTTACGGTGGGTTAAAAAGTATAATATTCTATTGCCAGCTTTCTTGACCGTCTGCTAAATTGCCCCTTCTGAAATTTCATTAAGGTTTACTTATGTCTGAAAAAATTGTGAATACTGCTTTAACTATTGCCGGATCGGATTCAGGTGGGGGAGCAGGTATTCAAGCGGATATAAAAACGTTTTCGGCTCTCGGTATTTTTTGTAAAACCATCATCACCTCTATAACATCGCAAAATTCTTTTGGTGTGCATTCGACCTATGATTTGCCAGTGGATGTGGTTGAGCAACAATTCCGCGCAATTTCTGAGGATAAAAAATGTCAAGCGGTGAAAACCGGAATGCTTGGCAATGAAGAAACGGTTTGTTTGGTTGCGAAAATGATTAAGAAAAGTCGATTGAAAAATGTGGTGGTCGATCCGATTGTTCTTGCTTCCTCGGGAAAACGTTTGTTGACGCAAGGCGGGGTAGAGGCACTGAAAAAGCATTTGCTTCCTCTTGCATCTCTAGTTACTCCTAATATAAAGGAAGCTGAATTGCTTTCTGGAGTAAAAATCAAAAGTCAGTCAGACAGAAAAAAAGCCGCACGCACAATTTTAAAAACAGGTGTGCGTGCTGTTTTAATCACGGGTGGGCATCTCAAGGGAGACCCCGAAGATTTGTTATTAGACGATAATGGGGTGCAGGTTTTTTCATCGGAACGTTTATCGAAGGCAGATATGCATGGTACAGGTTGCGTTTTTTCTGCGGCAATAACGGCCGGATTGGCTAAGGGCATTCCCCTTCGGGAAGCCGTTGGGAATGCTAAAGAATATGTCGGTCAGGCTATTATTGGCGGGGTTGCTTCTGGTAATGGCACTCCATGCGTTGAACCTTTTGCTGCCATGTATCGGGAAAGTGAAAAGCAACAATGCTTATGTGACCTGGAGGATGCTATGGAAATTTTCACAAAAGAGCGGATCGGAAATTTGGTTCCAGAGGTTCAGACTAATATTGGTCTAGGTTTGAGCAACGCCAAAAGGCATGAAGATGTTCTGGCTATTCCTGGGCGTGTTATAAAAAATGGAGAAGATGTTTTTACCGGAGCACGACCGCAATTTGGCGGTTCTCGCCATGTGGCCAATATTGTGTTGACGGTGATGCAGCACGATCCTGATAAGAGGGCGGTGATGAATATAAAATATACCGATACTTTGCTGCGAATCTGCAAGAATCTGAAGTTTAAAATTGCATCTTTTGATCGTTCCAAAGAACCGAAGAAAGTTCGGGTTCGCGAAGGTTCTTCACTTGAATGGGGAACTGAAAAGGCAATAACGAGTTATGGCTCTGTCCCTGATATTATTTATGATTTGGGAGGAATAAGGAAGGAAGAGATGATTCGGGTGATCGCTGAAGATATGGAATCTTTGGTGAAAAAGATTCTCGATATTCATCGGCTATATAAAAAAGAAGGGCTATAACAATGTTTTATCTATCAGAATTTCCGCTCCAGTTTTTAAATTTTCAATCCATTCCTGAAAAGCTTGGCTGTTTTTTTCTGTCTTAATTTTATTTGTGATTTTCTTGGTCTGCTCACTATTCGGCACGCCGGATTTTTCTATGTCTGCCAATTTATAGAGATAAAAACGGTCGCGGACTTTTGCAGAGCTGAACTCTCCTGTTTTCATGGTAAAGGCTTTTTCTTTAATTTGGTCTATGTCGCCGATATCTGGAATAGACTCTGCTTTGCTGAAGAAGGGCGTGTTGCGGATGCTGATGTCGTATCCTTTAACTGCTTTTTCAAGATCTTTGTCTCTTGCGAGGTTTTCTTTTAATTCTTCAAATTTTTTCAAGGTAGCGGCTTCATTATTACTTTCTGTTAAAGCCTCTTTTGCCTTCTCCTGAACCTCACCTAGCTCAGGAATATATTTGGGCTTTTCTTCGGTAACTTTTAGCACAAAAGATACTTCAGGAGTGATGATGGGTTCGCTGACTTTATTCTTTTCCAAGCTAAAAGCGGTATTGAAAAACTCGGGTTGGTTGCCGATTTCAAGGAGTATATGGTTTTCTCTGGAAAAGAAATCTGTTTCTGCCGTTTGTAGCTGATGGCTCTCTGCGGCTTTACTCAGGTTCCCATCTTGTTGGGCGGCCTGATGTATACGTTTTACAATTCTTTTTACACGTTGCAGGGCTTTGATTTCTTTTAGGGATTGAATGATTTCATCTTTAACCTCAGAAAGCGGTTTAATTCGTTTTTCCTTCACGCTTTCCAACTTGATAATATGATAACCAAAAGAACTAAGGACAGGCTTGCTGGTTTCACCTGGTTTTAATTTATCGAGAGCTTTTTCAAATGCCGGGATCATAGTTCCCATAGGGAACTCTCCCAGGCTGCCGCCATTTTCTCCTGATGTGGGATCGTCGGAATATTTTTTCGCCACCTCGCTAAAATCGGCGCCTTTATTCAGTTTCTCTAAAAGCTCGTTCGATTTTAGTTTGGCTTTTTCATCATCATCAGCTTGCTTTTGTTTTTCTTCTTCCGTTATATCGCCTTTAATGTCCGAAGGTTTTAAGCTAGTAAGGATATGGCTGGCTTTGTATTTTTTCTTAACATTGAAGTTGGCGATTTTTGTCTGATAATACTCTTCAATATCTTCTTCTCTTGGCTCAATTTGTGATTGGTATTTTTTAGGCTCAACCTTTACATATTGCACGCGGATTTGCGGGGGGATTTCAAATTTGGATTTGTTAGCTTGAAAATAATCTTTGAGAGCTTGGTCTGAGATGGTTGCTTTAGATATGAAATTATCATTTGTGAATCTCACATACTCAAGCTTTACCTTGTCTTCCTGATTGCGAAACTCTTTCAATACCTCTGATTTTGAAGCTTTGGAGTGAGTACGGAATATTTTTTCCAGCTTGGTGAGCAAAATGGTTTCGCGTTGGGTTTCTTCAAACTCGCCAGGTGTTAATCTTTGGCTCTTGATATAATTTCGATAGGCGGGTTCACTGAATTTTTTGTTGCTTTGGAATGCCGGTATTTTTTTAATGTAAGAGATGACTTCTTCGTTGCTGACCTGGATGTTCTGCCTGCCTGCTTCAAGGAGAAGAATTTTTTTCTGGATCAAGGCTTCCAAAGCCTGGTTTTTTAAATCCAGTTTTTTTATCATGTCATTGGAAAACTGGCTTTTGAACTGCTGTCGGTAAAAGTCTACGAGATTGTTAAATGTACGTTCGTACTCCTCTTGCCGAATTTTCTCTCCATTTACCGAAGCGATAACTCCACCGCCAGAACCGGAAGACCCTCCCATTCCCCATGAATAAAATATGGTGCCAACAAAAGCAAAAATAATTAACCAGAGGATGGCTTTAATCATCCATGAATCAGCGTGTTCGCGAATTATACTTAGCATTAAACCTTCCAGGACGTGTTCGTTTATAAAGCCTTCTATCTTATAAAAGGCCAAAGAGAATCGCAAGCCAATAGTAAGGGTTTATAATTACAAATGAAGATTCCTTGCACCAAGGTTTGAACTAATGAGGGTTTGTTTTCGTTTTATTTGTTCTGGATTGCCACGCTCCTTTCAGTCGCTCACAATGACGTACTTTTGAGCAACCGCACGTCATCTTGAGCCACAAAGTGGCGTACTTTTGAGTAATCCCTCCGCACGTCATCTTGAGCCACAAAGTGGCGTGACGATCCAGACTTAATAATATCCCGTTTTGTTAAGGGGATAGGGCTTTTACCTTGCAATTCGCACGACCCCTTATTATAAAGAAAGGTATTGAAAAATAATCAGTTACATAAATTATTGGAAACTTAAAGAGGCTTGAATGACGTACTTTTGAGGCAATCCCTCCGCACGTCATCGTGAGCCACAAAGTGGCGTGACGATCCAGACTTAATAATATTCCATTTTGTTAAGGGGATAGGGCTTTTACCTTGCAATTCGCACGACCCCTTGTTATAAAGAAAGGTATTGAAAAACAATTAGTTACATAAATTATTGGAAACTTAAAGAGGTCTGTTGGAGTGTTAAATTTTTTCTGGGGTTTGTTCTCGAACGATTTAGCGATTGATTTAGGAACAGCTAATACTTTAGTGAATGTCAAAGGGCAGGGAATTGTTTTGCGAGAACCTTCTGTCGTAGCTATCAATAGCGCTACAAAAGAGGTGCAGGCCGTAGGGGAAGAGGCCAAACAAATGCTTGGAAGAGCCCCAAGCAGTATTACTGCCATTCGTCCTATGAAAGATGGTGTCATTGCACATTTTGAAGTTACCGAAAAAATGATCAGTAGTTTTATCCAAAAAGTTCACAATAACAGAAAAACTCTGGTTTGGCCTAGAGTGCTCATCGCAGTTCCATCGGGAATTACACAGGTAGAAAAACGGGCAGTTCGAGATTCTGCGGAATCTGCCGGTGCACGGGAAGTTTTTCTGATAGAAGAGCCTATGGCCGCTGCAATTGGGGTGGGCCTCCCCGTACAGGAACCCACAGGAAATATGATCATTGATATTGGCGGCGGAACAACGGAAGTAGCCATTATTTCCATGTCCGGAATTGTTTTCAGCAGGTCGATAAGAATTGCCGGGGATGAAATGGACGAAGCCATCGTAAATTATATAAAGAAAAAATATAATCTTTTGATTGGTGAACGAACTGCTGAGGATGTAAAAATTCAAATTGGCTCTGCTTACCCATTAAAGGAACGTATGACGATGGAAGTCAAGGGTAGAGACTTGGTTGCAGGTATCCCTAAAACACTGATTATTTCGGACGAGGAAATTCGAGAAGCACTCACCGAAACTTTTGGAACGATTGTAGAGGCTGTAAAAATTGCCCTGGAACGCACACCGCCGGAGTTAGCCGCTGATATTGTAGACAAAGGAGTGGTGGTTGCGGGTGGGGGATCGCTGATTAAAGGAGTAGATATTTTACTTAAAGAAGCCACAGGTTTGCCGATAACTTTAGCGGCAGACCCTCTTTCAGCAGTAGCTTTAGGTGCTGGCAAAGTTTTAGCTGAACCCAAGTTGCTGAGAAAGGTTACCATCTAGCAGTGTCCAACAAGGGACCCAAAGGTAGAAAAAATATTATCCTGGTTTTTTTCATTTTGCTGTTTTCCCTGGCCTTGATGAGTTTAAATGCCAAACAGGAAAAAGGAATTTCCTTCCTCGATTCATTTGCGGGTCTCATTCTTTCCCCGTTTCAAAATCTGTTTACACAATCTGTTCAATCTGTTTCAGGTGGAATCAATCATTATTTTGATCTTGTTGATGTTTCCAAGGAAAACGAGCAACTTAAAGTTGAGATAGAGCGACTCGTCAATGAAAAAAATGATCTGATTGAGCGAATTTCCCGTCAGAAACGTCTCGCTGGTTTAATGGCCTACCAGGAAGGCAGGAAGAAAGAGTCGTTGGTCGCCAGTGTAATCGGACGATCCGCCACACAATGGTCCAAAGTTGTATTTATTGACAAAGGAACCCGACACGGTGTTCGAACCCATTCTGCTGTGGTGACGAACTCAGGGGTCATTGGTCAAATCATTCATGCAGGACCCACCACATCCAAAGTTTTACTAACGATAGATTCACGCAGTGCTGTGGACTCCCTCTTTCAAGGCAGTCGCGTTTCGGGTGTGGTTGTTGGTACAGGCGAAAAAAAATGCAAAATAAAATTTGTTCCGAACACCGCCGAGGTTAAAGTGGGCGACCGAGTTCTGTCTTCAGGCTTGGGTGGAGTGTTCCCCAAAGGACTTGTTATTGGAACGATTTCTCAAATTGTCAGAAAAAAACAGGAGCTATTTCAAGAGATCACGCTCACTCCCAGTTCAGATTTGTCTAATTTGGAAGAAGTCCTTGTTTTCCTTTCTTAATACATAGCATGTATTACTTCGCACAAATTCTAATCGTTGTCATTTTGTTTTCTATTCAAACCACTTGGCTTGGAATGTTCTCCGTTGGTGGAGTGGTTCCAGACCTTGCTCTAATCTGGGTGGTCTACTGCGGTGTCCATTGCTCAAGAAGCATGGGTATTGGGTCGGGTATTGTGACAGGCATATTACAGGATAGCCTTTCCGGTGGATTGCTGGGTGTGAACACTTTGTCGAAAAGTTTTATTGGTTTCTTTTTTGCAACTCTAAAAGATAAGTTTTACGTTGAAGGCACAATCCCTGTTGCTTTTTTTCTAGTTGCATCTTCCTTGTTTGATGGACTGGTGTTTTATTTTTCCATGAACACTGTTTTGAAAGGCGATATGGCATCCAGTTTTTTATATCAGTCCTTGCCTGCTTATAGTATTTATAATGGAATAGTGGGGCCTATTTTATTTTTACTATTGAACCAGTTAAATAACGGGTTGAAAGCAAAAATATCCGACCCTTATATGAATCCGGTTAAATAAATATGTTTCGTTACGGGACAGAAACCAACAATGCGATTAAAAAGAAGATTCGCATTTTCGCCGTTCTGGTGATTTTTGTGTTCATTTGCTTGTTGATGCGAATTTGGTATTTGCAAATTTTACAAGGGCAGTATTTAACCGGACTGTCAGAAAATAATCGAGTGCGTATGGTAAGTCTTCCTGCTTACCGGGGGACGATTAAAGACCGAAATGGCGAAACCCTCGTTAGCATTCGGCCTTCTTTCAATCTCTATATCACTCCTGAAGATGCTGGAGATTCAAGTTCCTCCCTGGATTTACTTGCAAAAAAAATTAAATTTGAGCGTGGCAGATTAAAGAAAAATATAGGTCGGGAAAAATCTTTTAAGGATATTTTGATCAAGGCAGATATTTCCCGTGAGGAAGTCGCGTTTGTTGAGGAAAATAATATGCGTCTCCCGGGAATTAAAATAAAAGCAGAGCCACTGAGGAACTATGTTTATAAAGATTTGATGTCTCATACCCTGGGATATTTAGGGGAAATTTCAAAATCAAAATTGGAAAATACAGACAATCCGTTTTACAGTCAAGGTGATTTTGTAGGAAAAAATGGTTTGGAAAATGTTTTTGAGTCCACCTTGCGAGGTAAAAAAGGACATAAAGAAATTGAGGCGGATGTTTCTGGGAGAGAGCTTAAAACTATACGCAAGATTCCTTCTGAAAGTGGGAATAATCTTATTCTTACTCTGGATGTAAAAGTGCAGGAAGAACTGGAAAAAGCGATGACCGGCACTCCTGAAAAAATCGTAAACGGATCGGCCGTTGTGATAAAAGTCCAGACGGGAGAAATTCTGGCTATAACAAGCAAACCCACTTTTGATCCGAATGAATTTGCGGCGGGAATAACCCCAGGAAATTGGAGGAAGCTGATTAATGATGAAATGCACCCTCTGCAAAACCGATCTATTCATAGTCAATACCCTCCGGGTTCTACCTATAAAATTGCTGTGGCTTATGCCGCTTTGGAAGAAGGGGTGATCGACCCCAAAACAACTATTTACTGTCCTGGATATTTTAAACTGGGCCGTGGCAGGTATCGATGCTGGAAAAAAAGCGGGCATGGTGCTGTGAATCTGCACGATGCTCTGGTGCAGTCTTGTGATGTGTATTTTTATACAGTGGGTCATCGGATGGGAATCGACACTCTGGCGCGTTATGCGAGAAAATTTGGTTTCGGTTCTCCTGCAGGGGTGGGACTGAGTCGAGAAAAAAGTGGGCTGGTTCCCAGCACTCAATGGAAATTGAAAAACCGGAAAAAACCTTGGCTACGGGGGGAAACCATTTCTGCCTCCATTGGGCAGGGGTACAATCTGGTTACTCCCTTACAACAGGCAAACATGATGGCGGCGGTTGCGAATGGAGGTATGCTACTCAAGCCTTATCTTGTCAAACGGATTGAAGAGCCGGGCGGAAAAATGGTCAAAGAGTTTTTTCCAGAAATTAGAGGACGAATTGCTGGCAGCTCTGCAAACCTGGAAATCATTCGAAAGGCCTTGCGTGATGTGGTCAACGGAGTTCGAGGGACGGGTAAAAGATCGCAATTAAAGAATATCATCGTTTCGGGAAAAACCGGAACCGTGCAGGTCGTCAGGATGAAATCCAACAAGGAACTGGAAAAGAAAGATGAGGTTCCCTATAAGTATAGAGATCATGCATGGTTCGTGGCGTTTGCCCCTTATGAAAAACCAAAAATTGCAGTAGCTGTTTTAGTAGAGCATGGAGGACACGGAGGAGCTACGGCGGCACCCATTGCACAAAAGGTTTTTAAAAAGTATTTTCAGTTATATCCGCTTGATCCCGCCACATAACCTGTTTTCGACTCAAACAACTTTGAAGGAAATTCTGCAAACAGAAGCGAGTATTGCGAAGTTGGTTCAATCTCGTTTAGCTGATCGAAGAAATGAGATGCGCTAACTCATCCCGCGATTATTTTTAAATCGTTGGCTCGCATTCTTTTTATCCTGTCTCTAAGTTCCGCAGCTTTTTCAAATTCCAGATTCTTTGCGGCAGTCAACATTTGTTTTTCAAGTTTTGCGATCAATTCCAAGACAGGCACTCCCGATTCATAGGCTTCCTCTTCTTCGGCCACGGCAAATGCCATTTCATCCCCTTTTTTGTTTTCCATGCTGTCTTGAATCGATTTTTTTATCGAGGTGGGAGTAATATTGTTGGTTTCGTTGTATGCCAGTTGAATTTCCCGTCGCCGACTCATTTCGTCCATAGCCGCTTGCATGGATTTGGTAATTCGGTCAGCGTAGAAAATTACTTTGCCATCAACATTTCTTGCCGCACGACCAGACGTTTGGATCAAAGAAGTGGTCGACCTTAGAAATCCCTCTTTGTCCGCATCCAGTATTGCTACCAGCGAAACTTCGGGGATGTCCAGTCCTTCCCTCAATAGATTGATTCCTATCAACGCATCGAACTCACCCAATCGGAGTTCGCGAATGATCTGTGTTCTTTCCAGCGTGATAATGTCTGAATGCAGATATTTTACCTTGAGACCCAATTCCGAAAGATGTTCGGCGAGATCTTCGGAAAACCTTTTGGTCAAAGTAGTGACTAGAGTGCGCTGATTTTTTTCGGCGTGGATTCGAATCTGATTATAAAGATCATCGACCTGAGTGGCGATGGGTAGGATTTCGACTTCCGGGTCGACCAATCCTGTAGGCCGGACGATCAACTCTGCGACGTTATCTTGGCATTTTTCCAGTTCATAGGAACCCGGTGTCGCCGAAACATAAATAATATCTTTTACATGATCACCAAATTCATCAAACTTAAGCGGCCGATTATCGAACGCAGAAGGCAGACGGAAACCATAGCGCACCAGACTTTCTTTGCGGGAACGATCGCCTTTGTACATGCCCAACAACTGCGGTAACGTGACATGACTTTCATCAATGATGAAAAGGGCGTCATCGGGAAAATAGTCCAGCAGAGTGGGGCCGGGCAATCCCGGTTCGCGAGCCATTAAGTGGCGCGAATAATTTTCTATTCCCTGGCAATACCCCACCTCCTTGATCATTTCCAGATCGAACAAGGTTCTTTGGTCAATGCGCTGGGCTTCGATCAACAGATTCTGGCTTTCAAAATAGCCAATGCGTTCAAGCAGTTCCTTGCGAATGTTTACCATGGCCCGTTTTAGTGGCTCCTGTGGCATTACATAATGGCTGGCAGGGTAAATGGCAATGCGATCCAGTTCTGCAATGGGTTGCCGGGTGAGCGGATCAAAGGAAGAGATACGATCGATCTCGTCACCAAAAAACTCAATGCGAATGGCTTCATTTCTTTCGTAGACAGGAAGAATTTCCAGAACATCGCCACGTACGCGGAAAGTGCCGCGTTGAAAATCTATATCGTTCCTTTTGTATTGAATCTCTACCAGCTTGGCGACAGCTTTATCGCGTTCCATTTGACTGCCGCGTTCCAAAAACAACAGCATTCCTTGGTAAGCTTCGGGAGAACCCAGCCCATAGATACAGGATACGCTGGCAACGATGATCACATCGCGGCGCTCGAATAAAGAGTGGGTGGCAGAATGCCGCATCTTGTCAATTTCGTCATTGATGGATGCGTCTTTTTCTATGTAGGTATCCGTTTGTGCCAGATACGCCTCCGGCTGGTAATAGTCGTAGTAGCTGACGAAATATCCAACGGCGTTATCTGGAAAATAGGTTTTGAACTCGTTGTAAAGTTGCGCTGCGAGGGTCTTGTTATGAGCAAGTACTAAAGTGGGTTTCTGTACCTTTTGAATGACGTTGGCAATGGTGTAGGTTTTTCCCGATCCTGTGACACCTAAAAGGGTCTGCGCACTTGGGCTGGTATTCAGGCCTTTGACCAGTTGTTCAATGGCCTGTGGCTGATCGCCAGCAGGACTGTATTCGGCTTTTAATTTGAAAGGTTGCATATAGTAATTTGTTATTGATTCACCCTCACCCCAACCCTCTCCCTTCAAGGGAGAGGGAGCAAAAAGTCCCTTCTCCCCTAGAGGGAGAAGGCTAGGATGAGTGGGATTAGAAAATTTAAACTTTACGGGTAACAGTCTATCAATTTTCTTGCTTCAGGTCGCACAGTAAACGGTCAAAAATTTTCTGGTAAGCATCGTGGTTTTTCCATACTTTAAAGTCACCAATATGACGGGTTCTTTTGATATCTGTGGAATTTTCCATATATGGAACTTTATATGAATGAAAATAGCAATTCAAAAGAAAAATAAATAATCTCTGCTATGTCATAGAGAGCCGCGAAGCGGCGACACCAGCAACAGCAAAGCCAACGCAACTTCTCTGCGCGTCATCGTGAGCCGCAAAGTGGCGTGGCGATCCAGATTTAGAAATTGTCCAGTATTCAAAGTACCTTTCTAGCGTCGTCTACTATAGATCGTCCTATTTTTAAAAGATTCGTATTGCTGAATCTGGATTGCTTCACTATGTTCGCAATGACGACTTATTAGGTTCGTCTTCTTCTAAAGAGGGATAGATGATTGGATTGAACGGGTGATTACAAAGCCAACCCTCCCCTAACCATCAAGCCCTCAGACTATCGTGCTTGAGTCCCTGTGAAGGGAGGGGGATTAAATGATCCCCCCTGATAAGGGGGGCTGGGGGGTTGCCTTTTTTAGCATCTCCAGGGACGCGATGCTTCACCCTTCGATAAACTCAGGGTGACGTTTTGGGTTGTGCAGGATGACGTTTTTGGAAACTATCAAGTTTGTCACCCTGAGCTTGCCGAAGGGTGGGGTGATAAAATATTCCTCCCCATCACCCAACGGGTGCTTATGAGGGGAGGCAAGGCGTAGCCACGGTGGGGTGTGGATTTAAATCTACCACTTTCA
>WASW01101480.1_pt1 | contig 13784 bp, 14 predicted proteins | sample 5698521 | NCBI WGS metagenome assembly WASW01 (sample SAMN11175560, study PRJNA528189) | sponge metagenome | isolation source: marine sponge | host: Leucetta | place: Antarctica: Western Antarctic Peninsula, King George Island | collected 2013-01
ACGCACGGGTAACCCTAAACAAGGCAAAGTTGCCTTGATTTCCGGAGGAGGTTCCGGTCATGAACCCCTCCATGCCGGTTTTGTTGGATTGGGAATGCTGGATGCGGCCTGCCCTGGTGAAGTCTTCACCTCCCCAACCCCTGATCAGATGCTAGCGGCTGCGGAAGCCGTTGATGGAGGTGCGGGTGTATTGTTCATCATCAAGAATTATTCTGGGGATGTCATGAATTTTGAAATGGCCCTCGAGATGTTTTCCGGAGAAAGCACCAGTGTGGTGACCAATGATGATGTGGCTGTTGAAAATTCCCTCCATTCTCAAGGCCGCCGAGGGGTTGCGGCAACCGTCATTCTGGAAAAGATTGTCGGAGCGGCAGCAGAAACTGGTGCCGATCTAGCAGCTTGTCAAACTTTGGGAGAGCGAGTAAATGACGCTTCAGGAACAATGGGAGTTGCTTTGAGGAGTTGCACGGTTCCTGCTGCCGGAATCCCAACTTTTGAAATCGGAGACAGTGAAATGGAAATGGGGGTTGGTATTCACGGTGAGCCGGGCCGGAGGCGTGTTGCTCTGGAGAACGCGGATGCGATTGCTACGGAGATGGTGGATGCGATCTGCCAATCCCTGCACCCCTCTTCGGGAGATGATGTCATTCTCTTAATCAATGGAATGGGAGGGACTCCCCTCATGGAATTGTATTTAATGTACCATGCTGCCTCACAGCTATGTGCAAGTCGGGGCCTCAAGATTGCGCGGTCCCTTGTAGGAAACTTCTGCACTTCTCTCGAAATGGCAGGTTGTTCTATCACTCTCACATGCACGGATTCTGAAATCATCCGATATTGGGATGCACCCGTTCATACAGCAACCTTGCGCTGGGGGCTATGAAATTTCTCTAGTTTATCCAGTAACAGACGAAGGGGCAGGTTCACGCCTATTATTTAAAGGGATTAGTTTATTAACCTGAGAAGGAATGCTTTCTTTTTTATTTAATGCCCAGATAAATATTGATCAGATCCGGGTCATTTTTGGCTTCCGTATTGCTTCCCTGCCAGACGGCTTTTCCGGATTCCAAAACACAAACATGGTCCGCAATATCCAAGGCGCGTGTCGTGTTTTGTTCGACAATCAGTGTTGTCATTCCTTGACCTTTGAGTTGCCAAATAACGTCGTAACACAAATCCACGACTTTAGGCATCAATCCTAGTGAAAGTTCATCAATCAACAACAGCTGAGGCTCGGCCATTAAGGCGCGGCCAATCGCCAACATTTGCTGTTCTCCTCCTGAAAGAGAACCCGCCAGTTGACTAAGCCTTTCCTGAAGACGGGGGAACCAGTGCAGAATTTTCTCCTGATTGACCAACTTTTGAGCTTTCGATAAAAAATACCCCCCGATGGCCAGGTTTTCTTCAACGCTCATATCCGGAAACAACCTCCGTCCTTCAGGAACCAGCGCAATCCCGGCTTGCACTCTATTTTTGATGGGAAGCTGAGAAAGATCCTTGCCTTTGTAAAGAATCTCACCCCCTTGCACTTGTACATGCCCAGCAATGGCCATGATACTGGATGTTTTTCCTGCGCCATTGGAACCAATTAAGGCAAAAACACTCCCCTGACGAACTGCCAAACTCAGCTCATTGACGGCCTGATGCTCCCCATAACCACAACTCATGTTTTTGAAAACTAACATCTCACTGTTTCCCCAAATATGCTTCCCGCACGGCAGGGTTAGTCATCACCTCTTTGGGTGCCCCTTCTTCTAATTTTTTACCATTGTCCAGCACCACCAAATGCCGACAAATACGAATCACTTCTCCTAAATTGTGTTCAATCAGAATGATGGTTTGTCCCTGATTGTTTAAGGAGCACAACACATCAGCAAGACGGGCGGCTTCAATGTGATTCAGCCCTGCCAACGGTTCATCCAATAATAGCAATTTCGGTTGCAAAGCCAGAGCACGAGCCAATTCCAGCCGTTTTAACAAACCGAGGGGAAGATCAGAAGGATAGGAGGCCGCCGCATCTGCGATTCCGACGAGTTCCAAATATTGCAGAGCGGCTTTTTGTTCTTCCTGACGGTTGGTCTGAAAAAGCGACCTCAAAGGCTTGCCTGTTTTATGAAACCCAGCGGCAAATGTCACATTCTCGATCACCCGCATCGACCGAAAAGGCTTGACGATTTGTTGTGAAAGCCCCAGCCCCATCCGAATGCGAGTATAAGGCGGTTTGCCGGTGAGTTCTCGATTTTCCAATTGAATCGTGCCTTCTTGGGGTTTGACAACACCTGTAATACTGTGCAGGGTCGTGGTTTTTCCAGCGCCATTGGGGCCGATTAACCCCACCATGTCACCTTTTGAAACACGAAAGGACAGCTTATCAATCGCAGTGACCCCGCCAAACTTTACGGTGATTTCATTGACTTCTAACATCCGTTTCTTCCGTTTTACGATTTCGCTGAATCAGATTTTCCACGATGCCACTCAAACCTTGTGAATTGAAACGCATGACTAGAAACAATAAACTGCCATAGATCAATAGTTTGTAGTCGTCCATAAATTGAAACCACAAGGTCATGGTGCTCAATACGGCTGAAGAGAGCATCACCCCCCAAACCGAACCGATGCCGCCGATGACTACCATTGAGAGGATGGTAATCGATTCAATAAAATTAAAACTTTCCGGATCAATGAATTGGATATTATGGGCATAAAGCCCTCCTGCCAATCCGGCAAAGGCTGTCCCAAACGCAAAGGCAATCAGTTTGTATCGGGCCACATCAATCCCCATCAGGTTTGAAGTATCTTCATCATCGGCGATGGTATCAAAAGTATATCCCATCCAGCTCCGTTTGAGATAAAGGCTAAAGCTGGCCAACAACCCCACGGCTGTTAAAATAAAGAAAAGGTAACCAATTTTGCTCATACCCGCATCTGGAATTCCGGAGATGCCCATTTCGCCTCCAAAAAAATCTTGTTGACGGATCACTCCCAAAAAGACAAAACCAACGCCCATGGTGGTGATTGCTAAAAAATCATGACGGACGCGCAAACTGAGGAAACCAACAATAAACCCGGAGATACCGGCAATCAGCATGCCGCACAATAAGCTCGGAAAAAAAGGGAAGCCTCCTTTGGTCAAAAGAGCGGAAGTGTAAGCACCAATCCCAAGAAACGCCGCATGGCCTAGGCTGATTTGACCACAAAATCCTGTGATCAGATTCAAACTAAGCGCACTGATGATGCTGATTCCCATCAAAGTGAGGACACTGACTTCATATTCCATCTGTTAATTCCTCCCAAAAATGCCTTGGGGTTTGAGCATGAGGACAATAATCAACAAAGTAAACGCCATCGAATCACGATCCAAAAGATCCCCTAAATAAATCGTCCCATACGCTTCGGCCACTCCTAGAATCAAAGCCGCGAGCACAGGAAAGCAGTTTTGCCAGACCGGAAAGCCAGCGGAACCCTATCGACTTGAGGCGGTTTTGCCCTTGTACATCAGGTAAAACCCGATGGACGTTATGAAAATACCCAAAAACCCCAAACCACTCAATTCTTCACCGAAAACAACCCAGGCAATCAGCATTGTCGTTGCCGGGGTGAAATATTGCAATGAAGAGACACGGGTCGCATCGCGTGTTCGGATCAGATAAAACATCATGGCATACGCCAATACGGATACAATGATTCCGAGCCACAAAACAGAAAACACAAAATCAAGTCCCCATTGCGCCTTGTAGCCTTCAAACACCCAGGCCAGCGGGGCCAGCAAGATAACCGTCACCAGGCCTTGCCAGAAAAGCGAGGTCATAATCGGCATCGGTTCGGTCGTCTGGTTTTGCCCCGAATATTTTCTTTCCCGGACCGTCACGATGGTCAGGCTGACGGTTGCTGTCAGCGGCAGCAGATACACCCAGAAAGGCGTGCCGGTGAAAGAGGCATTGCCGCCGACAAACACAATCACGCCGATGAATCCGACCGCAATTCCCGCCCACTCAAACATGTTGTTTTTTTCGTTCAGCAACTTTGGCGCGATCAGGGCCGTCAAGATGGGCTGGACAGCAGCAATCAGGGCCGCCGACCCGGCGTTCATGCCGTATTCAAGGGATTTGAAGATGACGATCAGCCATATAAAATGCGCGAAAAACCCGATAAAGGCCGAATTCATATCCGGTTTCCGCCATTCGGAACGCCACGTCACCACAAGCCCGGCGATCAATATGACGATGATATACCTGTAAAACAGCAAGGTGAACGTCCCTGACAGGGGAATGCCGATTTTTGCCCCGATATACCCCGACGTCCACAAGAGCAGAAAGAGGATTTCATCCCGTTTTATAATATTTGCTACAGGCATCGCCAGATCCCTTCAATATCATCAATTTGCATATCTAATAATCTCTATTTCTCCTGAACTATTTCTATAGCAGGTTGAGCACATCTTGTATCGTGCTTTTTATAAAACACTGGCATCACCCCGGCACACATAAATGTTACAATCATTGACTTTGGCTACAATCGCACCAAATTATCGGTCTTTGATTGAATATTGATATTCATTCAAGATCTTGATGCCAAAGTCCCCCGCTTTTTCTTTGAATCCCATCAAAGTGAGGACACTGACTTCATATTCCATCTGTTAGTTCCTCCCAAAAATGCCTTGAGGTTTGAGCATGAGGACAATAATCAACAAAGTAAACGCAATCGAATCACGATCCAAAAGATCCCCTAAATAAATCGTCCCATACGCTTCGGCCACTCCTAGAATCAAAGCCGCGAGCACCGTTCCGCGGATACTGCCCAAGCCGCCTAGGACAATAATCGCTAAGGCTTTGTAACTGGGAACACTCCCCATCGTCGGTTCTACTTGATTGTTCTGTAAGGAGACCATCACTCCGGCAAATGCCGCCAAAGCCGAGCCGATAAAAAAATTCAAATAACGAACTTTCAGAATATCAATCCCAAAGGATTCTGCCATTTGAGGATCGGTGACGGTTGCTCGCCAGACAATCCCAATCGAGCTATATTTGACAAAAATCCCGAGGGCACTGATCAAAACGAACCCTCCTAAAATGATCAGAATTTCGCTTTGTCTGAGGGTAATTCCCAAAAGCGTGTGATTTTTGCTCAAAGGTGGGACCAAATAACTGATTCCATCCGGGCCAAATAAAATTCGGTAAACCTCCTCCATGGCGATGAAAAGGCCGATTGAGGCAATGAGGGTTACATAGGGCGGTTTGTCCAAGATCGCATGGTAACAAAGGCGATAAAGGATCATCCCCAGCACGCCAACCAAGAACATCGAGACCACAATCGACAAAGGAAAATTGCCGAGCCAGTTCGTCATCAAAACGCCCATGTATCCTCCGAGTGTGTAAAGTCCGGCATGGGCAACATGTAAAATGCGGAGGATGCCATAGACTAGCGTCAATCCCACGGCAATCAGAGCATAAATGCTCCCTTGCAGAAGACCCCGCACAAAAAGCTCGAAAATTAACATAGGATCGCTGATCGGCAATGGAAGGGTTTCTGCTGACAAACCCTTCCTGGCGAGAGAATAAAATTATTGAGGAGGAGCTAACAAGACAGGATCGCTGATCACAGAATGGTGTCGGAAAGTCCCATTTTTCACAATCTGGACCTGAACGTCTTTTTTTACTTCGCCGAGTTTATTGAAAGAAATATTCCCCGTAGAAGCCACTAAAACCGTTTTCGCAATGGCATCTCGAATCGCGGCTCGGTCTAAGGAACTGGCTTTTTGGATCGCAACGATGGCGACGTTAGCCGCTGTATGGCCGGAAGCGGCGACCATATCGGCTTTCTGATGATATTTATTTTCATATTTCATCAAAAAATCTTTAGTTTCCCTAACCGTCGAATCACGATTCAGAGACGTGGTAATGATCACTCCTTCCGCTGCTTTTCCGGCAATGGCGATAAAATTTTCGGAATCATAACCTTCTTGACCAATGACAGTGGCCGTCACTCCTGCCGCCCTGAGTTGATTGACCAGCGGGCCGGCAGTAAAGAAATATCCAGTCGCATAAATCAGTTCGGGGTTGTCTGCTTTGACCTTGGCTACAATCGCACCAAATTGCCGGTCTTTGATTGAATATTGATATTCATTCAAAATATTGATGCCAAAGTCCCCCGCTTTTTCTTTGAATCCGGCGGCCAAGGATTTGCCAAAATCATTTTTCAATGTTATTAAAACCACCTTTTTTTTATTCAATTCTTTTCCTACCAATTTTGCCCCAGCACGGCCTTGAACTTCTCCGACAAATGAGGTGCGAAAGACAAATTCACCGGCACGGGTGATTTCAGGGTGAACCGCGTAGGCCGCAATATAGGGCGTTTTTGCCGATTGAAAAACCCCCGCTGCGGCACGAGACGCACCGGAATAGCTGGCAGAAATTCCAACCAATACTTTGTCTTTGCTGATGAGTTTGTTTGCGACAGGCACCGAATTTTTCGGGCTAGCTTGATCATCATAAACCACCAATTCCACCATCTTTCCATTGATCCCTCCTTGAGCGTTCACTTGATCGACGGCCAATTTGATGCCATTGAGCGCCGATTTACCATCGGCTGCCGCAAATCCGGTCAACGGCGCATTGACTCCGATTTTGATTTTTTCTTGTGCTACGGCTGTGAAAGCAATCACCCCACTCAACAACGTGACCGTTAGTATTTTTTTAAAATGATTCAACATATCAACCCCTATTTTTGTTTTATTCAATAAAAAATCAGGCACTTCCTCAGATTTTAATTTTCTTGCATCTGATTGAAAAATTATATATACACTCAAAAATATGTATATACATTGCCTTTAAATTAAATGTCAACAATTTTGTCTGGAACTTGTTTTTCTTTTTACAAAGCAGATAATTTATCTTCTTGCAAGGTCTCAAGCGACCTGCCAAATTTAAGAAAAACTAAGTTTTTGCAACCTAATAAAAGGAGGGAATTATGACGTCTCTGTTGATTAAAAACGCTGCGCAAGTGATTTCTCCTCAGCCTCAGATTCTGAGAGGGAAACCATTGGCAGAACTCATCATTGAAACGAATGCATCTCTCTATATTCAAGAGGGGATCATTCGGGCGATTGGTTCTTTATCAGATGTTGAGGCAAAAATTTCAGACCAGCCCCATGTCATTGATGCCCGTCACCAAGTGATCATTCCTGGATTTGTCGATAGTCACTCGCATTTAGTTTTTGGAGGAAACCGAGCAAACGAATTTGCTGAACGTTGTCGAGGAATCAGTTATGAAGAAATCGCTGAACGCGGAGGCGGGATTGCTAGTACGGTCAAAACGATTCACCAAAACACGAAAGAAGAATTAAAAAAACAAGCCCACCAATACCTCCTCAGAGCATTGCGTCAAGGCATCACCACGATGGAAATTAAAAGTGGGTATGGTCTGACCAAAGAAACCGAATTGAAAATCTTGGAAATCATCGAGGAACTGAAGAAAGAACAACCGATTGAATTGACTTCGACCTTTTTAGGGGCGCATGCCGTTCCCAAAGAACGAACCAAAGAAGCATATATTGCGGAAGTTCTTGAGATGATGCCCGATGCCGCAAAATACGCACAGTTTTGTGATGTTTTTTGTGAAGAGGGGTACTTTTCTGCTGAAGAGTCGAAAGTGATTTTAGAAGCGGGAAAACAAGCGGGAATGTTGCCCAAAATGCACGTCAATCAGTTCCATGAGATTGGCGGCATTCAAACAGGGATAGACGTTGGCGCTATTTCCGTCGATCATTTGGAAGTGATTAACGATGACAATATCGACTTGTTGGCCGAAACGGAGATTGCTTGCACATTTTTACCGGGAGTTTCGTTTTTCTTAAATATCCCTTACGCCCCGGCCCGCAAAATGATCGATGCTGGTTGTATTCCTGTTTTGGCGACGGATTTCAACCCTGGCTCCAGCATGACGCTTGCCATGCAATTGCTCATCAGCATGGCTTGCACTCAGATGAAGCTGAGCGTGGAAGAAGCGCTGAGTGCCGCCACTCAAAATGGAGCCTATGCCTTGCGAAAAAAGAAGCTCGGTTGTCTCCTCCCGGATTGGCAAGCGGATCTCTTGATTTTAAATACGGACAACTACCGAAACCTCGCTTATTTTTTTGGGGAAAATCATATCGCCACCGTGATCAAAAAAGGGGCCGTTGTTTGTCGGTTGCAGGAGGCGGCATGACTTGTTTTTTTGCGGAATTTTTATTTGACGGAGAGCAATGGCTTTCGTCTCATTATTTTCAAGTGGACGAGGATGGTTTTTTTCAAAATGTTCCACCCGATGAAATCGAGCCAGCCTGCAAAGAAAACGCGGTTCAATTAGGCGTGGTCATTCCGGGATTCATCAATTGCCATTCTCATAGTTTTCAGAGAGCGATGGCTGGTTTGGGAGAGCGTCTTTCGGGGAGGCAAACCAAAGATAGCTTTTGGACATGGCGTGAACAAATGTACCGTTTGGCTCATTGGCTCACGCCGGAGACTTTTCGAGTCGTGGCCGATTGGTTGTATGTGGAAATGTTGGAAGCCGGTTATACCAGTGTGGGGGAGTTCCATTACTTGCATAAAAAATCATCGGGAGACTGCTATCAAGATCCTTGTGAGATGGCCCAGCAATTGATCGACTCGGCTCAAGAAACCCAGATCCGCCTTTGCCTCTTACCGGCCTTCTATCAAAGGGCTGGGATTGATCAGAGCTTGCTTCCCCGACAATTCCCTTTTGGGATGGAATCCTTAAAAGAATATCAAAATTATCACCAGCAACTCTCAAAGCGGCTTCCTTCAGGATTCAAGTTTGGGGTGGTCGCTCATTCGATTCGAGCCGTAGAACGAACACAACTTCGCGAATTTGCGCAGGAATACAATCGGGGCGGGATTCCGATTCATATTCACATTGCTGAACAACCCGCGGAAGTGGCAGAATCGCAACGGGCTTATGGCAAACGGCCTGTGGAGTTTTTACTGAATGAAGTCGATCTGAATCAGCGCTGGACTTTGATCCATGCCACGCATACCACTCCTGAAGAAAGGCACGGGATTGTTGATTCGGGGGCGACAGTGGGGATTTGTCCGATCACGGAAGCGAACTTAGGAGACGGCATCTTTCCCATGAAAGATTTTTTAGCAGAAGGAGGACGCATCGCGATTGGCTCAGATTCTCACATTCGGATTGATCCTTTTGAAGAGTTGCGCTGGATTGAGTATTCTCAGCGTTACCAACTGGGAAGCCGAGCTTGTCTGAGCAATCAAGCCTCCCCTTCTCCCGGATATCGCCTGGCCACCGAATGTTATCGCGGAGGCTCCCAATCGCTGATGCTGAAAACGGGATTTCTCAAAGAGGGGTTTCATGCGGATTTTCTGGTTTTACGTCAAGATCACCCTGCGATGCTCCGTTTGAACCCTGAAACATTCTGGGATGAGCTGATTTTTGCTGGCAGTCGTGAATTGGTACAGGAAGTCTATACCAGCGGAAATCGGGTCGTTTCTCAAGGAAAACATCTTCTCAGAAAACAAAAACTCGCCAGCCTTGGATCGCTATTTCGTTCCCCTAATTTTCCGAACCTTTAATTTGAAAAAGAGGAGCGCGGATGAAGCCTATCAATTATTCAATCATTCAATCATTTTTTTGAAGCGAGGAGTGAGGAGGAGGCTTGCTCAATTTGATTTGAGGACATCCGAAAACCCAGGTGGCCAACACTAACCCGCCAACGATGGAATAGACCAAGGTAAAGACCCAAGGATCTGCTCGGAAAAAGATCAATTTGTGAAGCCAGTAGGCGATAAAATCCCCTGAGTGTGTTGCTTCGCGCCCCATGATTCGGAAGTGATATTCCAAAGTCGTCAAAGGGCAAACGATGCCAAGCCAGCTCTGCATCACGACGATGGCAATGGCCAATAAATGTCCTAACCTGAACCAGAAATTACGAACCCAACGCCAGTGGAGCCTTAAACCAATCACGGTGAGGAGCAATCCCAAAATCACAAATCCGATAAAAGCGGTGTGAATGATCAAGATGGTATCCGCCAGGATCGCATAAAGGTTCATTTGAACGTCCTTTGAAAAGCGGTCATCTTTTCCTTGCGGTTTGTTGAAGAAGGTTTAATTTTTTTTTGAGGGAACTCGGAATGGTTTTCACAATTTCAATGTCCTGACAGCCATTGAAGACCATGAATTCATTGAGGCTTTTTGTAAAAGCAGGGAGCATCCGCTCCAAGTTGAGAGGTTTGTTTTCCAAAACCAAGTTTCTGATAATCAACCGCTGAGGTTTTCTATCAGCCTTCATATCGACTCTTCCGACAAACTCCTCTCCCCACAGGAGGGGCAGAGAAAAATAGCCGTACTTTCGCTTTGGGGCAGGCACATAACACTCGATTTGATAATCAAATCCAAACAGTTCCTGAATCCGTTTGCGCTGAATCACAAAATTATCAAAAGGGGAGAGCAAGAAAAATTGTTTTTGCTTTGGCAAGCGGAGCGTTTGCTCTAATACGTCAGGCGTTGTGAAATAATTCCCTGCTCTTTTTTCGACTTGAACCCGGATGATCTCCCCGGTTTCGAGCATCTGTTCAAGTATTTTGCGCAGTCCTCGCTTGCCCTCACTTTGTAAATAACCGATTTGTGATTCGGTGATGATGCCCTGAGCTTGAATCCCTTGTTGAATCAAAAACCGCGCAAACTCCGCTGGTGTCGGTTTGCTTTGATCGAGATTCGCTGGTAAAACGCGTTCAGGCAGATCATAGATTTTTTGAAACCCTTTCCGACCCACGACCAAAAGGTTGCCTTCTATAAACAATTGTTCCAAGGCGCGTTTCGCCGGTTTCCAGTCCCACCAGCCTGAGCTTTTATGGGTGTGATCCGATTCAAAATCTTTCGCTTGCAAGGGGCCTTCGGCTTTGATTCTTTCTAAAACCTGACGATACAATGGATTCTTTCGATCCAGTCTATAAGGCTTTTTCTTCCTCATCGCTTCCATTCTTGGCAAGCAAAATCGAAAATTAGAAATTGGTAAATAGGAGGCCGCATGAAACCAGTATTCAAAAACTTTTTTTTCTTTGACCAACTGATCAAGCATTGAGGGCTGATAGGCTTTATGCCGTGTCCAAAGCACATGATGGTGCGCCCGTTCAATCACCGAAATAGTATCAATCTGAATGTATCCCAGATGTTGAATCACCGCTTCGAGAGAGCGCATTTTGACTGAGGGAGGATGCAATAGTTTTTGGGCATTTAAGACAATTTTTGCGGCATTTTTTTGAGAAATCGAGGGAGGTGGCATAGCTAGAAAATTAAGGATCTCATTTTATTGGATTGTGTTGACGAGTCGAGATTATAGAGAAACCGATCATTTTTGGCAAACCATCATGAACAGCGGAAATTTTTGTAACTCGCCATTGACTTCTTCTTCCATGATATAACACGTCTCAAAACGAATGTCGTGGAATCCGGCCTGTGCGGCTTTTGCTCCCAAGTCATTGCGCTCAAATCCGAGGTGGCCGTCAAATCCGTCACCATGAAACGAACCATCTTCTTTATCTAAATCAACAATGCAAATACTGCCGTCGTCTGTGAGCAGCGCATGGAATTCTTTGAGAATGCGGTCCGTGTCGGGGATATGGTGAAAGGCCAATAACGAATAAATCAAATCGAAATGCGTTTCTGGCGGGGGATCTTTTATTAAATCCAGCTGGATGGGTGTCATGTTTTTGGCACCAGATGCCTGAATTTTTTCCTTCAAAACGTCCAACATCCCCACCGAATTATCGGCTAAGGTGATTTGTTTGAACTGAGGCAATAAGCAAAAACTCAGCAATCCGGTTCCACAGCCATATTCAAACCCCGTCATTCCCTTTTTAAAAGTCAGATTTTTTTTTATAAACTCTGCAATGCCCTGCGTTGTCTCAATATTTTGAGGCGTGTCCCAGTCTTTCGCTCTTTCATCAAAACTTAAAGTCATCTCTTTCCTTTGTTGGGGTGTCAATTTTTTTGCTCAAACCGGGCGATTGATCGGAAATACATCGCCAAGCGTCGCATAATCGAGGTAGCCGAGCCGAGCCAGCGGATTGACTTTTTGGATGTCAATGATCCCATCAACGATGACCTCATCTGAAACATGAATCCCAACGACCTCGCCGATCACGATATTGTTCGGACTGCGATTGCTCGATTCTGGCAGTTTTACCGTTTGTAAATACTGGCATTCCAAGACAATTGGCGACGCTTTCACACGGGGGGGTTTGACCAATTCACAAACATCTGCCTCTAAACCGGCGAGTGCCATTTCATCCACACTGGTCGGAACATGGATCGAGGTGGCGTTCATTTGCTCACGTAGTTCATAGGTACACATATTGAAGACAAATTCCCCGGTTTCTTCGACATTGACCAGAGAATCCTTGGCTTCCTGAGTGCCAGACTTCCAACCATTCGGGCAATAAATCACACAAGGGGGATCTCCAGACACGGAATTGAAAAAGCTGAAAGGAGCCAGATTGACCACGCCTTCTCGATTGAGGGTGCTGATCCAACCAATCGGCCGCGGAACGACCAAAGCATTGTAAACCGTATGCTTGAAGGGCGGGGGCTTCATGCCATCTGAAGGTTCAAAAAACATAAACTACCTTTCTTTGAAAATGGAACGCCACTTGATTTTTTGTATTTTTGACAGAATAGCAAGTTGACAAGGGAAAAGAAACACTTGCCTCTAAATTTTGGGAGATCCTCTAAAAATTCGATCCACGCCATGAATTGTTGTGGTATTTTCTATTCTTGATTTTCTGTCTCGAAATAAAAAAATTGCAAATCTCAGAAAATGCCGTTACTTTTTAAATTAAAATTCATTGAAAAACCTTCCCTTTAGAAACCAGCTGGTGGGACATGACTGAACTTTATTATAGTGACAAATATATCCGTGAGATCTTGCGAGAAACAAAAAATATTGCGATGATCGGCTGTTCCGCAAACTGGAATAGACCGAGCAATTTTACGATGAAATACCTTCAGGGAAAAGGCTACCGGGTGATTCCGGTCAATCCCCGTTATGTCGGAGAAAAAATTCTTGGGGAAATCGTTTATGCCGATTTAGAGGAGATTCCCGAATCCTTCGAAATGGTGGATATTTTTCGATCCTCAGAAGCCGCCGGAGCGATCACCGATCGAGCGATTGAACTTTCCTCGAAAAAAGGAATTTCTGTGGTTTGGATGCAACTCGGAGTGCGCAATGATGCGGCCACTCAACGGGCAGAAACGGCCAATCTCAAGATGGTGATGGAACGTTGTGTCAAGATCGAATATGGGCGTCTGTTCGGAGAATTGGGCTGGAGTGGCGTGAATTCAGGCATCATTTCTTCCAAACGTCCGAAGGTTCGCGCATGACTGATCAAAAAAAACAGCAACAGGAAGAACCTCATCAGTTTGGTTTTGAAACTCGTGCGATCCATGCCGGATCTCGGCCCGATGCCGTCACAGGCGCTCGCAACACGCCGATCTATCAAACCACGTCTTATGTGTTTGACAGCGCCGAGCACGCCGCTGATTTGTTCAATCTGCAAACGTTTGGATTTATCTACTCACGCTTGACCAATCCCACCGTCTCTGTCTTGGAAGAACGAATGGCCAGTTTGGAAGGAGGCCGGGCGGCTGTTTGTGCGGCATCCGGGCACGCGGCGCAATTTCTGACGTTTTTTACACTCCTTGAGCCGGGTGATGAATTCATTGCTTCGCGGAATCTTTATGGCGGTTTCCTCACCCCGTTTTTCCCGATCCCGAAA
>WASW01103239.1_pt1 | contig 13778 bp, 11 predicted proteins | sample 5698521 | NCBI WGS metagenome assembly WASW01 (sample SAMN11175560, study PRJNA528189) | sponge metagenome | isolation source: marine sponge | host: Leucetta | place: Antarctica: Western Antarctic Peninsula, King George Island | collected 2013-01
AGCAGAACACAGGAAGCCTCTGCTGACCATGCCGCTTTAAAATATCTTGATACCAGCAAACAGTCGGCAACCGGCCTATTACAATTCATGCAATTTCTGGAAGACCAGGAACTGTTAAGCACGGCCAGCCAGGATCCCTATATCAGAAGTCACCCTTTATCGAGCCAGCGTATTGATACCGTGAAAAATCACATCAGTACATCGCCATACTCAGGCGTACTCCAGTCAGACCGTCAGGCCCGTACTCATGCCCGCATTAAGGCTAAATTATACGCCTTCTTAAATCCGGCAGGCCGAACACTGCGAATCTATAAAAAATCTAACCGAAGCGTCGCTAATCGTTACGCTCGGTCCGTCGCCTACTTCAGAAGTGCGAAAATTGAAAAAGCGTTGGGTTTGCTGGACGAACTTTTAAACGAATTTCCAAATGATCCATATTTTCGTGAACTACGCGGACAGATCTTGTTTGAGAATGGTCGTTTGGCCGAATCATTGATCTCCTATCAACAGGCAACAAACATGTTGCCTCGCTCCTTTCTAATTCGCCGCGAATTAGCCCGTACGCAAATTGAAATCAATGATCCGACGCTTCTTGATAATGCAATTGATAATCTTAGAATTGCGCTGCAAAAGGAATCCAAAACGGCTTTTACATGGCGCCTACTAGCGACCGCTTACGGACGCAAAGGTGAAATTGGGAACAGTTCATTGGCATTGGCCGAAGAGGCCTTGATTATTGGAAAACCGGATATTGCGCTGTTTCATGCTGAAAAAGCGGAAACGTTATTCACCAATGGATCGCGGGAGTGGCTTCAGGCACAAGATATTCTGCTAGCGGCCAAGGCTTTGCAAAAAGCTATTAAAAGGCGATGATTCTGCGTCCCAGCACGTTATTTTCTTTATGTCTTATTGGAATCTTATGCCAGGGCTTGATTGGCTGCGCTAAAACAGTTACTTTAAGTGGGCTTGGAGGGGCCCTGAACATCTTGTCTCTACCGGTTGGGTTTAATATTGACGATCTGGAAGATGACTGGATTTTGACTGGAGGTGCTGGCCCCGAGCACATATCACCCAGTGATGTCGATCCACTTCACGAACTCTCTGTTTCAAGTTCCTCAGAGGGATTTTCTTTAATCCGGAGAACAGACTCTGTTTTGCTTGCCTCGCCGTATTTGCACTGGCGATGGAATCTAGCGCCCGGAAACTGGCAATATCACCCTGTCCGCCTTCTTATTGGATTTAATGACGGTAGTGCGCATCCTTCCAGATATGAAGGCGTAACTGATTTTTTTTCAACCCAAACCCCTCCTCTATATGACCGGGCCCTGTCTGTCGTTTGGGGGCCATCGGCCTTGATGCGCGGTAGTCTTAACCACATACAAAGCGCAATTTCCGACCTCCAAGAGGCCCGTTATACTGTCCGGGGTGGACATGAATATGTTGGAATGTGGAAGATGGAATCCATCGATTTATCGCATTTGTATGCCAGGGCATGGCCCGAAGATGATGCGAGTAAAGCAAATGTCGTTTTCATTGGCATCGGCGCGGCAAAAACGCCATCACCTCATTCCGCATTGATCGGCGATATACGTCTTTCTCGGTGAAGTCAAAATAACGTGATTTTCACCTGTTATCAGAGCAGATTTCTTGAGTTACCGGCTTTACTGGTCGAGTATGAAATCACTCATACAGTCTTAAATAAGAGGTTTTCCTGATGCCGATCATTAAACGACTAATTTGCTCAAGTGTTCTCCTGTTCGGCTTGATCAGCGCCCTTCCAGCATTTTCTGGCAATGATGATGGATTATCTGAAATCCAACGACAGCAAATTGAAAAACTTATCCATCAATACATTATGGAAAACCCGAAAGTCATTTTGAACGCGGTTGAAAAGATGCAAGCAGGAGAACAAGCCGCTAAGGCAGATCTGGCCAAAAAAACACTCGTTAACTCCCGAGACTTGCTACTCAATGACCCTGACAGTCCAATTGGTGGCAACCCAGAAGGTGACGTTACCGTCGTTGAATTTTTCGACTATCGTTGTGGATACTGCAAACGGGTTTATCCATCTTTGAATAAAGTTGTCGAAACGGACAAAAATGTCCGTTATGTGTACAAGGAATTCCCGATTTTGGGACCACAGTCAGTGACCGCGAGCAAGGTTTCTCTGGCTGTTTCACGCATCGACAAATCAAAGTATAAAGCTTTTCATCATGCATTGATGACAAGCCGGGGGGATGTCAATAAAGCGAAATTGCTTAAAATCGTGGAAGATATTGGTGTTGACCCAGCCGCCGTTTCGAAAGAAATGAATAGTCCTGAAATTGAAGAAATCATCCGCAAAAATTATGAACTGGCGCAATCCCTTGATATTACCGGAACGCCCGCCTTCATAATCGGAAACAAAATAGTCCCTGGTGCAATTGATTACGCCACATTCAAAAAGATGATAGAAGAAGCACGGCGCGGTTAAGACTTCTTTTTGACCGGCAGAAGCATAAATTTGAACTCGCCCAACCGCTCGATCAGGATGAGAAGACTTTCTCGTCCATCGTCTTGTGCATGGCGATATCGGGTTTCTATTTGTTTTGGTGTCCAAACGGCGCGATGCCCTACTTGAACAATGATGTCACCCCTCGACAAGGGCATTTTTTGTTCCAATTCTGGATCGATCAACGTAACCAATACTCCTAGTGCCCCCCAACGAACGTTGAATCTCTGGCGTATTTTAGGTGTAATGGAGGACAATGTAAGGCCTATTTCAGGCAAGGCCGCAACCTCACCTTTGCTAACATTCCATGAACCTGAACGTTTGCCGAGCTTCATCACAAACGTTTTACTGCGCCCGCGCCGCAAAACCTCTACTTCAATTTTTTGCCCAGCTGTCGTTTTACTGGCGACTTTAACCAATTGCTTGAAAGTACTTATGTCCTGACCTGCGTATGAGACGATCAAATCGCCGCGTTCGAGACCTGAGAGTGATGCCGGCTCGCCTAGAGCAAGGTCTCTTATCAAAACACCAACAGTCTCTTTCAGTCCAAGAGATTTGGCAATTCGATCATTGATGCCTTGCAGATAAAGCCCAGAAAATCCGGATTCCGCGCGGATAGCTGATGTTGTTAATATTAAGAACGCAATTGCCCACACAATAATGCAGAGCATATTTTTCCGCGTCGAGATAGCAAACGACATACTAAGCAATTGATTTCCTTATCTATACAGAACCAGCAGAATAATAATCTGCTTAAGATACTCTTACAACCAAGGCATTTTTTATCGTACGCTCGTGCACCTAACCCCTTCACTCTTCAAAAGCGGGAAGCGGCGTTCCTGGATGCACAAGCGGTTGCGGGACAATTTCCCCCATATAAGATAGGGATCCGTTTTGTATTTTCAATTCCGTCCCGACAGCAGCCTGCACACTATCAATTAATGCAATGCCTATATTCTCCAACCGCCGCGGAGAAAAACAAACTGCTCGAACTGAACCCGCTGGCGTTTCGTTGATCAGAACGGTCCAGGGATGTTCATTCGGCTTTACCGCCGCGCCGTCAAATTTTATACCCACCAGAGTATGTGCTGGCCCCGTTTCTTTAATCCGCCGCAATGCTTCCTTACCTATGAAATCATCTGGCCTATCGGTTGATATCATTTTGCCCAGACCAACTTCAAAAGGGTTACTGTCGGGTAGATTATCTGCGCCAAAGGATAACAAACCACTTTCAACCCGTTCTATGTAATTTGGCGCGCCCGGTCCAATACCATAGGCGGCCCCAACGTCCTCTACATGCTCCCAAAGCATGTTCCCTTTGCTGCCATCCAACAGGTAAAGTTCGAACCCGCCCTGCTTTGACCATCCAGACCGGGCAACGATCAGGGGAATTCCATCAAGCTCCGTTTCCCGGAACCAGAAGTATTTGAGTTCTCGAACCCAATCCCCAAAAAGATCAACAACAAGCGCTTCAGCTTTTGGGCCTTGAATGGCAAGCGGACTGACATCCGGTTCGCGCACGGTGACGTCAAAACCGCCTTCGGCGGCAACGGCACGGACCCATAATAATATGTCGCTATCGGCGATCGAAAGCCAAAACCGACTATCAGATAAAGGCAGCAACACCGGATCGTTTATCAACCGCCCCTCATGATCGCATAAGGGCACATACTTCCCCTTACCAATCACCAGTTCATTTAGATTGCGCGGCGTCAGATAACGAACAAGACGTTCTGCATCGTTCCCAGAAATTTCGACTTGCCGTTCTGCGGCAACATCCCACAAACTAACGCCTTCGATCAGGCGCCGATATTCGGCGTCGGGGTCGCCATACGATACGGGCATGAACATGTGATTATATATGGTAAAATGAGAAGCCCCTGCTCGGATCGTACTGTCGAAATAAGGAGACTTCCGTTCACGTGGGCCGAGTGCTAACTGGTAAATCATGCGTCTCACCTATGGGAGGAACCTTGTATTGCTCATTACACGTCAATTGAGATCACGGAAACCCCCTTTTTCTTACCAATATATTTTTGAAGTCTGGCGCGCCAATATCTCAATACCCAAACTTGCCCTTTTGGCGAGAGCACGATATCCATCTTCGGTATGAAATAGCATTAAATTTCTACAATCAATCAAATGACGGTATCATACTGATATGAGAATTTTAAGCGTTTTTGGAACACGGCCTGAGGCCATCAAAATGGCGCCGGTGGTCAAAGCGCTGGCAGATCATCCCGCGATTGAGGCAGGTGTCTGCGTGACCGCCCAACACCGCGAAATGCTTGATCAGGTTCTTGATTTATTTTCTATTACGCCTGATTACGACCTTAATATTATGAAAGCCAATCAGGACCTGGCACATATTACTGAGGCGGTTCTCACCGGCATGGGTCCTGTATTGAACGATTTCCAGCCAGACCGCGTGCTTATTCATGGTGACACCACGACTGCCTTCGCTGCTGCACTCGCTGCTTTTTATCAGCGCATTCCCGTTGGACATGTGGAAGCTGGATTGCGTACAGCGGACCGTTACGCGCCATTTCCGGAAGAGATCAATCGACGACTTGCCGATAGTATCTGCGATCTCCACTTCGCACCAACGGAAGGGGCGGCCCAAAATCTGCATTCTGAAAATACAGAATCAGCTGGGATCATCGTAACCGGGAATACTGTTATAGATGCCCTGCTTGAGGTGGTTGAACGCCTTCGCGTGGATGTCTCCCTTCGTAACCAGTACGACGAGCAATTTTCTTTCCTTAATTCCGACAAACGCATGATTCTCGTAACCGGGCATCGCCGAGAAAATTTTGGTGATGGTTTCGAAAATATTTGCCACGCACTGGCAACCATCTCAAAAAGAGATGATGTCGAAATTGTCTATCCAGTCCATCTCAATCCAAATGTTCGCGAACCCGTTAATCGAATATTGTCCAAACATGGAAATATTCACCTAATTGAACCTCAGGACTACCTGCCGTTCGTTTATTTAATGAACCGGTCATATTTTTTAATTACCGATTCTGGTGGAATTCAAGAAGAAGCACCTTCTTTAGGTAAGCCCGTTCTGGTCATGCGTGACGTGACCGAGCGCCCAGAGGCTGTCGACGCCGGAACAGTTAAACTTGTTGGCACCGACAATAATACGATCATTCTCGAGTCCACCCGCCTACTTGACGTGGCGGATCATTATGAGACCATGCGAAGTGCTCACAACCCCTACGGTGATGGCAAGGCCAGTGGGCGTATTGTAAAAGAGATTTTGAAGATGACCAATGGCTAGACTGGACTATAAAAACATCTGCGTAATCGGCCTTGGGTATGTTGGGCTGCCGACAGCGGCAGTATTTGCCAGCCGAGGCGTGCAGGTCCTTGGGGTAGATATCGATGAGACCACCGTTGCACTCATCAACAAAGGTAAAGTTCATATTGTTGAACCAGATCTGGACATCCTCGTTAACGGTGCTGTCATTACCGGGAAACTTCGGGCCAGCACAAAACCTGAACCGGCCGATGCTTTTATCATCGCCGTTCCAACCCCCTTTACCGAAGACCGTAAACCGGACTTATCATATGTAGAAGCTGCCATTCGCAGCTTATCTGACGTAATTAAAAAAGGCGATTTGGTCATTATCGAATCCACCTGCCCTGTCGGCACAGCAGATCGAGCCTCAACCTGGCTGGCTGATGCCCGCCCGGACCTGACGTTTCCACACACTGCAGGCGTCGATGCTGATATTAATCTTTCGCACAGCCCTGAACGCGTCCTGCCGGGCAAAGTTTTAACTGAACTCGTTCGAAATGACCGGGTGATCGGCGGGATCAGTAAGCGGTGTGCTGAGCGCACGGCGTCGCTTTACAGCATCGCCGTAGAAGGAAAATGTTTATTGACCAATGCCCGCACCGCGGAATTGGTCAAATTGACGGAAAACGCCTACAGAGACGTCAATATCGCCTTTGCTAACGAGTTATCATTAGTCAGTGATGATCTCGATATTGATGTATGGGAGGCCATTGAACTTGCCAATCACCACCCTCGGGTCAACATTCTCTCTCCAGGCCCTGGCGTTGGTGGTCATTGTATTGCAGTCGACCCGTGGTTCATTGTTGATTCAGCGCCGGACTCAACACCTCTGATCAAAGCTGCGCGCGGCGTGAATGACGGTAAACCTTTGAAAATCATCAAAAAGGTTTTGGACGCTGCATGTGAGATTGATAATCCTGTCATTGCTTGTTTGGGGCTTGCCTATAAAGCAAATATTGATGATCTCCGTGAAAGCCCTGCAATGGATATCGCAGAAAAATTGGCTGAAAATGGTATCGCAATAAAAATTGTCGAGCCAAATATTGAAGTTATGCCAAAAGAGTTTTCAGGATACCCTCATGTTGAGCTTTGCGATCTTCCGACCGCACTTGATCAGGCCGACATTATCTTACTCCTGACCGATCATGACGCTTTTCGTGCCATCACCCTTGGTGAAATCGCGACCAAAAAGGTCTTTGATACCAGGGGTATTTGGCGACAACGGTAAATTGTGTAGTGTTTGTATATGAGAAAATCAAAGCAACTATTGATCGTCGCGCACGCCCCCTCAGATAATACTCAGGCTCTTCTTGACGCAACAATAAACGGCGCTCGATCCCCCGAAATAACAGACGTAAATGTCATTGCCCGATCGCCCTTTGATGCAACCCCGCAAGATGTTCAGGCGACTGATGGCGTCATCCTTGGCACGACTGAGAATCTTGGTTACATGAGCGGTGCCTTAAAAGATTTTTTTGATCGAATTTATTACCCATGTCTTGAACGAACGCAGGGACTACCATTCGCCTGTTATATTCGCGCGGGCCATGACGGAACAGGAACCAAACGAGCGATTGAATCAATTACGACAGGTCTACGTTGGAAAGCCGTTCGGAAACCATTGATTTGCAGAGGAGAATGGGATCCTGAATTTTCCAAAGATTGCCGAGAACTCGGTATGCTACTGGCTGCGGGACTTGAGTCTGGTATTTTTTGATTTTTTTTTGCGCTGACACATTACGGTATTTCAATTGTTTGTTTGGGGTTAAAATATGAATGACAGTAAATTCAGTCTGTCCCGGATGTAATAATGACAAAAAACGAAGATGTTATTGATATCGAGAATATCCTGCTGATTGATGCGCTCAACAGCATGAATGAAGCGTTTGCCGCTTATGATGCCAGTGGACACCTGATTGTATGCAATTTGGCATTTCGAAATATGTATGGGTATACGCCCTTGCAGGCCCGCCCCGGCGTTCACTATCGGGAATTAGGCGAAATTGATATCAAACAAGGAAATGTCGCCGTCGATGACGAAAACGGAGACGACTATCTTGATCGTAAAGCCGCTTATCGGAAACATCTTGAAGGTTCTTTTGACGTAAAACTCCTTGATGGTCGATGGATCAGGACTACAGATCGACCAATGCCGAACGGTGGATTTGTTTCAGTGCAGGTTGACATAACAGAACGCAAACGCGCTGGTGAAGCACTGAGAGAAAGCGAGCAGCGGTTCTCAAACTTTGCCCATATTAGTTCAGATTGGTTTTGGGAAACCAATACGGAACTACGTTTCTCATATTTCTCTGCGCCGTTTGAGCGTATGACAGGTGTTCGCCCCGAACACCTTATTGGCAAGAGCTGCGAATATATCAATTCGCACGACACAAACCTCAGCGCCTTTGCACAGTTATTACTGAAACTGGAAACTCATCAACCATTTCGAGACTTTCTACACGACCGCGTTGGGCCAGACGGCAAACAGATTTATGTCTCGATTGATGGTGAGCCAACATTTGACGAGCACAACAAATTTATTGGTTTTCGCGGTACCGGTACAGATATTACTGAGCGTACTTATGCTCAGCGCGCCCTGTTCGAGAAAGATCAGTTGCTTGCGGAAGCAATTGAGAGCATTGACGGTGGGGTCGCTATATACGATGCAGAAGACCGGCTCGTACTTCATAATACCACATACAAATTTTATCTCAGTGAAGTATCTGAGGATATTGCGCTGGGGACAACCTATGAAGACATTGTGACAGCTTTGGAAAAAACGGGGTTTTATAAAAATTCTGCTCAAGACCCGAACGCATGGATATCAAATAGAGTAAATTTATTTCGCGCAGGCATGAAAGTATCCCCCCAGAAAGACAAATTTGGAAATTGGTACCAAACCCATTTTTATAAACTGAGTGGTGGCGGGACACTTTTGGTCACTCTAAATGTCACTGATCAGATTGAAGTCGGAATATCGTTGGCAGATGCCAACAGGCGTTTGGCCGAGGTGCTGGAAAGCATCGAAGGGGGCGGTGTTCTATATGATGCGGATGATAATTTTGTCATGTGCAACCGCAATTATTATAAGGCGCGGCCAGATATTCAGCACCTCTTGGTTCCCGGGACAAAATTTGAAACCATAATTCGCACTCTTGTCAATTTGGGACACTTTCCTGATATCTCTGAACAAGACCGAGAAGGTTGGATCACGGCACGTTTAAAGCGTCATGGAACACGATCTAGAACCGTCGTTCGCCATCAAAATAATAAATGGCAACAGATCGACGAATACCCAACCAGCGACGGTGGTTCATCAATAATATTTACCGATATTACTGCCCGCGTCGAAATAGAGCAAAAACTACATGACAGTGAAGAGCGTTTCAGAGACTACGCAACATCTTCTTCAGACTGGTTTTGGGAGACCGATAAGCAGCATCGCCTGACCTTTGTATCCGAAGAACATAACGCCCTCGTTGGTGTCGATGCGAAAATATATCTCGGCAAAACCAGAATAGAAACAATGGCTAAGGATCCTAACGACGAATATTGGCGTAAACATAATGATGATCTCGAAAATTACCGACCTTTCAGAAATTTTTGCTTTGATGAAATCAAACCGAACGGAGACCGGGTACCAATTCGTATTAACGGCATACCAGTCTTTGATGCCGATGGCATATTTCGGGGGTACCGGGGCACCGGAACTAATATTACAGAACAAAAAAACCTTGAGGCACAACTCCTCCAATCTCAAAAAATGGAAGCTGTTGGGCAATTAACAGGTGGGGTTGCTCATGATTTTAATAACTTACTCGCGGTAATGACAGGCAATCTCGAAAGCGCTATTGATTTATCCCAAACGAATTTTCCTCTTCGCAAAAAAATTGAAAAAGCACTCAGTGCCGTTGATAAAGGCGCAGCACTTACCCTGCAACTGCTCTCCTTCTCTCGCCAACAAACCCTGACACCAAAAATTGTAAACACAAATGTGTTAATCTCGGACACCCTCGAGTTTTTGGCACGCACGTTAGGCGAAGATATCAATATCGTCACAAAATTTGTTAACGCTGATCTGAAGATCAATATTGATGCTGCAATTTTTGGGAACGCCCTTGTCAATCTTGCCCTCAATGCCCGAGATGCAATGGAAAATGGTGGTACACTAACAATTCGTACCTCAACTGTTGTATTAGATGGCGAACAGTTAGGTGCTGGTGATGATCCTGCCTATGGTCCTTTTGCCGTAATTACGGTATCGGATACCGGAACCGGGATTGACCCAATTGATATCAGCCGAGTCATGGAACCTTTCTTTACGACCAAAGGTGTCGGTAAAGGCAGCGGATTGGGTCTCAGTATGGTCCACGGATTCATTCATCAGTCCTATGGATACATTGGCATTACCAGCAGACCAGGTGAAGGAACAACAATCGCACTTTACCTTCCGCTCACAGATGAGGGTGTGATATCCGAGCAAGACGAACCACAACCTGAATTATCCGTACCTGAAAAGAAAACCATCTTGCTTGTGGAAGATGATGCAAAGGTACGTGATACCGCTGCGTCACTATTGAGCAGTTTTGGTTATTTTATTCTTGAAGCTGAAGATGGTCGGTCGGCTCTTGATGTTCTTGAACAAAAATCGAGTGAGATCGATCTGGTGTTTACAGATATTGTCATGCCAAACAACTTGAGCGGAATTGAATTAGCAGAATTGGTCAGCGTCAAATACAAAGATATTAAGATCCTTTTGACCTCAGGATATCCCGATAAGATCCTCGATCAGGAATCTTTTAAAACACTCGGAATCGAGATTCTTGCCAAACCGTACAGACGCGCGCAACTACTAGCCGCCATAGAGCGTACTTCAGAAAAATAGGCAGGCCACGAAATACGGAACTAACTTAGTTGATCTCCGCGCTGGCAATGGTTGTCAAACCGCATCGCATATAATTTTGATCGCAAGGTATTGGTATTCGATGATTGGCAATCAAGTAAAGCCACACGTCCGGCGCCAGATGTTATTAAGAATTGATGAGAACCATCGCCAGAAGATATTCCGCAAATGTCTTTGTCCTGAAATGATCCAATATATTTTTGGTCATGAAAATTCCAGAAATGAACCTCATCTGCGCGCGGGCAGGTCGCTGCAATAACGTTGCCCGGCGCATCTAGAGTGATACTTCCAATATATCCATTCGTTGAATGCCAACCGTTTAGGGGTCGGGGCAGCATAAATGGAGAACTCCCGGGCACCCACCCCCCAACCAAAGAAGTATTATCGACAGAATGATATTGGCTCTGTGTGCCAAATACGATTGAACCATTTTTTGATACTGCCAAATGGCGAATGGAAAGGTGATACTGGTCACCTGCCAAACTTGATTTTTCAACAACCTTGCCACTCTTGATCTCGATTAGGCAGAGGGTTGAGTACATGGTATCGAGATTAAGTTTGGCCCGTCCAGAATTCGGATGCGTAAGGATCCCTCCATTCGCCACGACTAAATGCTGGCCATCGGGATGCAGAACTATTTCATGAGGCCCGATACCACCGCTCGATATTTCTCCCATCCGCCTATAGTGGTCATTAACATCATAGATGCCGATAACGCCCTGCTCACTTTCAAAATCGTTTTCCGTCAGAAATAGGGTCGCGCCATTGGCGGAATACGTGCCATGGCCGTAATAGTGCCTATTATCAGGCGCGCCATTTAATAAAACGGCACCGTCTTCTGTCAGCACTGAAAACACGGTGCCCGGACGCCGCGAGGGCGCACAGAATTCAGTCCGTTTTGGGTGACAAAGAATGCCGTGCAATCGTTCTGTAGATGACAATATAGGCGTCACCGTCAAATCGGCATTGATCCTGGCAATACCATAATCACCAGTTGTTGACGCGAACCCCGTAAGCCATTGGCTCTTTCGCGCCGCCGCAAATGTCAGTCCGGGTAATAACGTCACTGTCGCCAGACTTGCCGAACATCCAGATAAAAAAGCGCGCCGGTTAAACAACGCTCAATCCCCATCGAGGCTATTGAAACCCACGACCAAACCCAGATGTTTTGAATAAATATCAACAATGGAGGTCTGGTAATCGGTCAACCGCCTGATCAGTTCTGTAATTTTGTCGCGCTGTTTCGAGTCGTATACACCGACTTCCGGAGGCATCAGTTCTTCTAGCAAAGGCAAAATCTGCCCTTTTTTAGTTTTCATATCAGCGTTTGTTTCGCTTGATAAAACCGCCCCTATTACCGCATCAATCCTGAATAAGGCTGTCAAATTCAATTTGAGGTTTGAGAGAAATCGCTTACTTCTCCTCCCTTCGATCAGTTTGGGTTTAGCCTTGTCGGTATTTCCCCCCAATACAGGTCGTAACTTCTGATCCGTGATGATCGTATAACCTGTTAACAGTCCAGTGAAAATCGTATTCAATAATTCCTTAGGCGCACCAAAATAAATCGGGTGGGGTTTACCTGTTTTGATGTGTTGAAGCACTTCGGTCCGCCATTCCTTACTCGTATTCATGGCCATCGATGCCAAGTTACCGGCAATGGCCTGGCCAACCCGACAGGCCCACTTATTTTGCATTACATCAACATTTTCAAACAACAAACGTTCCAGTGCGGGCAACCCCTGCACGGCGACTGATGTTCGCGCAAACACGGCGGGATGAAGTTTTTCAGGCTGGGTTTTATCAAGCAATCGAGCCAAACCCTTACTGATCGCGTTTCTCCGTTCCGGCCAATGGTAGAACCGGTCACGCCGCAACAAAAAGGTGATCGGTCCAAAATTCCAGTTGAACACGCCGGCCCAGGCATCAGATGTGCGGCGGAAGGCGGCGCGTAATGTGGCTAATTTCTCTGCCGCCGGGTTTTCGCAAACTTCCAACCACAACGCATTTTGATCGGTTGCAGAAATACTCAGTTGGTCGTAGGCCGGGATGAGCACTATTTCTGCCAGCGCTGTATTAAGAGTAATAAAATCTGGCTCAGCCCGCGTGGTGGTCGCGGAAAATATGAGTATCAGGGTAATTAAAGCAGCGCGGATCATATTAGATTAGGTCCTATAAGTTCGATAAGAAGTTGAGAAGTTTATTCCGCTCCGCTGCGGATAAGTTATCATATCTGGTTTTCGATGAACCGGCCTCACCGCCATGTAATTTAATTGCCCCGTCCAAACCAGATGCGCGCCCATCGTGTAGAAAACGTGTAGCCTTATTCAATCCCCACAGAGGCGGCGTCCGCCATTCGTGCCCGCTGGCTTGCCCATCGCCAATGCCATCAGCCAGTTCATCGCCCATGTCATGCAATAGAAGATCAGTGTAAGGGGTGATTGTCCCAAATTTTTGGACTGTAAATTCCGGGCGGTGGCAGGCGGCACAACCCGTTTTTGTAAAAATGAGCAATCCTTCATTATCACTTGTATTGATTGGCGGGCGCAGGCCGGAAACATAAACGGAAATCAATCTCAGCATTTCTTCACTGACCTCAAGGTTATCAAGCCGTGGACTGTCGCCATGTGGGGCATCCTGGCATGCCGCCTGCGATTTTGTACAATCGCCTGCATGATTTGGGAATTCAGTGTTAGACAGTCCAAGGTCAACATTCAGCGCAGCGGCGGTTTGGCGGCGGATGGAAACTTTTCCAGCTTTCCAACCGAAACGGCCAAGTTGTTTCCCGACCGGGCCATCGATGAAATTTGCCCGTCCTGAAACACCGTCGTTATTACTGTCTTCCGGATCCGACCAACCAATTATTTCATTTGTCGTTATGGCCTGCAGCAAACCGCTGCCATGTAAATCAGGGGCCAGCCGACCGCCAAATTTCGTTTGTTTGTCGAAAGGTCCGAAATTCATATTTGTTGGGGTCAAAGTCCCGGTTTTTGATCGTATAGCAGAACGACTTTAATTTGATTCAAAGTCCCTGATCCCTGAAAAGCACCTCAATATCGCAGTCGTTTTTTCGTCGGATG
>WASW01064500.1_pt1 | contig 13694 bp, 14 predicted proteins | sample 5698521 | NCBI WGS metagenome assembly WASW01 (sample SAMN11175560, study PRJNA528189) | sponge metagenome | isolation source: marine sponge | host: Leucetta | place: Antarctica: Western Antarctic Peninsula, King George Island | collected 2013-01
GGTTTGACTCTTCATTAATGAATGCATTACCTAGTCGTATCTTTGGAATCATGAATAATGAAACACTAATTGCTGTTCCGTTATTTGTGTTTATGGGAGTTACCTTAGAACGATCAAAGATTGCTGAGAATTTACTCGACACCATGTCACAGTTATTTGGCTCTATGCGCGGCGGCCTAGGTTATTCCGTTGTCATTGTTGGTATGTTGCTGGCCGCTAGCACAGGTATTGTTGGCGCTACTGTTGTTACCATGGGGCTTCTTTCGCTACCGACCATCTTAAAAAGAAATTATGACCCCGCACTTTCTAGCGGCATCATTTGCGCATCAGGCACGCTCGGACAAATAATTCCACCTTCAATCATTCTAGTATTACTAGGTGATGTGATTTCTTCTGCTTATCAAAAAGCACAGCTAGACCAAGGAATTTTTTCGCCGGATACGGTAACTGTCAGTGATTTGTTCGCAGGCGCCATTGTTCCCGGAATAATGTTAGTAACTTTCTACATTTTATATTTAATGTACACTGCACTAGCAAAGCCAGCGTTGATGCCAGCTGCACCTGCAAGCAATACCCAAACAAACTTGTTTTCTCAATGTGCACGCGCCTTGTTTCCACCCATTGCGCTAATCGTTGCGGTATTAGGTTCCATCATTGGTGGTTTAGCAACACCCACTGAAGCAGCCTCGGTGGGTGCGGTAGGTGCATTATTATTAGCCCTATTTAATAGACAGCTAGATCTCGCTTGTATCCAACACATCATCCGTAGCACTGTACGAGTTACCTGCATGGTCTTTGCGATCTTTATTGGTGCTTCGATATTTTCTTTAGTGTTTAGAGGGTATGGCGGAGATGATGCAATACATGCATTTTTAACTCAGCTTCCTGGTGGAGTATTCGGTGCAGTTGCCACTGTCATGCTAGTGATGTTTTTACTCGGTTTTGTACTAGACTTTATTGAGATTACATTTGTAGTGGTACCGATTGTAGGACCGATATTACTAATGATGGGTGTCGACCCGGTATGGCTGGGAATCATGATTGCAATAAATCTACAGACGTCATTCTTAACGCCTCCGTTTGGATTCGCGTTATTTTACTTAAGGGGAGTCGCGTCGAAGGTCGTATCAACAGGACAGATTTATAGAGGTGTGCTGCCTTTTATTGTCATTCAACTGCTAGTGCTTGGATGTCTCGCCAAGTGGCCTGAGTTAGCCACTTGGTTACCTGAGAAACTGAATCCTTAATCTAGTAGAAAGTTAGTAAGATGAAATCTTTGGAACTAACTGGAGGTAACCAACAATTACTAAAACTAAGTAAGCTAGACCAATAGCAAAAGTAAATCCTCTTTTAGCTGTTGTGCCTTCGTTGTTAGCACGCAATGGTCCTGACATGATGACTAGTGCAATAATTGCACTGACAAAAAAGAATCCTTGGGTGCCGTATTCTTTTGCATCCCACATTACTTTCCATTTGGTATAAAGATCGTCCATTATTCCTCCCGTGTTATGGCAGCCTATTATCATTATTATAAATTTTGGGCATTATATCAGCCGCTTAAAATTAATTCTTAGTTTATCTAATCTAGATTTTCCCACCTGAAAATATATAATTATATTCTTACAAATCAAACGCTTATTAGCCGCGCATATTTAAATACGCGCGTTCTGACAAATTGTACCAAACTTTAGATTTGGTTAAAAAGTCTTGATATGAATCATATATTTCACGAGCAAACGGATCGTTGCCTACTATGTCAGCAACAACCTGCTCAGACAGACCTCGTAATTTCTCAATTACATCTTCGGGAAATTCTCGAACATCAACTTCGTGATCGTTAACCAACACTTCTAAAGCATCCTTATTACGTGCAACATACTCCAGCATCATATTTTGATTTGCTACTCTTGCCGCATTGCGAACAATACTTTGTAAGTCTCTTGGGAGCGTTTCATAAGCTTCTTGATTGATAAAACATTCAAGAGTGGTGCCTGGCTCATGCCAACCAGGTGAGTAGTAATATTTTGCCGCCTTATGCAAACCAAAAGCTAAATCGTTATATGGTCCGACCCATTCGGTCGCATCAATTACCCCTTTTTGTAGTGACACAAACAAATCTCCTCCAGGAATATTCACTGGTGTCCCCCCAGCAAGGCGCAATACCTCCCCACCTAATCCTGGAATACGCATCTTCAATCCCTGTAAATCTTCGACGGAATTAATTTCTTTGTTAAACCAACCACCCATTTGTACCATTGTGTTACCCGCTGCCATCGGCACCAAACCAAATGGCTTATATGCACGCTCCCACAATTCCATTCCGCCACCATGATACAACCAAGCATTCATTTCATTTGCAGTCATACCAAATGGCACAGTTGAGAAAAATTGTAGCGCGGGATTTTTACCTTTCCAGTAATACGCTGAACCATGACCCATTTCAGCAGTACCGGCAGTGACCGCATCAAAGATTTCAAGAGCAGGAACAATTTCACCGGCACCATATACTTTGATATTTAATCGGCCATTAGACATTTCATTAATAGTTTGTGCTAAAAATTCTGCACCCGTTCCTAAGCCCGGGAAATTCTTAGGCCAAGTCGTAATCATTTTCCAATTGAACATCTCTGTATTAGCCACAGAAGATGGTGCTGCCTGATTAGATGTGGGCTCATCATTACACGCTGCAACCGTACAGCTAGCAGCACCTACCCCAAGGTATTTTAAAAACTTTCTGCGGGTGTTTTTATCGCTCATCTCACAACCTCTTATATGACTAAATTTAGCCTGTTACCCAAGTACGGTTAAATTAGCGTATGCCAACACTAACCATTTACTACCGCTGCCTTCGAACTTGACTTGCACACGTGCGCTGCTGCCGTTGCCTTCTTGATCCATGACAACTCCTTCTCCAAATTTCTTATGTGATACACGCTGTCCTATACGTATTCCACCTTCACCATCATCTATCCTTCTTTTTACTTTTGCCATTGGTTCAGGGTTATGCACAGTTTGTGTCACACGTGCGCGCGGCCGAATTTCAACGATTAGTTCTGCGGGAATTTCATTAATGAAGCGTGAAGGTGGATTGTAATTCTCATTTCCATAATGCCGACGAGACTCAGCAAAACACAGCATCAAGTTTTCACGTGCTCGTGTAATACCGACATAACATAGGCGCCGCTCTTCTTCGACACGGCCAGGCTCATCCATTGACATGCTGCTTGGGAAAAGACCTTCCTCCATTCCCACCATGATCACGAGTGGAAATTCAAGACCTTTGGCTGTGTGTAACGTCATTAGTTGAACACAATCCTCCCACTTAGACGCTTGTCCCTCACCAGATTCAAGTGCAGCATTAGATAAAAATGCATCTAATTCAGAAAGCTCTTCCCCATCTTCACTTTCATAACGGAAGCCACGTGCTGCCTCTATTAATTCATGTAAGTTTTCGACTCTTGATTGACCTTTTTCACTACGATCTTTTTCAAAGTGCACTTGTAATCCAGACAGACCAATCACTTGTTCAACCTGTTCTTCTAATTCTTTATCTTTTAATTCGTCAGATAGTTTCTCTATTAAGGCAACAAATTGAGTTAGCGCACCTTGCGCACGTGCTGCCAAGGAGTCTTGAGAAATAATTGTTTTGGTTGCATCCCACAACGGCATAGATTCAGCTCGCGCATAATCACGAATTACCTGTAGCGTTCTATCACCAATGCCTCGTGGAGGGTGATTAACGATACGCTCAAATGCAGGATCGGCAATTCGACTAGAGCTCAATCCTAAATAAGCTAATGCATCTTTAATCTCAGCGCGCTCGAAGAAACGCAAACCGCCATAAATGCGATACGGAATTTGTTGCGCAATGAGGTTTTCCTCAAATACACGAGATTGCACGTTAGAGCGATACAAGATCGCAATTTCACTATGCTTGCGTCCTTGTTGATTGACCCACTCTTTAACTCTCTCCATAACAAAACGCGCTTCATCATATTCATTGTATGCAGCATACAATTGTACTGGCGCACCTTTATCACCATCAGTCCAAAGATTTTTACCAAGACGACCTTGATTATGATCAATTAACCCATTCGCAGCAGAAAGAATTGTACTGGTAGAACGATAATTTTGTTCGAGACGAAATGTTTGTGTGTCAGCGTAATCCTTACTGAATGAAAATATATTTTCTATTTTCGCACCACGCCAACCATAAATAGACTGATCATCATCACCTACTGCAAATACTGGATTATTCTTACCTGCAAGCAACTTCAGCCAATCGTATTGTATTGAATTTGTATCTTGAAACTCATCAACCAATACGTGACGAAATCGATTGCGATAGTGAGTCATAATGTCTTCATTATTTCTCAATAACTCTAATGACCTTAACAATAACTCAGCGAAGTCGACGACGCCTGCACGTTCGCATGCAGCCTCATATGCGACATACACTCTTAACATTTGACGCGTTGTGAGATCTCCGCTGTCTTGAATCTGACTGGCACGCAAACCTTCATCTTTACGCGCATTAACAAACCACTGCGCTTGTTTAACTGGCCATTTAGATTCGTCTAATTCCATCCCTTTCATAATACGTTTAACTAAACGATGCTGATCATCTGAATCTAGAATTTGAAATGCTTGCGGCAAATTAGCAGCTTGCCAGTGAGCTCGTAACATACGATGGGCGATACCATGGAAGGTTCCCACCCACATACCTGACAAATTAGATTCAAGTAACTCTTCAACTCTGGTACGCATTTCAGCAGCAGCTTTATTGGTAAAGGTCACCGCTAGCAAACCGTAAGGAGATACCCCTTCAACGTTGCACAACCAAGCGATTCTATGAACAAGTACACGAGTTTTGCCGCTGCCAGCGCCAGCTAGTATTAACGCCGGGCCTGGTGCTGCTGTTACTGCATTACGTTGCTCTTGGTTTAACCCATCGAGTATTGGAGATACATCCACAATAATTTTTCACTGGTTATAAAGCGCTTACGCTCAACACTTTTTGTTAATTAAAATTAATAATAATATGAGATAGCAGTGGCGGCAGCGATTGCAATAATCGCACTGACAATAGACATCTTTCTTTGCTGCTGATACTTATGCTCTAATTTCTGAATTTCCAATTTAAGCATTTCATTTTGTTGTTTAGGCGCTTGTTCTGCGCGCACCAAATAGCCATGTATTAACGAAGGAAGCTCAGGCGCCTGTTCTAACACTTTAGGCAAATGTTTACGCATACCCTTAACCAACGCATGCACGCCAACTTGCTCGCTCATCCATCGATCTAAGAATGGTTTTGCTGTCTTCCATAAGTCCAAATCTGGATCTAACTGGCGTCCAAGCCCCTCTATATTCAATAATGTTTTTTGCAGCAACACTAATTGTGGTTGCACTTCCATTTGGAATCTTCGTGCTGTTTGAAAGAGACGCAACAATAAATTACCAAATGAAATTTCACTAATTGGCCTTTGGAATATCGGCTCACATACCGTTCTAATGGCAGACTCAAAATGATCGATTCTTGTATTCGCTGGCACCCATCCAGACTCCAGATGCAACTCTGCAACACGGCGATAATCTTGATTAAAAAATGCTAGCAAGTTTTCTGCTAAATAACGTTGGTCTTCAATAGATAACGTTCCCATAATGCCAAAATCGACGCCTAAATACTTAGGGTCTTCTGGGGTCTCATAAGAAACAAAGATATTGCCAGGATGCATATCGGCATGAAAGAAATTATGCTTAAACACCTGTGTGAAAAATATGTTCACACCTCGCTCAGATAGTTTTTTCATATTGACGTTATTAGCAGTCAATGTCTTAACGTCATTGACTGCTATACCGTGTATGCGTTCCATCACCATGACGTTGACGCGGCAATGATCCCAATAGACTTCAGGCACATACAAATCTGAACAACCTTCAAAATTACGTCTCAACTGACTTGCATTGCCTGCTTCGCGCAACAAATCTAATTCATCCATGACTGTTTGCTCATAGTCATCGATAATTTCACGTGGTCGTAGTCTAGGCCCATCCGCCCAGTAACGATGCGCTAAGTCCGCAACCAAATGCAGCACTTCAAGATCTCTTTTGATATGTTTACGTACGTCAGGTCTCAACACTTTGACGACCACATCCGAACCATCATGTAATGTGGCGGCATGTACTTGAGCAATTGACGCTGACGCTAAAGGGGTCTCATCAAACTTAGAAAACATCTCACTGGCGTCACATCCAAATGCCTTCTCAACGATTCTCCGCGCTTCATCTCCAGGAAATGGGGGCACCTGATCTTGTAGCTTAGTGAGCTCTTCAGCAATATCATCGGTTAGCAAATCACGACGCGTGGATAATGCTTGGCCAAATTTTACAAATATAGGGCCGAGGTCTTCTAGCGTTCGTCGAATACGCACGCCATGGGAAATATCCACTCTTCGAAACCAGTGCCAAGGTAGCAGTAACAATAAGAACCGAATTGGCCGAAACAGATGAATCGCAAAAATAACTTCTTCCAGGCCGTGACGAACCAGCACAATATTGATTTGAATAATGCGGATGAATTGACGAAGTAGGCGCATAAAATTTTAGTTTAGTTAATTGCGATTTTGCAATCGATTCAATCGGGCTTCTAATCGATCCGCTTTTGCTCGCACACTATCGACATCTTGAATAAATTGATCAACTTCATCTTGTGTCGCTGAGGCTTGCACATTGTCTTGCAAATAATCACGTAAATCTTGGCGCAAGTTCTCACGCAGATGACTGCCAAAGGAATGAACTGCTTTTGCGCCCCGGCCTATTTGATAAGCGACTGCATCGCCGGTGTATTTTGATACCAGCTCTTCCCAATCAATTTCAATCCCACGCAGAGTAGCTTGGAATACGCTAGCAATATGCGTATCTCCTTTGATTTCAATTCCACCATTTTTGATTAACTTATCCTGATCTGCTCCCATCAAAAACTCTGGCAGTATTTTTAGCGAAATTGATATCTCTACATCCGCATCAATACTATTGTCATATTCTTCTTCTACATAGCGCTGCTGAATCCTCAGGGATAAGGCTTTATCTGGTTCTCGAATATAGATACGAATTAGTTTGCCTTTGATTTGATCAAGTCCAGCCGCACGCTCTTGATCTGATTCAATATAGCGATTTAGCCCAGCAATGATCACCTCTTTCATTCTAGTATTTGTACCCAATATGAGCAGCAACGATACCCCCACTCATATTCACATAACGACAACGATCAAATCCCGCATCAGCAAACATTTGCTTAAGCGTTACTTGATCAGGGTGCATGCGAATTGATTCGGCTAAGTAACGATAGCTATCTTCATCTTTTGCGATCCACTCGCCCAGCTTTGGCAAAATAGAGAATGAGTACATGTCATAAATAGGTCGCAACCAAGGGGCGGGCTTGGAAAACTCTAAAACAATAAACTTTCCAGCCGGCTTAAGCTTCGCATAAGCCGATGCCAAACACCGTTCCTTATAAGTGACGTTACGCAGACCAAAAGCCATTGTGATGCAATCAAAACTATTATCTGCAAACGGTAATGCCTCGGCATTAGCCTGCACGTAATTCAGGTTATTCAACAAGCCGCGATCAATCATTCTTTCTCGGCCCACACCAAGCATGCTGGCATTGATATCACACAGAGTTACTTGCCCTTGCTCACCCACGCTTTTATGTAACTCTGCAGCTAAATCACCTGTACCGCCAGCCAAATCAAGTATTTTTTGTTTGGGTCTTACTGCGGCAATGTGTAACGCAAATTTTTTCCATAAACGATGCAGACCCATAGACATCAAGTCATTCATTACATCGTAATTATCAGCAACCGATTCGAATACTTCTCGGACACGTTGCGTTTTTTCTGTTGGGCTTACATCGGCATAGCCGAAGTGAGTTTTATCTTGTTCGCTCATAAGTAAACTTTAGTGAGTATTTCTCTTATGTCCCGCAGCATCCAATCGATCTAAATAGTTCTGCCATTTCTCATCTTTGTTTACCCCTAAGTCATGTAGGTGTTCCCAGCTATACAAACCGGTATCATGATTATCATCAAACATAAGCCTTACCGCATAATTGCCTACCGGTTCAATTGCGCTGATATTGACGTCTTCTTTTCCTAATTGCAGCACTTCAGTACCCGGCCCATGCCCGGTCACTTCTGCGGATGGAGAATACACACGTAGAAATTCGCAGCTTAATTCGTATCGCGAACCATCATTAAAAGCAATTTCTAGTATTCTAGATTTTTGATGCAATTGTATTTCTGTGGGAATAACTTTAGCCATGCTTAATTTCCTGCCTTAATATAATTTCTTGTCAGTCGTAGCCGCTTTATAGAATATAGCGACTTAAATCTTCGTTTTTACTGAGCTCTGATACATTATCATCAACATATTGTTTATCGATAACAGCCTTATGCCCACCTCTATCTGGCGCCTCAAATGATAGCGTTTCTAGCAAGTGCTCCATAATGGTGTGCAATCGACGTGCGCCGATATTTTCAGTGCGTTCATTCACATCATAGGCTGTCTGGGCAATACTCTGTATACCCTCTTTTGCAAACTCAAGCGTAACACCTTCCGTCGCCATCAATTCAACGTATTGCTCAGTCAATGATGCTTTAGGCTCAACTAAGATGCTAACAAAGTCTTCCACTTTTAAGGTGTTTAATTCAACCCTGATCGGCAAACGACCCTGTAGCTCGGGAATCAGATCTGTTGGTTTTGACAAGTGAAAAGCCCCTGATGCAATAAACAAAATATGATCAGTTTTCACCACACCATGCTTTGTTGACACTGTGCACCCTTCAACCAGTGGCAATAAATCTCTTTGCACCCCTTCTCGAGACACATCGGTACCACTGGTCTCACCACGCTTACAACTTTGTCTAACTCATCTAAGAACACAATGCCATTCTGCTCAACTTGATGTAACGCGCGTGACTTTACATCTTCCTCATTAATTAATTTTCGCGCCTCTTCATCTACTAGTACTTTAAAAGCTTCGCTAACTTTCATTTTGCGCTTATTGGTTTTTTCAGTACTCATGCTTTGAAACATGCCTTGTAACTGGCTAGCCATGTCTTCCATACCAGGTGGCGTCATAATTTCAACGCCAAGAGGATTTGCTCTTATGTCTATCTCAATTTCTTTGTCGTCTAAATCACCTTCGCGCAATTTCTTTCTGAATTTCTGGCGCGTTTCACTCGCAAAATCAGAATTATTATTTCCATCAACACTGAAACTTTCAGATTTAGGTGGCGGAACAAACACATCAAGTATGCGCTCTTCGGCAGCTTCTTCTGCACGAAACTTAACTTTGGTCATTTCAACTTCACGCGTTAAATTAATTGCGCTATCAGTTAAATCACGAATAATTGACTCGACGTCACGACCGACATAACCCACTTCAGTAAACTTAGTTGCTTCAACTTTTATAAAAGGAGCATTCGCCAATTTTGCTAAACGCCGAGCAATTTCAGTTTTACCCACACCGGTAGGGCCAATCATTAGAATATTCTTCGGTGTCACCTCAACCTGCAAAGCTTCAGGCAACTGCATTCTTCGCCAGCGATTACGTAAGGCAATCGCCACTGCTCGTTTGGCATCATCTTGTCCAACTATATGTCGATTTAACTCTTCGACTATTTCACGCGGCGTCATACTAGACATAAATAATTCCTTTTAAAGACTAAAGTTCCTCAATAGCGACATTATTATTCGTGTAGATACATATACTTGATGCAATACTCAACGAATTATCAACTATTTCACGCGCACTTAACTGGCTGTGATCTAACAATGCACGCGCTGCCGCTTGCGCAAATGGACCACCAGAACCGATGGCAATTAATGAATCTTCTGGTTCAATAACATCACCATTACCGGAGATAATTAGAGAAGTGGTTTGATCAGCAACAGCAAGCAATGCCTCTAAACGTCGCAACATACGATCTGTACGCCAATCTTTGGCAAGTTCTACTGCCGAACGAGTAAGATGACCACTGTGCTTTTCTAATTTTTCTTCGAAGCGCTCGAACAAAGTAAAGGCATCGGATGTCCCGCCGGCAAAGCCTGCGATCACTTGCCCATTGTGTAATCTGCGCACTTTTTTTGCATTTCCTTTCATTACCGTGTTCCCCAACGTGACTTGTCCATCACCTCCGAGCACTACTTGGCCATCACGTCTTACTGAAACTATCGTCGTCATGCTTTTGCCTTTATGTTGATCGTCGAATTGACCATTGAATTTAATAGGCGCGAATTGTACACGAGAGTGTATGCCTGGGGTTATCTGCCAAAGTAGAGAACTAGCTAAAAAACTACTTACTGGAGGTTTTTTTTGCTCGAGGGTGAGCCTGATCATAAACCTTAGCTAAATGTTGGAAATCTAGCTGTGTATATATCTGTGTAGTGCTGATATTGGCGTGGCCCAGAAGCTCCTGAACAGACCTCAGGTCACCGCTAGATTCCAGTAGATGGCTAGCAAATGAATGGCGCAGCATATGTGGATGAACATGCACGCCTAATTCTGTGCGTTGAGCCTGTTCACGCATCCTTTTTTGTACAGCACGCTGCGAAAGCCGTGTACCTCGATTATTGACAAAAACGGCATCTTCCCCAGCCAGCGCTAACCCAATACGCAAGTCCAACCATGCGGTAACTGCCTCTTTTGCCTGCCGGCCTATCGGCAAATATCGAGTTTTATTGCCTTTCCCAAGTACTTTCACTTGCCCAGCTTTTAGATCCATATCTAATATATCTAAATTCACCAACTCAGATAATCGTAACCCCGATGAATACATTATCTCCATCATGGCCTGATCCCGCACTTCTAGTGGTGTGTTTCTGCTGCCACTGAGTAACCGATCAACTTGATCGACATCTAATACCTTGGGTAGTCTCTTAGCGCCTTTAGGTGCACGCACATCAGCCACGGGATTGGAGCTAACTTGGTTATGTTTTAATAGGTGTTTATAGAAACCGCGCAATGATGAAAGCAAACGTTGCATGCTGCTTTCTGCCATACCTTTTCGATGGCAACTAGCGATATATGCTCGAATATCATGAATACTCGCGGCAGTTATTTCGCTGATTTCTTGTTCAGACAAGAATAGCAAAAACCCTTGAATATCACGCTGGTAACTTTCTAAGGTTGCCGGAGAGTAATGCTTTATATTGCGAAGATAATCTAAATACTCTTGTAAAGATTGCTTATCCATCTTTGCAGCAGCAGTGATTATTGTTTAAGCAGTTTTTTCAACTTATGGCTAAGTAAATCAGCTAGATACTCTAAAAACAATGTCCCCATCCCTTCGTAGAAGCGATTTCCGTTAGAGCTGCCTAGTATTAAAACACCAAAATTCTTGTTACTTCTCAATGGGATAGCAACGCCAGACTTCACATCAACACGTTTTACAAATAGATCAACTAGACCTTTGCCGCGCAAAAAAATACAGTCTCTGCAATTTTCTTGAATGATTTGCTTATAGAACTCATAGTCTAAATCAGCAACAGTAATATTATTTTCCGCAGGCACAGTGTACTCAGGAGCAACATCATATAAACCTAAGTGAATTTGCAATGACGGGAACTCATTAGTTAATAAGTCATTAACAATAGGGATGATATTCTTATTATTATCAATCTCGATTAAGCGACGTGCGATTCTGTGTAACTGTTCTTCTAAAATTTCATTGTCTTGAGCAATTTGCACAAGATGCAGGATCTTTTTTTCTAAACTACCGTTCTTATCACGTAGCAATTGAATTTGGCGCTCAACTAATGAAACCGCTGCGCCAGACTCGTGTTTAATATCAAGACCCCGCAAAAGAGCAGGATGTTGATTGAAAAATTCTGGATGCTGCAGCAAATAGTCTTTGACCGCTACTGGATCAATAGACGGCACCATTTCACTGCACGTAGCGCTAGTACTTGCGTGAGCTTCAGTCTTAATTGTCATACGTTAACACTCCCCTCAAAACTAAATTCAGTCGGCCCAGTCATTAACAGGCACCCATTTTCATTGCGCTGAATTTCTAACACTCCGCCAGGCATTGTAATCTGAACCGTGTCATCCACTCTGTTTTTTTGCTGCGCAACAGCGGCGGCAGCGCAGGCCCCAGAACCACTTGCCATGGTCTCGCCAACCCCTCGCTCAAAAATCCTTTGAATGATATTTTGTCTGTTCTCTACCTGAACAAACTGAACATTGGTACGCTTAGGAAATCGTTTATCTACTTCCAGCAGACTACCCACCTTTTGTACATCCATCGAGTCTACATCATCAACGAATATAACCGCATGTGGATTTCCCATCGAGACAACTGAAAATTCAATTTGCTGGTTATCCACTTCAAACACATGAACATTATTGTCACTATGCTCAGCAAAAGGAATCATGTCAGCTTCATACTCAGGCCTACCCATCTCTACCGTGACATTAATGTCATCGCGAACATGTAGTGTAAAAACTCCTGCCAGCGTTTCAACCTTCATAACTTCTTTATCAGTAAGACCCAATCGCCTTACGAATTGAGCAAAACATCGTGCGCCGTTTCCGCACTGTTCAACTTCACTACTATCACTATTAAATATTCGGTAGCGAAAATCAACACCTCTCTGACTGGATAATTGCGCGATTAACAGTTGATCGCACCCAATTCCAAGCTTTCTATGTGATAAGTCACGGATGTTTTGTGGTGTTAAGTTGATATTTTGACTGACACCGTCAAGCAAAATAAAATCATTGCCAAGACCATGCATTTTTACAAAATTAAGTTTCACCGTGTTTACCGTGAGTTATAAGGTTTATTTAACAATTATTATTACTTATCTGGCCTGACCAGATTTAAACGAATAATTTCTTTGTAAATACAGCGATCCATAATTATAGAAATTCTTGCTTGCTTGGCTTTTTTTCAGCATCTAAATTAATTATACCTTCTTGCAGCCAAACTTTATCAATTCCTTGGCTTATACAAGAATCTATGATCGCTGATATATATTTGGATGCACGAAAAACATTAACTATGTCCACTTTAAAAGGTATATCTTCCAGTGACTTATATACATCCTGACCCAATATAGTTGCGACACCTGGGCGCACAGGTATCACGCTATAAGAAAATGCTTGCAAGTGTTTTGCGACTCGATGGCTAGGTCTATTCTTCTTAGGTGACAACCCTATAATAGCAATGGTTTTAACGCCTTTCAGCAACTCAGCAATGGCTTGATCATTCATCATAAAACTCAGCGCAAATCGCTTATATATCAAGCTAATCAGCTGGCAATAAAACCTCGTTCTGCCAAAGTTCATCTATCGCATCTCTACGCCGAATCAAATGAATATCATCACCATCAACCATCAGCTCACAGGGCCGTTGACGTGTGTTGTAATTGCTTGCCATTGTCATGGCGTACGCACCGGCAGACATCACCGCAAGTAATTCTCCCGGCATTAACTCTTTCATTTCGCGTTTCTTTGCAAAAAAGTCACCGCTTTCACACACAGGGCCAACAATGTCATAAACCTTATCTGCTCGCTTTGTTTGGAGCGTCACTGGCAGTACTGTATGCCATGCTTGATATAGCGCCGGCCGAATCAAATCGTTCATCGCTGCATCTACTAATACAAATTCATTTACTTCTATATCTTT
>WASW01036982.1_pt1 | contig 13685 bp, 9 predicted proteins | sample 5698521 | NCBI WGS metagenome assembly WASW01 (sample SAMN11175560, study PRJNA528189) | sponge metagenome | isolation source: marine sponge | host: Leucetta | place: Antarctica: Western Antarctic Peninsula, King George Island | collected 2013-01
GTGGTATAGCATGGGTATGGAAATAACCGCGTATGAAAACAAGCCGAAGGCTATAACTGCACCGACGCTATTACCCACCACCAGGAACAATAAACCTGAGGGCGTGGTGAAAATGATGTCAACGAGTTCGGAAAAACTAAACAACTGGAAGCCCATAAAACCAAACGATAACAAGGCCGCAATGTCCATCCAGATAAACAGAGAAAAACCGGTTACCAACGCCATCCAGCCCAGATCGCGACTGAACATAGTTTTCACCACACCGAATACGATACGCCATGACAATGGTTGACCATCTTCCAGGCGCTGGCTGACTACGTAAAAGCCGCTGGCGACGAAGGGGGCAATCAAAGCGAAACCCGCCGCCAATGGATAGACTAAATACGGTAACTTAAAGTGCAGCAGTAACAAGATAAGTATCCATCCACCCACTGTATACACACCGGCGAAGAACAAACCGTAGACTGGTGCCGCACGAAAATCCCGAAGCCCCGCGGCCAGCGCCTCAAGCAGGTCATCTATCCCAACGTCATTCACAATATACAATTGTTGTCGCGCCAAGTTCGGTGCGCCTGTCGTACCCTCAGTTGCTTTCTTCACGACGAATGCCCTCCGTCTGAACACCCCATTGACCGTGGGTATTATGGGGACTAATGATGAGTGAGGTCAACTGTTCACAAACTGCTATGTTGCGCCAGTTTACGGGTTCGCCATATCGAGACGGTTGTGACGAATCGCACTATACGCAGGTCAATAACTAACACCCGTGACGGATTCGGATCATCGTGATGTATTTCCGGCGTCAGGAAGATGCGGAGGACATCAACATTCAGCATCAATAGATCACTGCCGTTTACGCCAACGAAATTCAAAAGTTTGAAAAATATAGGAGATACCCAAGGTTCATCTCCCATAACTCATGGAGCAGAACTTGGACAAAGACTGCCTCAACGGGTACCCGCAACAAAGTTATTAGCTGGTCGAATGGAAGCCTTTATACAGTTTTCTGAGAATCCGGCAAAGTAATTTTTTTGTGGAGCATGCCTCAACCAAAGGAGGCGGCACCCAACTTCCCCCAGAAAAGCAAAACCCCGCAGCGGAAACTGCGAGGTTATGCGAGATGAAAACATCCCTAGAAGACAAACAATCTAGGGCGCATTTTATCTCATTGGAGACGTGTGTCAACAACAAACCGCCGTGTTTCTGCGGATTGCTGGCATGTGTCTTCGGGTGGAACAGCCGAATAATATATGCAATCTCAATTGATTAGCACGGAGTATCAAAAGAGCATGGTTCCGCGCGGGGCGGAACATCAGTCGCAATTTGACGGGCTAGAGGACCAGGTCCACCCCTATGACCTGCTACGCCTGGTACGTGACGTGGGTCATCTGGTGGGCTTGTCCGGTGGTGATATCCAGCATCTGGACTACCTGATCAGTCACACCAGGGAGATAGACTGGCACCCCGGTCAACGGCCCATAATTTACAAGTCTGTCTGTGTCATGGCCCGTGAACGGGGTGTCTCAGAGCGTCAGATATGGAACCGTGAAAGCCGGTTGCACAGCCTTGGTTGTCTGTTGTGGAACGACATGGGTAACTTCCGGAGGACGGGTGGCCGTGACAAAAGTGGGCGAATCGCTTTTGCCTACGGTGTGGATTTAACACCTATTGCCCGTCGTTATGATGAATTTGCGGCTCTCAAGAAACAACAAATTGAAGATATGGCCCATTTTAACGAGGCCCGCCGTCAGGTCTCGGGTCAGCGCCGCCGATGCCTGGTGAAGATCACCATGGCCCAGGAGCGGGGGCTGGATGTTGAGGACCTGGTTGAGCGGTTTGGTGGTCTGCCCAGGGTCCGGGCCGGGCATTCCCTCACTGTCGTCAACGACCTTCTGGACCACTTGCGGGAGATCGAAACGACCCTTGATACGACCCTTGATACGGCTCATGATTCGGGCCTGCCAGAACAACAGGAAGCCTGTGACTTCTCAACCCATTGCATGGGTCTGCCAGCCTGTGGATTAACACAAAATACTTCCGACCAGTCGGAAGTAAACTTCCGACACATACAGCCTACAAACAATCCTCAATCATCTAAAGATGATACTTGTAACCGGGGGGTGACTAACGACAGGGAGAATGTAGGTAAAAATCCGGAGCACCCAACCACAGGTGTTGAGCACCTGACGGTCAGGCAACTGGTGCAGGCGGCCAGCGAAGAGCTTTCTTCACAGATCCTGCCAACAGGCCGCAAGGTCGGCCTGAGCGATATCGTGGATGCATCCGCCCGGCACTGTCACCACCTCGGGATCCACAAGTCTGCCTGGGCTGACGCCTGTTCGGTCATGGGCCGGGCGGGTGCGGCCACAGCGGTGATCATCATCGACCGTAACATCAATCATCCGGATACGCCGATCAGGAACCCGGGTGGTGTGCTGCGGTCCATGACAGCACGAGCACAGACGGGCGCGTTGCACCTGCACAGATCCATCTTCGGCATTCTGGACCGGGACGCCCAGGAAGACCGGGAAGGAGGAGCGATATGAGCGATACATTGCGCGCCGATATAGCCGGATGGCCCGTCGCCAGCCAAACCCGGACACCGCCTGGAACCGGGAGCATCGTCCCTCCAGCATCGCCAAAAGACGACCATGCGCCGTCGCCAGCCCCAAATAAAGTTGGCATTCAAACCATGTCGCCGCGCCACGGAAGCGACCATGACGCAACCCCTGAATCAACAAATCCTGCCACAAATGCACGTTCGCTTGTACCGGGCCATGTCGCGACGCCTCTCGCTTCAGAGGAAGAGGGAAAAAATGTTCTTGTGAGTGGTTTTCAGGGGGAGGACGTCCGCCCCCGCCGCTCACCGGAGTATGAGACATGAATACCAATATCCATCTGAACGAGTTGGTTCTTTCCCCTCAGAACGTGCGTAAAACCCCACCCACCGATGGCGAGCAAGCCGAGCTTGCGGCCTCAATCCGGGCCCACGGGCTTTTGGAAAACCTGATTGTGCGCCGCACCGAAGACGGTGGTCACGAAGTGTTGGCTGGAGGGCGTCGCCTGATGGCCATGCAAAACCTGGCCCGTGCCGGCGAACTCGCTGAAGATCACCCGGTTGCCTGCCTTGTTCATGATGGCGACCCCGGGGAAGTGTCTCTGGCTGAGAACATTGTGCGGTTATCCATGCACCCGCTTGACCAGTTTGAAGCCTTTGCCGCCCTTGCCGATCAGGATGCAACCGTGACCGACATCGCCGTCCGTTTTGGCCATACGGAAAAACTGGTCCGGCAACGGTTGCGGCTTGGCCGGGTTGCCCCGGCGATCCGTGCGGCGTACCGGGCCGATGATATCAACCTTGATACCTTGATGGCCTTTGCCGTTACCGAGGATCATGGCCAGCAACTGGCGGTCTGGAATGAGATCAAGGGTGGCCACTACGTTCACGCCAATCATGTGCGCCGTTTGCTGACCGATGAGAAGATTGCCGCAAGTTCCAGGTTCGTCAAGTTTGTCGGGCTGGAAGCCTATGAGGCGGCTGGCGGCACCTTTACGCGCGACCTGTTCAGCGACGGTGACGGGGCAACGTATCTGGAGGACCGGGCGCGGGTCATGGAACTGGCCCTGAACAAACTGGTTGATGCGGCTCAGGCGTTGCAACTGGCCGAGGGCTGGAAGTGGACGCGGGCCGACCTGGAGATGTGCTACGCGGATATCCAGAACTTTGGGGTCGTCTATCCGCAGCGCCTTGAGCCGACAGCGGCGCAGGAGGCCGAGATGGAACGCCTTCAAAACGGGATAGAACTTTATGAAGCGATGGACCAGGAAGACGGCCTTGGCCCTGAAGATGAAGAAAAGCTCGCTGCATTGGAAGAGCAATCCGAAGCCCTGGAAAACAGCCTGAGTGCCTACGCCCCTGAAGACGTTGCGCGTTCGGGCTGTATGATCGCTGTCAACCATGATGGCAGTCTGCAAGTCCGGCGCGGCCTGATACAGCCGGAAGATCAACAGGTCGATCCTGAGGTCGCCGCGAAGGCCCCTGCTGCCTACAGCGCCAAATTGCTGGAGGACCTCGGCCACTTCCGCCTGGAAGTGGCCCAGAAGCATCTGGCGCAGGACTTCGATTGTGCCTTTGATATGATGCTGTTCACCCTGGCGCGGGCAACCCTGGACGTGGGTTATCATTCCGGGAACCCGCTCGATATTGCGGTTCAGGCAACCCTGCCGCACGCCTGGTCGGAACGATCTGGTACTGAACCTGTGGCCTTGCCGCCGGAGGTCGATCTGGATTGGCTGAAACTCTCACCTGTTGACGGGTTCGCAGCGCTGTCGGCCATGCCGAAGGCGGACAAGCAACGCCTGTTTGCCCATTGCACGGCCCTGACCATGCAGGGAGGCTTGTCGACAGCCAGAACAGGCGAGTTGCATGAGATGATTGGCCGTCGGCTTGATGTTGACACTGCGGCCCACTGGCGGCCCACGGCTGAGACGTTTTTCAAGCGCGTCACCAGGGCCCGTGCCCTTGAGATCGCTTCCGATGTTCTCGGCGAGCAATGGGCCACAAACCACAAGGGTGAGAAGAAGGGCGTTTTGGTCGATACGCTGGCGGCAAACTTCACCGGCAATCGCACACCCGGCGTAACACCGGAACAGGCGGCCGTTGCCTTGAGATGGTTGCCTGAAGGCATGGCATATCCGGCCAATCACGATGATCCGGTCTCCGAAAGTTGTGACCTGCCGGAAGCCTTCTGTGTGCCGGCGGCTGAATAGCCCACAGCCCACAGCCCACAGCCCACAGGGTGCCGCCGATAGTGGGTCGGGCTATATCGTTACCAGCAATTTGTGAATACCGTTCTCACTTCCGCCGCGCCGGTTTTCCGATTATGGAGTTCCGGCGCGGCTTTTTTTTGACTGACGATGAAGAGAGTTAGAGGAGGGAAATGCAAGGGGTAGAAGTCGGGGGGCGATGAGAGCCTTCGGCACAACAACCCCATCGGAGATGACCATCATGCAAAACCAGTCCATAGCCCTTACATCACCCGTAACAGCCGCAGCGCCTGTCCTTGCTGCGGAAGGTGATCTGTTTACGCACGCCCGGACACATCAGGTGCTACAGCCCAACGTGAATGAGACCCGCGCTTCGCAGCTCATAGCCGCCGCTGAAGGTCTGCTGGCGGTGTTGTGTCAGGGCGAAGCCCTGGGCCTGTCGCTGCTGCGCCGGGTCATGGTATCGGCCTTCGGCGGGTCAGACTCTGAGGGAGCGTGGAACTGGAAAGACGTATACGAGGCCCAGGAAATCGCCGCCTTGCTGTTTGTGCGCAAGTATCGTGAGGCATTGGCGCAACGCGAGCCGTTGGCGGTGCTGGCAACGCTGGAAAAACTCCAGTCCCTGCTGGCCACGCATACCCGCCGTTCGGATCGCTCACAGCGTTGGCAACAGTTCTCAACCCCGTTGCCGTTGGGCTATGTGGTCGCTCGGGCGGCCGGGCTTGGAAGCGATGACGTGGTGCTGGAACCATCGGCTGGCACCGGATTGCTGGCCGTGTTTGCCGAAGGAGCCGCAGCCGCCCTGCACATCAATGAACTTGAGCCCAAACGCCGCGCCTTGCTCACGTCGCTGTTTCCCCACAGCAAGATATCGGATCACAACGCTGAATACATTGATGATCTGTTGCCCCGCGGGGTTGTTCCGTCTGTTGTCCTGATGAACCCGCCTTTTTCCACATCACCGACCATGACCGGGAGCAATCCGGCTGTGACCGGCCGCCATGTGATTACGGCGCTTAACCGTTTGGCCGAAGGCGGACGCATGGTCGCAATCACCGGTCGGAACTTCGCGCCGAACAGCTCTAAATGGCGTGATGCCTTTGTGCGCCTTCAGGGCATCGGGCGGATTGTGTTCTCGGCACCATTGGCCGGGAAACTGTACGCCAAACACGGGACCAGCTTCGAGACCCGGCTGACGGTAATCGACAAACTTCCGGCGGATGATCCGAAAGATTTTTCCACTTATCATCCTGAACTTGTGGAAACCACAACTGAGTTGCTGCGCCTGATCACGCGCTCTGTTCCGGCTCGTCGGGTCGCCCGGGGCACAGTGACCGAGATCAAACCTGCCAAGGCACCGAACGTTAAAGCCGCGGCTGTGCCCTTACCTGTGCCTGTGCCTGTGGTCGAGAAGCCAAAGCTCCCTCTCGGGCAGGGCCTGCCGGGCAGCGCCCTCTCGCGCCACACAGTAGCTCTGCCGGGCAGCGCCCTCTCGCGCCACACAGTAGCTCTGCCGGGCAGCGCCCTCTCGCGTAATTGCATTACGCTGCCAGGCGTTGCCATCGACATTACCGAGGCTCTACCCCTGGCCTTTCAAACGCTGGATTGGCAGGCACCGAACGAAGAATTGCAGGATTGCCTGTATGAGACCTACACCCCTCAGTCCGTTGAGATTGATGGTGCCAAGGCTCATCCGACGCCCCTGGTGCAGTCTGCTGCCATGGCCTCGGTCGCACCACCCAAACCCACTTACGTGCCGGACTTGCCCCAACGCCTGATCACCGAAGGTGTTTTGTCGGATGCCCAGCTTGAGAGCATTATTTACGCGGGCGAGGCGCACAACAACGTGCTGCCTGGTTCCTGGACGATCAACCAGCATTATGATCTGGCTGGCGAAAGCGAGATCGATGCAGATGCCCATATCCGTTCCGTGCAATTCCGTCAGGGCTGGTTCCTGGGCGATGGCACGGGATGTGGCAAGGGCCGCCAGGTGGCCGGCATTATTCTCGATAACCGGCTCAAGGGTCGCACGCGTGCCTTGTGGGTAAGCAAGAACGATAAACTGCTGGAAGATGCCCGGCGCGACTGGGCGGCCCTTGGTGGCGACCCGGCCCAGGTGGTGCCGTTGTCCCGCTTCAGGCAGGCCAAGCCCATCGACCTGAACGAGGGGATTCTGTTTTTGACCTATGGCACCCTGCGCTCCGCCGCGCGAGGGGGCAAGGCGTCCCGGCTCGATCAGATCGTTGAATGGCTGGGGCCAGACTTCGACGGCCCGCTGATGTTCGACGAAAGCCACGCGCTGGCCAACGCCACATCGGCGAAGGGCGAGCGCGGGGTTAAAGCCGCCTCTAAACAGGGCCAGGCAGGGTTGCGCCTGCAACGGGCCTTGCCGCTGGCCCGGGTTGCCTATGTATCGGCCACCGGTGCCACCGAAGTGGGCAATCTGGCTTATGCGGAACGCCTGGGATTGTGGGGCGAGGATACGGCTTTCCAGACCCGCAGCGACTTCGTTGCGGCCATGGAAGCGGGCGGTGTCGCCGCCATGGAAGTGATCAGCCGTGATCTCAAGGCCATGGGTCTCTATACGGCCCGTTCGCTGAGTTATGACGGGGTTGAGGTTGATATTCTCGAACACACACTGGGTGTGGAGCAGGTTGAGATTTATGATGCCTTCGCCGAGGCCTACCACATCATTCACCAGAACCTGCAAGGTGCCCTTGAGGCGTTAAATATAAGTAGCGGCAATGGAACATTGAACAAGAACGCCAAGGCCGCCGCGCTGTCGGCCTTTGAGTCCTCAAAACAACGCTTCTTCAGCCACATGCTCACCGCCCTTAAATGTCCCTCCCTGATCAAGGCCATCGAGGCCGACATCAAGCGGGGTGACGCGGTGATCGTACAACTGGTCTCCACCGGCGAGGCGTTGCTTGAGCGCCGGCTTGCCACCATCCCCGGCAGCGAATGGAACGATCTGACGGTGGACATTACGCCGCGCGAGTACGTTCTCGACTATCTGGGCAACTCGTTTCCGACACAATTGTTCGAGCTTTATTCGGACGAGGACGGGAAGCCCTGTTCGCGGCCCCTGTTTGACGCTGACGGCAATCCGGTGATCAACCGGGCTGCCGAGGTCAGGCGCGATGCCATGATCGAGCATCTGGCCGGTTTGCCCGCTGTGCCGACAGCGCTTGATCAGATCGTGCATCACTTTGGCACGGACGCGGTCGCGGAAGTGACGGGTCGTTCCTTGCGCCTGGTGCGTGAGGATGGCGTTGTGAAGGTGCAGAAGCGCCCTGCCTCAAGCAATCTTACCGACGCGCAAGCCTATATGGATGACAAGAAACGTATCCTGATATTTTCTGATGCGGGCGGAACCGGGCGCTCCTATCACGCCGACCTCGATGCCAAAAACTCACGCCGCCGGGTACATTATCTGCTGGAGCCGGGCTGGCGCGCCGACAATGCCATTCAGGGCCTGGGCCGGTCCAACCGCACGAACCAGTCATGCCCGCCGTTGTTCCGTCCCGTGGCGACGGACGTGAAGGGAGAGAAGCGGTTTTTATCGACCATCGCGCGTAGGCTCGATAGCCTGGGTGCGATTACCAAGGGCCAGCGCCAGACCGGTGGCCAGGGCATGTTCCGGGCCGAGGATAATCTGGAAAGCCCCTGTGCGCGTGCGGCATTGCGCCAACTCTACAGGCAGATCGTACACGGGGAAATTGCCGATTGTTCGCTGACCGATTTTGAAGATCAAACCGGTTTGAGCCTGCTTGACAGCGATGGCTCGGTGCGCGAGGAACTGCCGCCCATGAGCCGCTTTCTCAATCGGGTGCTGGCCCTGACCATCGCCCGCCAGAACAGTATCTTCGAGGCGTTCGAGACGGTGCTGGAACAGATCCTTGAAGGCTTGCGGGCCACCGGCGGTCTCGACGTGGGTGTGGAGACATTGCAGGGCGACAGCTTCACCGTTGCCGAAACCCGCATGGTTTACACCCATGGCCGGACAGGTGCCGAGACAAGCTGTATCAAGATCAACCGTCGTGACCGCGTCACGCCAACCGGCCTTGCCGAAGCGCTGGAGGGGCAAGGCGAGGGCACCGCGTTTATGGTCAATGCAAAGTCCGGACGGGCGGCGCTCCGGGTTCCCGGAAGAAACCGCATGACCGAGGCCGGCGCGGTGCAGCCGTGCGTGCGCCTGATCCGGCCACTGGATCGCAACAGCATGACAGAGGTTGATCTGGCCGCGTCCACCTGGCAGGCGGCATCACTTGAACGTTTCAGGGAAGCATGGGCAGCGGAGCTGGCAACATTGCCTGAATATCAGACATCATCGTTCTACCTGGTGACGGGCCTGTTGCTGCCGATCTGGGATCGCATGGGTAAGGACAGCCTGCGCATCAATCGGCTACAGACCGACGACGGCCATCGGTTGCTGGGCCGGGTGCTTCGTGAGAAAGACCTGCCGGCGTTTTACACGGCGCTGGGCCTGGACGCACCGGAACTGTCGATCGACAGCTTGTGGCGTTCGGTATTGGAGGATGGCGCGGCCCATTCGTTGGCCCGCGGGCTACGCTTGCGTCGCTCACGAATCATGGCGGAAAACCGGGTTGAACTGAGCTTCGATGGGGGCTCGGACATCTTCACCACGCTGACAGGCTTCGGCTGCATGACGGAGATTATCAGCTACAAGCGCCGGGCGTTCATTCCCACCGGCGCACAAGGCCCGGATATTCTGGCACGTGTGCTGGAACGGTTCCCGCTCACTGTCGGATAAACGCGGGCTGGTCCGCGAGCTTACCCCGCCCCGGAGGAACGCTACGCTATGCGCACCCGTGAAGGCATGGCCTTTCACTGTTCGCCGTTGGCCTTGTGCTCATATTGCTACGCTATGCGCACCCGTGAAGGCATGGCCACTGCCCACGCCAGAGGGAGAAAATATCCGGGTGTCGGATTGAAAAAGAAATGGAGTGATCCGAACATTGTGTTATGGTTTAGACAAAAGGAAGACAAGATATGACAAACATCGCATTTAAACTCGAAGATTCCGGTTTTAGCCGCCCACAGATCGATGCTCTTACCGAGTTCGTGGGTGGCAATGTGGCGTCCAAATCGGATGTAAAAATTGCCAAAACCGAACTCAAGGCCGAGATCGAAAGCGTCAAGGGCGAACTCGAAAGCGTCAAGGGCGAACTCAAGGCCGGTATCGCTAGCGTTAAGGGCGAGATCGAAAGTGTCAAGGGCGAACTCAAGGCCGAGATCGAAAGCGTCAAGGGCGAACTTGAAAGTGTCAAGGGCGAACTCAAAACTGATATCGCTAACGTTAAGGGCGAACTCGAAAGCGTTAAGGGCGAACTCAAGGCCGAGATCGAAAACGTTAAGGGCGAACTCAAAACCGATATCGCTAGCGTCAAGGGCGAACTCAAGGCCGATATTGCCGCCATAAGGGGTGAGTTGAAGATTACCCACTGGGTGCTTGGTATGGTCGCCATCGGTATCCTCAGCCTGGTCTTCAACGCGTTTATTCTTACCTGACACACTCAACCCGATGACGCTGGAAACAGTGTCGTCAATAATAACCGGAACCCGCCTTCGTGGCGGGTTTTGCCGTTTGTGGAAACCGGCCCTGCCCAAAAACCCGGCACCGAGACTGTTGCGGCGCTCGCCAGAGTTAAAGGGGGGAAGGGAAAAGGGTGTTATTAACACCTTAAAGGAAATTGAGAAATGTACAGCATTAACAGCGTTACCATCGTCGGCCATCTTGGCGCAAACGTCCATATTCGAACCATGAAAAGTGACCAGAAAGTCGCAACCATGTCCATCGCGACGGACCACAGCTACAAGGGCAAGACCTCAGACGAGTGGGTCAAGCGTACGGAGTGGCACCGGATTGTTACCTACCAGCCGGGCTTGATAGGGGTTCTTGAAAAACATGCCCGAAAAGGCCGTCTGGTGGGCGTGCAGGGTATGCTCCGGACCCGCAAGTGGACCGATAAACAAGACATCGAGCGCTATTCTACGGAAATCCTGGTGACGCCCGGTTGTCAGATCCAGTTCCTGGAGAAGCTTGAAGATCGTGATGTTGATCAGGGCCCTCCACAGGACAACACGGATTACACCACCTGCACGCGCGACGAACTGGACAGTGATATCCCGTTCTGAGTGAACTGGTTCAACACCTTGCAAAATCGCGGCGGGAGCTTCCGGGCTTCCGCCGTTTTTTTTGTGAAAGGACTTTGGAGACGGCGTAGCCGTCACATGATCCTGATTGCATCAGGGGCCTGTGAAGAACAGGTCGGTTTAGATTAAGGGGACGCTGCCCCCTCTGCTCAAGAGTAAAGTCGCTACGCTCCCCGCGCGTCGGTGTCCCCATCATTCGGCCCAAGCGGCCCTGCATGACGCCGCAAGCGCGTCGCCCAAGCGGGTGGGTGATCCCCCTCCGCCGCGCGGCTTTTGACCATTCACCCCCGCTCTCGGCGAGGCCAAGGTTTCTTATGAAAAGAAACCCAAGCCCATTTTAGAAAAGGAAGAAAACATGACCGACACAACCGAAAACCAGACTGAATCACAAACATCAAAAGTTATGGACCATATGGCCCTTTATGGCTTTGAAGTACCGATCGGAGAAGCCGACCCCCGCGACATGGCCGACCCGGAAGCCTATAGCTTTATGATCGAAACCATTTTCGAAAACGTGATGGAAACCTTTGCCGATACTTCAATGGAAAGGGATGCTCAAAATCTACTTTGGGGTATCGTTAACAGCTTTCACAGTCAGGTCAAAAGACTGGACCGGGCATTCGACGATCAGCGCTATAAGGTTGAAGACCTTATGCGGATACAGGATGGCAGCGAGATTAATTCCGGCGCACTGGAAAGCGCGGAAGAACTGGCAAGGGAGTCCAGCGCCAAAAGTGAACAATTCGAATACATGACGTCTCACGCCTCTGACTTGTACCTGACAGCCACCGGCAAGGCATGGGCACCGTTTAGTGGTTCACGAACGGACAAGCGAGCCGTCACCGCTTCAATGATTGACAGCCGTGATTTTTTTACAGCCCAAAAATGCAGCAAGAACGAGCGCCATATGCCGAACGGTCCAAAAGTGATTGTTACCGGTGGTATGGATTACAACGACCACGCCTTGATCTTTAACGCCCTCGACAAGACACACAAGAAATACCCGGACATGGTATTGGTGCATGGTGGCGCACCGAAAGGCGTAGACCTTATTGCTTCCAAATGGGCATCGACCCGCAAAATTGATCAGGTCGTGTTTAAGCCAGACTGGAACAAGTACGGGAAATCACGGGCTGGTTTTGTGCGCAATGATCAAATGCTGGAAACCCTGCCCATCGGCGTTCTGGCCTTTCCCGGAACCGGCATCACAGAGAACCTGATCGACAAGGCCCGGGGCATGGGTATCCCTGCCAAAAAATACAACTGAAATTACCAGCGGGGGAGGGTGCGCAAGCATCCTCTTTCCTCGGACAAGGGGTAAAAAAAATCAAAATGAGCGCCAGAGGCACACCTTTAAACAAAAGCGTCTTCCGCTGCTACTAATGAACCCGCCGCCTAAAGTCGGTGGTTGTTCAGTTCCTTTTCAACTATCCAAAACAGCCATGAGTTTCAGGATATCAATATCAACCGTGCAGGTATGTTCAAAAGCTTCATCATTGTCGTTCCAGACGGGCTCCACATCAATGCGTGTGAACGCATCGCGAAGCAGCCTGTTCAGTCTGGCATTGTCTGGACCACTGCGTAGCTTGTCCAGGTGTGTGTGGTAGTGTTTGAGTTGGCGCTCCAGCATGGAAGGCAGGGTGTGATAGTTACGTTTCTCACTGTGCCGGGTGATATCTATCTGCAAACGGGAAATTTCACGTTCCTTCTTTGCCAAAAAGTCACGGGTCGTTTCCATGTGCCCTAGGGTTTCCAACTGGCCCCCGGTTCACGCGCCAGCCTCATTTACAATGGCGTCCTCGATTTCAATTTGAGACACAACCATAATATCAATCAATTTGCGTCTCCATACTTGTAATTCTGCTCTACTACCTTGATCGCTAGTTTGATGGAGGAAAATATCAGCATGACACAGGCGATGTTCCAACGCCGTGTCAGTAACGCAGAACACCTGAACGCCATGCTCTGTGGCTAATTGCCGAATGCTTTCAACAGATGCTTGCGCAAGCAAAATTAACTTTCGGCCAGGTTTAGTTTTATCTTTCGCGCGTTTAACGATGTCTCCGAGTGACCCATGCTGTTCGTCAAGCCTGTCAACAGAGCAGCCGCGTTCTGCATCCTGCAAGTCCTCCATACGGACAGAATTAGTTTTGAGTGCGCCACTTTGCTCAATATGTTCGGGGCTAAAAAGTGTTCTGACTACGGTTTCGCTGCTCTTGACTAAACCGGGTGATTCGTCGCTCTGCGAAACCAATTCACAGTCACAATCACCAGTACTTTGCTCGTGATTTTCGTTTTCTGACATTACGCAGACTACAACATCGCAATCTTGTCAAATAATTCGCGAGGGAGTGCTTGGCGATTTAAGTCTTGCTCGTCAGCAAACAATACAACACCTTCATGGCTCGCGTGAAAAATAATCTTGCCGTCCCCATAGAAACTTACCTCAATGTAAGTTTCTTCATGCTTCCAACTGAACCCCACCTCTCCATCTCCAGCCACCCCAGGAATTGGTGAGGGAATGTTTCGAGGAAGGAGGGCCAAGAAATGTAAGGCGTCAGCAATAGCTGTTGCATTGGGGGCATGCCCATTATACCCATCCCAGTCATTTTCGAGCAGTCCATATTCTTTTACTGTATTGGTGATTGACTCAAACGGGTCACCACTTGTCACAACCTCTCGTTGGCTGGGCGGCACGGCCAATCCAAGAACCAGAATCCTTGGCGTAGGCAGTGTGACGT
>WASW01073593.1_pt1 | contig 13664 bp, 13 predicted proteins | sample 5698521 | NCBI WGS metagenome assembly WASW01 (sample SAMN11175560, study PRJNA528189) | sponge metagenome | isolation source: marine sponge | host: Leucetta | place: Antarctica: Western Antarctic Peninsula, King George Island | collected 2013-01
ATTTGTTCACGCTACGCGTCAGTAGCCTCACAGAGTATCCCGAGGCGATTAATTGAGCGCATAATTCGCTGCCGACAAACCCGCTTCCGCCGATAACGCCAATTAATCTTTTAATTCCCATATTGTTAGTATAACGTGGTATCCGTCCTGCGGTCTGTGAATAACTACTGATTGCGTTTAGGTAAAACTAAGCTTGTCTTCATTGCAAATATGCGTTAAATATACAATTATATTTCGTCTAAAATCTGAATAAATTTATTAGGAGTGTCCATCAGTGAGTGACAATATCACGCACATTACAGATTCATCGTTTGAACAAGAAGTATTGCAAAGCGACGTCCCCGTCCTTGTTGACTACTGGGCAGAGTGGTGTGGCCCATGCAAAATGATTGCGCCAATTCTTGATGAGATAGCCGCCGATTACGCAGGCAAATTAAAAATTACCAAGCTGAATATCGATGATAATCCAGCAACACCACCAAAGTTTGGTGTACGTGGCATACCAACATTAATGATTTTTAAAGGTGGGGATGTGCAGTCAACTAAAGTGGGCGCACTATCAAAGTCACAGCTGACAGCATTTATAGATCAGAGTATTTAAAACTTAGACTGAAGGGCATTATTTATACTAGACGCCCTTAATAATTAGTGCTAACTTGGCAATCATTACACTGCCAAGTAGCGCCTTGCCCAATTTTCCAATTTTGATCCCACAACTGATAAGTAACAAATAACTGCATTTCTATCACTATAGAACCGAACCGACCGAATCCGGCAAGTAAACAAATTTCTAAACATTTAGAACAGAAACTTTTCTTTTCTAAATGCTATCAACAGAACCTTTTATCTTAAATAGTACCCCCTTTAAAACCACTCAAAACTAAAAATCTAATTTATGAATCTCACCGATCTAAAAATCAAATCCGCCGCAGAGCTCGTCGAGCTAGCCGGATCTATGGGCATCGACAACATGGCCCGCATGCGCAAACAAGACATTATTTTTACAGTATTAAAAACACACGCTAAAAGTGGAGAAGATATTTTTGGTGATGGCGTGCTTGAGATTCTACAAGACGGGTTTGGATTTTTGCGATCATCAGATTGCTCTTACCTAGCGGGGCCTGATGATATTTATGTTTCACCTAGTCAAATCAGACGTTTTGGCTTGCGTACTGGCGATACTATCGCTGGCAAGATTCGACCACCTAAGGATAGCGAACGCTACTTCGCAATGCTTAAAGTTGATCAGATCAACTTTGACACGCCTGAAAATGCTAAATCCAAAGTCCTTTTTGAAAATTTAACGCCATTACATCCTGATGAGCCCCTTACATTAAGAAGGGGTAATGGCAGTACGGAAGATATTACGGCACGTATTATTGATGTATGTGCACCTATCGGTAAAGGTCAGCGTGGATTAGTAGTATCACCACCTAAGGCTGGTAAAACGATCATGTTGCAGAACATTGCACAGAGTATTACCGCAAACCACCCTGAGTGTTACTTGATTGTATTATTAATCGATGAGCGCCCAGAGGAAGTCACCGAGATGCAACGTATGGTTCAAGGTGAGGTCGTGTCTAGCACCTTTGATGAGCCAGCAAGCCGTCATGTACAAGTGGCCGAGATGGTGATCGAAAAAGCCAAACGTTTAGTTGAGCATAAACGCGATGTAGTCATCTTGTTAGACTCAATTACTCGACTAGCACGTGCTTATAACACCGTTGCTCCTTCATCTGGAAAAGTATTATCCGGGGGTGTTGAGGCAAACGCATTGACTCGGCCAAAGCGATTCTTTGGTGCGGCAAGAAATATTGAAGAAGGCGGTAGCTTAACAATCTTGGCGACTGCGCTCATTGATACCGGTTCTAAAATGGATGAAGTCATTTACGAAGAATTTAAAGGCACAGGTAACATGGAGATTCATTTGGATCGTCGAGTTGCAGAGAAACGTATCTACCCATCAATGAATATCAACCGATCGGGTACGCGCCGTGAAGAACTATTGATTGAGCCTGAAGTGCTTCAAAAAATGTGGATCTTGCGTAAGTTCTTGCATTCAATGGATGAGATAGAGTCAATGGAATTCATGCTAGGGCGTATGCAGTCTAGTAAGAATAACGTTGAATTCTTCGATGCAATGAAGAGATAGGAATATTGAATTTAGCGTTAATTACATCGTTGTAATTAACGCTATTTAATTGCTTTAAAGCCAATATCGTCACGATAGTAAACATCTTTCCAGTCAATCATTTTTACGCCTTGATAAGCATTTTGCTGCGCAGTCTTGATGTCTTCACCCAGTGAAGTGACACATAAAACACGACCACCAGAAGTAGCGATTGTACCCTCATTTAAAGTAGTGCCAGCGTGGAATACTTTTGTATGGTCTACGCTAATAGATTCAATACCACTAATTATTTCGCCTTTAGAATAATCAAACGGATAGCCTCCTGCTGCCATCACAACACCAAGCGCTGTTTGTGGGTTCCAATTTAAAGTCTGTTCTTCTAGCTGGTGACGCGCAGCATCCCAACATAATTGTGATAAGTCACTTTGTAAGCGCATTAATATAGGCTGTGTTTCTGGGTCGCCAAATCGACAATTAAATTCTAATACTTTCGGTTCGCCATCCGGGGTAATCATTAGACCAGCATATAAGAATCCTTGGTATGGATGTCCTGCATCAATAAAGCCTTGAACAGTAGGTTGTATAACCTCGGAAATAATTCTTGCGTGTAAAGCATCGGTGACTAATGGTGCAGGAGAATATGCGCCCATGCCACCTGTGTTTGGCCCTAGATCACCATTATCGCGCGCCTTATGATCTTGAGAACTCGCAAGAGGTACAACTATTCCATGATCAACTAAACAAATGAAACTTACTTCTTCGCCCTGAATAAATTCTTCAATGACAATCTTTTTCCCCGCGTCACCATGTGCACTGCCTATTAGCATGGAGGTAACAGCTTCTACCGCTTGTTGATTGTCTTGAGCAATCACAACGCCTTTGCCCGCAGCAAGGCCATCCGCTTTTATGACAATAGGATAGGATTGTTTTGTTAAGTAATCGGTTGCCTGCGTGACATCAGTGAATTCCTGGTAGCTTGCCGTGGGAATGTTGCAGCGTTGCATAAATTCTTTAGCGAAACTTTTCGATCCTTCTAATTGAGCATTAAATTGTTTCGGCCCAAAAATGGTTAAGCCCTGTGAACAAAATTGATCAACAATGCCATCAACTAAAGGCGCTTCGGGGCCCACGACGGTTAAGTCAATTTTGTTATTGGAGGCAAATTTTATTAACCCAGCAATATCATCGCTGGGAATATTAATATTTTCGACACCCTCTTCTAATTCAGTGCCAGCATTACCTGGTGCGACAAATACTTTTTCTGTGTTTGGCGATTGAATAAATCTCCAAGCGAGTGCGTGTTCTCTCCCGCCACCGCCAATAACTAAAATATTTTTCATAAAATTCTCTTGCTTAACTAAATCGTGGTAATACAAATAATAATGCTAAAGGTAAAGTAATAATGGCCATCAAATTACCGACTAATACTATAGCAGAAACTTTTGTGGGTTCTTGTTGGTAGCGTTTTGCGAATAGAAAATTCATTACCGCAGGAGGTAATGCACCAAACAAAATTAGTGCGCCTATTTGAGTTTTCTCTAAGGGTATAAAAGTCGTGATGATTAATGCCAGGGCAACTCCGATTGCAGGTGTGAGAATACCCACTAATACGCCTAGCTTCCAAAAATCAAAATTTGCTTTAGTTAACTGCACGCCAAGAGAGAACAACATTAAAGGCACAGCGATACTACCTAGCATATGGATTGGCAAAATAATAAAACTGGCTACTTGAATGCTCTGTGCTTGTAATAGTAGTGCGAGAACAGCAGCAAGAATAGCGGGTGAAGTGAGACTACGAATCCATTTTGCATTTTGGTCGAGTATATATGAGCCCAAACCAAAGCGTGTAATGTTGCCGACCAAGAAAAGAATTAAACCTGCTGCTAGTCCTTTGGGGTCTAAAGCAAGGCTCATTAAGGGTAGACCTATATTGCCGGCATTATGGAACATCATTGGAGGCGCCATGGTGCGGTATTCAATGTTGAGTAATCGTGCCAGAGGGTTGGCAATCACAGCAGTCAATAGAACTAAGCCTAGTCCGCTCAATCCTAGTAAGGCGAATTCTTTAAATTCAAATTGTTGCTGCAGTAATGATGAGAATACTAATGCGGGGATAAACACGTGTAGGTTTATGTTATTGATGGAGTCGAGCTCGGGTTGCTTACGTACGCCGATAAAGATGCCTACGCTAACGATAGCAATTAGCGGAAACATAATCTGCCCAATTTGAAGTGCTATGGACATTGGCTTTGTTGAAAAATACTAAGATAGAGGGTGCTTAGTAAAAGCCTTCTAATGGCGGAAGTGACGAATGCCAGTAAATACCATTGCCATGCCATGTTCATCCGCGGCGGCAATAATTTCCGCATCATTACGTGAACCACCTGGCTGGATCACTGCTGTAATACCGGCTTGATTGGCCGCATCTAGTCCGTCTCTGAATGGGAAGAATGCATCTGAGGCCATGACTGAGCCTTCAACTATTAAATTCTCGTCACTGGCTTTAATGCCAGCAATTCTTGCAGAGTAGACTCGACTCATTTGGCCGGCACCAATGCCAATTGATTGCTCGTCGCGCACATAGACAATCGCATTCGACTTTACAAACTTAGCAATTTTCCAGGCGAATAATAAATCGCGAATTTCTTTTTCACTAGGCTGGCGTTTAGTGACAATTTTTAAGTCTGCTGCTTCTACAATGACGTTATCTTGATCCTGAACTAATATACCACCACTGACTTTTCGTAAATCAAATCCACTATTAATTGAAATTGTATTGGCACAATCAAGCACGCGTGTATTAGGTTTAGTGCTGAGAATATCTGTCACACCTGAGTCAATGCCTGGCGCAATAATTACTTCGACGAATTGTTGTTCGAGAATTTTTTTAGCAGTATTCGCATCTAGCGGACGATTGAAGGCAATAATGCCGCCAAAGGCAGAGGTTGGGTCTGTTGCGTAAGCCTGTTGATAGGCATCAGTGATCGACTCTGCAACAGAAACACCACATGGATTTGCGTGCTTAACAATGACGCAAGCAGGTGCAGCAAACTGTTTTACACATTGTAATGCTGCATCGGTGTCCGCAATGTTATTAAACGATAGCTCTTTGCCTTGAATGAATTTAGCAGAAGCGACAGAACCTTCGATTAGATTGGGCTCGGTATAGAAGCTAGCACGTTGATGAGGATTCTCACCATAGCGCATGGCTTGTTTCTTGTTGAAAGTTAAATGCAATGTTTCTGGGAATGCCGATTCATTTTGTTGGCCAAGATAATTAGCGATCATACCGTCGTATTCGGCAGTATGGCTAAATGCCTTGCGCGCAAGATTGAAACGCGTTTCATGCGTAAGGCATCCGTCATTAGCTTTAAGATCTGCTAATAACCGAGAATAGTCGGAAGGATCAACGACGACTCCGACGCGGGCATGATTTTTTGCAGCAGCACGCAACATGGCTGGACCACCGATATCAATGTTCTCGATAGCGAGATCTAAGCTGCAATCTGGCTTGGCAATGGTTTGAGCAAAGGGATAAAGATTCACCACGACTAGGTCGATGGCATCAATCCCATGTTCTTGCATAACAGCATCATCAATATCAGCACGACCCAGAATACCGCCGTGAACTTTTGGATGGAGCGTCTTAACTCGACCATCCATAATCTCAGGGAACTGTGTGTGTTCACTAACATCAGTCACAGGGATACCAGCTGCACTTAATTGTGCAGCCGTACCACCAGTGGAAAGGATGTGTATGCCTGCTTGATGAAGCTCAGAAGCAAACTGCTCTAGACCGGACTTATCGGAAACGCTAATTAGCGCGCGCTGAATTTTCCGGCTAGTGTCTGACGACATACGACTAACGGACGTCGTAGTGCTTTAGTTTCTTGCGAAGTGTTCCGCGGTTTAAGCCAAGGCATTTTGCTGCTTTAGTTTGATTGCCGCCACAGTAATTCATGGCTGATTCTAGTAAAGGTTTTTCTACTTCTTCTATTACCATGCGATATAAGTCATCAGGGGCATGCCCGCCTAACTTACTGAAATAACTACGCAATGAATCTGCAACAGACTCTCTAAGAGTTTGAGTAGGGGTGACAGGGTGTAACTCTGAAACATTAAGGTTTGTAACTGGATTGTTCATGCAACGTTCTCCATTTTTAATTCTACGTCTTGCAAATAACTGCGTACCATATTGAACTGAACATCTGCATCGGCTACAGAAAATACCTTCTGCTTTAATTGTTGTGAGCCGAGCATATTATCGAAGTACCAGCTAATATGTTTACGCGCAATTCGCACTCCTTGTTGTTTTCCATACAAGGAATACAAGTCTTCTAAGTGATTCAATACAATAGTACGCATCTCCGCTTGGGGCGGATTTTCTAATTTTTCATTGAATTTTAGATAGCGGTCTATTTGGCGAAAAAGCCACGGCTGACCCTGTGCCGCGCGTCCGATCATAATCGCATCTGCGTTAGTAATTGCCAAGACCTTTTTTGCTTTTTCTGCAGAATTTATGTCTCCGTTTGCAACCACAGGGATATTAACCGATTTTTTTATGTTGCAAATTGTTTTGTATTCTGCTTGACTAAGAAAGCGGCAGGCGCGAGTTCGGCCGTGAACGGTCAACATCTGGATGCCACAATCTTCGGCAATTTTAGCAATCTGAACGCCATTGCGGTTATCTACATCTGATCCAGTGCGGATTTTCAACGTGATAGGGACATCGACAGCGTTGACTACCGCATCAAGAATCCTCTTAACCAGGTTTTCGTCAGCAAGGAGTGCAGAGCCTGCCAGAACTTTACACACTTTTTTAGCCGGGCAGCCCATGTTGATATCGATGATGTCCGCGCCTTGTTCTACATTGAATGCAGCCGCTAGAGCGAGCTGTTGAGGGTCTGAGCCAACAATTTGTACAACACGAGGTGATGGCTCATCCATATGCAGGCGTCTTAACTTAGACTTTTTGGTGTTCCACAGCTTGCTATCAGCGCTGATCATCTCAGTCACAGAGTAGCCTGCGCCTAATTGACGGCACAATTTGCGGAAAGGTAAGTCCGATACTCCCGCCATGGGAGCCAGGAATAAATTATTAGTTAAAGTGTGCAGACCAATTTGCATCGTGATATTTCGTTAGGCGTGGATGAACTTATAAAAATTCAAAATCATAACTGACAACTGCTTCCCCTGCATCGTGCACTTCAAGCGTGATAGATAGTGGTATGCTCGTTTCCATTAATTGTCTAGATGTCCATTTGTCTTTCAAATAATGGTTCGCAGCAAACTGCCTAGCCGCAATTACATCACCCGCGATATTGAATAATCGTAATTGAATCAAAGGGTAAGGCTGAGAAAATTTAGCTCTATTGATAATGGTAACCATTACCATCAACGCTTGTTTTTCAGTGGGGTGAGTATAAATGCTTCGGTTCAGTACTTCTATCTTGCTCAGTGCTTGCGGCGTCTTAATCGTGCAGGTGATCCATTTGCAGAGCTTAGAATGATGCTGTTGTGGGATGAGGTCTATTTTAAAAGCAGCAATCACCTGTAATGAGAGCGAAGTGACAAGTGCGATGCATATAAATGTGGCTAGCCATTTGGTCAGATGGGTATGTGTGGGTTCGCTATCCAGATTAGAAATATCATCGGCAATTATGTTGGGGATGGATATCTCGTGTAAATCTTCTTGCTGATTGCCATCTTCAGGTTCATATGCCGTGGGCCATTCAATGTCATTGTCTTTGACAGGCACATCAAATGTAGAAGGAAGGGTGATTTTGGGGGGTTCAGGCGAATGTGGATGCATGCCATGAAGTTCTCTATCTAAAAACTCTAAATAGATAGCAGAGGCTTCCTCTTCACTGAGTTCAACATCGACCGTTTCAGACGTATCATAATGAGTTTGCTTAAACAGATACGATCGAGCATTAAATGCATGTTCACATATACCGCAGCGTACCATGCCGGCAGCGATTTCTAACTGCTGGTCAGTAAGGCTAAAGTCAGCACGACAATTTGGGCATCGAGTAAACATGCCGCTGGTTTACCAGTTCATGCTGAGATTCGTGTAAACGAAATACATGCCCATTCTTCTTGCAAATATACCTGATTGCAGCGAAAGTCTTGTGCATAATGTTGGCAAATTGATTCTGTCTGCGAATGTAAAATACCAGACACAAGCAGTGTGCCATTAGCTTTTAGGTGTTGTAGAAAAACTTCACGAAGTTCTATTAGCGGAGTAGCAAGGATATTGGCAATAATTATATCCGTCGTGATGCCCGTTAAGCAATCGCTAGTGCCCACTGTAAAATCACTCACATCTAATTGATTACGATCAATGTTATCGAGGGTGGCTGTCACCGCCTGCGGATCAAAATCAACAGCATGAACATGAGTAGCGCCTAAACGCGATGCGGCTAAAGCAAGAATGCCACTGCCACAGCCAAAATCTATCAGCGATAAATTTTTTAATTCTGTATTGCCTAACCAGCTTAAACATGAGCTAGTGGTGGCGTGATGGCCAGTGCCAAAGGCAAGCCCGGGATCTAACTGCAAGCTAATGCCATCAGGCGCAGGATTGTCTTCCCAAGATGGATAAATCCATAATGGGCCAAACTGCATGGCACTAAATTGTTGCTGGAAGTTGGCTTGCCAATCTTGATCTTCAATTTGCGCCAAAATAATTTGTTGGCTAACGGAAGGATCATTCTCTAATGCTTTAGTGGCCAACTGAATAGATTGTTCAGAAGTATAGTGACCTTGCAAGAAAAGAGTCGACCATAACGGGTGATCGCCGATATTGGACTCTAGAATGGGTTCGTCTGCGGCGTCTTCGTAAGAAACACTAACGGCGCCACAGGTAAACAACAACTCTTCAATATGCTCAGCTGCTTGAGCATTTATTTGTACGCGTAACTGAAACATGCGGCATTAAAACTACTTTTGGCTTTCGAGCAGTCGTTCCAAATAATGGATATCAACTTGTCCTTTGCCAAATCCAGCATCAGCCATTAGTCGAAGTTGTAATGGGATGTTAGTTTTAATCCCATCAATAATCATTTCTTGTAATGCACCTTGCATACGTTTAATGGCAGTTGAACGATCTTCGCCATGAGTGATTAACTTACCGATCATGGAATCGTAATTAGGCGGCACGGTATAACCAGAATAAATATGTGAATCAACACGTACGCCAAAGCCACCTGAGCTATGGTAACGAGTAATTTTGCCTGGGCTCGGAATGAATGTATCAGAGTCTTCAGCATTCAAACGACATTCAATGGCGTGACCAGTAATTTTCACATCATCCTGAGTGATCGCTAATTCTTCACCTGAAGCGATTAACAACTGCTGTTTCACAATATCGATGCCAGTGATGTATTCAGTGACTGGGTGTTCTACTTGCACACGCGTATTCATTTCAATGAAAAAGAATTCACCGTTTTCATATAAAAATTCAAACGTACCTGCGCCTCGGTAACCAATTAGTTTGCATGCATCCGTACATCGCTTGCCAATGAAGCGACGTTCTTCGTCAGTCAGGCCGGGGGCAGGTGCTTCCTCTATCACTTTTTGGTGACGGCGTTGCATAGAACAATCGCGTTCTGCTAAATAAATGGCATTGCCATGAGTATCTGCAAGTACTTGGATTTCAATATGACGTGGCGTCTCTAAAAATTTCTCCATATACAACGTGCCGTTATTAAACGCCGCCGTAGCTTCAGCTCTAGTTAATGCGACTGAATCTGCTAATTCATCATCACCGTGCACGACTCTCATACCGCGACCACCACCACCACCTGCTGCTTTTACAATGATAGGGTAACCAATTTCATGGGCCAACTTAGAGTTACTAGCAAAGTCGTCAGTCAACGGCTCTGCTGAACCAGGGACACAAGGGACGCCAGCTTCTTGCATAGCGTTCTTTGCAGATATCTTGTCGCCCATGCGGCGAATGGTATCTGCGGTAGGGCCAATAAAAATAAAGCCGCTGGTTTCAACACGTTCAGCAAAGTCATCGTTTTCAGATAAAAACCCATAGCCAGGATGTATTGCGGAAGCATCAGTTAATTCTGCAGCACTAATGATGGCAGGAATATTTAAATAACTTTCTGTCGATGGGGCTGGGCCGATACAAACAGATTCATCTGCAAGCTTTACATGTTTTAATTCGCGGTCAACAGTGGAGTGCACTGCAACGGTTTTGATCCCAAGTTCGCGGCATGCACGCAATATTCGTAGGGCAATTTCACCGCGGTTGGCAATAACAACTTTTTCTAACATAATTCAGTTATTCTTCTTAATGTGATACTTCGCAATGGGCAAAACATCTTGTTATATAGTCACAAGTGAGTCGCTAGTTAAGTTAAGCAGCTGAATTACTCAATGACAAAAAGAGGCTGGTCAAATTCAACGGGCTGACCGTTTTCTGCTAGTACAGCTTTTACAGTGCCTGACTTGTCACTTTCAATTTGATTGAGCATCTTCATTGCTTCAATAATACAAAGCACATCGCCTTCTTTAACGTGTTTCCCAACTTCAGCAAAAGGCGCGGCCCCTGGTGAAGCTGCTTCGTAGAACGTGCCTACCATGGGAGATGTCACTTGGTGACCACTAACGATGGCTGGCTCAGTGCTAGCGCTTTCAAGGCTTGGTGCTAGTGCAGCCGGCATTGGTGCTGGTGCGGTAGCATATTGCATTGGCATCACGGGTGCATTGGGGTTTGTGCGACTAATACGTACTGATTCCTCGCCTTCCTTAATTTCAATTTCTGCAATGCCGGACTCTTCTAGCAGCTCAATTAGTTTTTTTACTTTTCGTATATCCATGTGCTTAGTTCTTTTTATTGGGTTAACTGATTATGTGCTGCGCTGATGGCAAGTTGGTATCCATAAATACCCATACCGGAAATAATTCCCACGGCAACATCTGATAAATAAGACATCTGTCGAAACTCTTCTCGCGCAAATACATTAGAAATATGTACTTCAATAAAAGGTATATCGACACCCAAAAACGCATCTCTCAAAGCAATGCTTGTATGTGTCAGTGCGCCGGGGTTAATAACAACGAATTCAATATTTTCCTGCTGAGCCGCATGTAATCGATTGATGAGTTCATGCTCAGCGTTTGATTGTAAATGTACTAACACATGGCCCAACGATTTTGCGTGAGCAGATGCGCCATCTAAGACTTGGTCTAACGTGTCATGACCATAAACATGAGGTTCTCTAGCGCCCAATAAATTTAGATTAGGGCCATTAAGAAGAAGGATTTTGCTCATCAGTAGAGTGAATTCTTTGTTGAGTTGTATTTTTAGATCGTGAAGTATTGTGCCGTAAAAGTAACTGGCTGTCTAATATGGAACAAGATAGACGAATTTAGCGGCAAATTGTCAGAGGTTTGCGACATAATCATGAATTGATGAGGTGAATATAGCTAGCTAAGGCACGTCCTAAAGAGCGTTTAGCCAACATTAAAAGCATGGTTAGAATAGGGCATTTAAATGACTAGAAAGCTGCTCAGCAGTCACGCTGCCAGTTAATCGGCTGCTTCTAAGATCAGTTCCTTGAGCATCCCAAAAGTATAGTGCCGGTGGTGCTGGCATATTCAGATGACTAGCAAGCGCTTTGTCAGCTTCATCTTGAACGGTAATGTCTGCTTGTAGCATGACAACACCTTTTAATGCTTTCACCACGCCAGGGTGAGGGAAAACTTTCTTTTCCATGGTCTTGCAGTATGCGCACCAATCAGCATAAAAATCTAACATTACGGGCTTGCCTGAGGCTTTAGCGGCAGTTAATTCTCGGTTTAGATCTTCAATGGACTTGATGCGTGTAAAGGCTGCATGTTGTTGACTGGCAACCTGATGGCCAGTGCTAATAATGCCAGTGAGTGGTTTAAGCGTATCTTTTCCGCCCGACGCTAAGCCAACTAGGAAAATAGCACCATAAATCAGCAGAATTAAACCCAGTCCCTTACATAATTTTTTCCAGCCGCTGCAGTCGTCAGACAGCGATTTCAATGCGCCTAAGTAGACAGCCACAATAATAAGCAGTGCAGCCCACATCAACATGATAATAGCGGCAGGAATATAAGTAGGACTTAGTCGCTCTAAGAAGATAATGGCCAAGCCAATCATAATGACGCCACCGGTAGCTTTCACCTTATCCATCCAGGTGCCCGCTTTGGGCAATAAAGCGCCGCCGCCTGAGCCCATGATCAGTAGCGGTAAGCCCATGCCAGTGCCGAATATCCATAAATATAAAAATCCAGCCAAAGGATTTTGTGATTGAGCAGCAAATGCTAGTACGGCTAATAATACAGGGCCGCCACAAGGGCCGACGATTAATGCGGATAACACACCCATTAAGCCAACGCCGAATAATAAGCCACTTTTTTGTTGGTTACTTTTTTCGCCTAGCTTGCTTTGAAGCACGCTAGGCATTTGGATTTCATAAAAACCGAACATCGATAAGGCTAAACCTATGAATAACAAAGCCGATGGGATTAGAATCCAAGGGGTTTGTAAGCTGCCTTGAACACCCAGTGCTTCCCCAACCACGGCCATAATGGCACCAAGAATACCGAATGTAATAGCAATCCCTTGGGTATAGCTAAGCGATAAGCTAAAGGCTTTGAAAGTGGTTATTTTCTCACCTTGGCCCATGATCAATGAGCTTAAGATAGGAATCATCGGGTACATGCAGGCAGTAAATGCCACCAGAATGCCAAACCCTAAACTAAGTAAAATGGCGACCAGGGGATTAGCGTTCTTAAGATTTTCTAAAATACTGTCTTGTTCATTGGCGAGTACTGCTGAGTTAGTCGTATTTGCACTCGTGGCACTAATAGAATTGGACGCAGTAATGCTAGAATTACTAGCATTGTCGGGTAGTGAAACAGATAGCGTTTTTTTAACCGGCGGATAACATAGGCCTGCATGAGCACAGCCTTGGTAGCCAACGATAAGCTCAACCGTATTGGAATTTGCTGAAATAGGTACAGTGACATCTAAGCTGTGTTCGTATATTTCAACGTCACCAAAAAACTCATCGTGTTGGTTCTTGCCTGCGGGTAAATTTAATTCGCCAATGGTGACGCCTGCGTCGTTGCTGATGACACTAATACGCTTCTTGTATAGATAATAACCATCAGCAACATTCCAGAATAACTTAATTTCATTGGCTGACTCGCTGGTGGCCGTTAGCTGGAATGCTTCCTCGACGGTGAGAAATTCTTCATTGTCAGAATTGCCTCCAAATGGGTTGCCAGCAGCAAATGCCTGGCTAGAGGTTATGACTAATAGCAGTGATATTAGTAGATAAGGCCAAATAGATTGGCTAATTAACTGGTTTCTTTGATGACCCATGATAAATACTCTTGTGTGCTTTGTGTGATGGGCAAAGCGATTAATTCCGGGGTTTCGCAAGGGTGTTGTTGAAGAATAAACTTACTTAACTGTGTATACCGGGTTTCGGTGGTTTTCATTACTAATAGACGCTCTTGATCCTCACACAGTTCACCT
>WASW01010538.1_pt1 | contig 13644 bp, 10 predicted proteins | sample 5698521 | NCBI WGS metagenome assembly WASW01 (sample SAMN11175560, study PRJNA528189) | sponge metagenome | isolation source: marine sponge | host: Leucetta | place: Antarctica: Western Antarctic Peninsula, King George Island | collected 2013-01
TTACAACGGGCACCCTGGAAAATAAATACTGTTATATTTCAAAGCTTTACAATCTCCCACTCCCTGTATCACAGAGACAGGTGTGATGACCACTAAAAAACTGGGCGTAATACGCCAATTTGTCGAAAATTTGGATATAAACCCAGCTATATTCGAAAATATCATATTATTCATGCACTTAGACTACCATCACAGTCTCACGCATCACTATTGTACGGATGTCAGTTAGCCAATATAATCTCCCTAACAATACTTAGCTGCTTACTATAATAAATATACTGGAGTTCCAATGAACTATGATGTTCCCGCACTATTAGTCGGTGTCACCATTGTTGTGATCGCACTTGTAATGGCATTCGTGTTTGTCTAACTAATAGCTAAAATAACCATAAAAAAAGCCCCGCAAATTTTGCGGGGCTTTTTTTATGTCTGTTGATTTAACCGTTAGCTAATCAAGATTTCTTCTGGAACTCATCAAGCGCCTGCTGAAAGCTAGTATGACGCACATCCTTACCTTCGACGGTAAAGATCACATATTCACAAATATTCTTTGCGTGATCACCAATACGTTCTAAAGCACGTGCACACCACATAACTTTTAGCCCTCGCTCGACAGAAGAACGATCTTCAGTCATAGACTTAACCAGTTTGCGCATAATGACGTCGTATTCTTTATTAATATCCTTATCTGTTGCTGCGGTTTGAAAAGCGCTGGCAACATCCATACGTGCAAAAGCATCTAACGAATCACGCAATATAGTTTTAACTTGATCTCCTAACAGCTTGAGTTCAGAAAAATACAATTCATTGCGTTCTTCAGTAGCAAGTTCCACTGCATAACGGCCAATTTTCTCTGCCTCGTCACCAATCCTTTCAAGATCCGTAATCGTTTTAATAATGGCAACCACTAAACGTAAGTCGCCTGCTGCTGGCTGTCTTAACGCGATAATGTGATTACATTCTTCATCAATCGCCACTTCCATGGAATTGACTTGGTAATCACTGGTGGCTACTTGCTCTGCCAAACTGCTATCTGAATTAACTAAAGCTAACAGACTATTCTCGACCTGCTTCTCGACAAGCCCGCCCATATTTAACACCTTGTTTCGCGTTGACTCTAAATCATCATCAAACTGGTGAAGTATGTGTTGCCCTGCATTTTGTATAGACATAACAATATAGCCCTACGATTGTATTAAGTACATTGTATATACACTTGCATGCTTTGTATATACGTTCAATGAATTCATTTTTACCGCTTATCCATAACGTCCTGTTATGTAATCTTCCGTCTTCTTTTCAGTAGGATTAGTAAATAATTTATCCGTTGCATCAAATTCTATTAATTCACCTAGATATAAGAATGCAGTGTAATCCGAAACACGCGCAGCCTGTTGCATATTATGTGTCACGATCACCACGGTATACTGAGACTTAAGTTCGAATATCAACTCTTCTATCTTCAACGTTGAGATAGGATCAAGCGCTGAAGCAGGTTCATCTAAAAGTAATACTTCGGGTTGAATAGCAATTGCTCTGGCAATAACTAAACGCTGTTGTTGTCCACCAGAAAGTGCAAATGCGTTCTCTTGTAAGCGATCTCCAACTTCATCCCATAATGCTGCACGTTTCAAAGACCATTCAACACGATCCTCAATTTCTCTTTTATTAGACACGCCTTGTAAACGCAATCCGTAGGCGACGTTTTCAAAAATAGATTTCGGGAAAGGATTAGGCTTTTGAAATACCATGCCCACCCTCCTTCGCAAGTCAGTTACGTTGACGTTTCTATCGTAGACATCTTCACCTCTTAACAGCATCTCGCCTTTTAACGTGACCCCATCAATCAAATCATTCATGCGGTTCATGCAACGCAGCAGTGTGGATTTACCACAGCCACTTGGCCCGATAAATGCGGTGACACGGCTTGAGGGGATATTCATATTAATATCAAACAAGGCCTGCTTATCACTATAGAAAAGTGAAAAGTCCTTACATTGCATACAAACTTCTTCGTCTTCAATCTTTTTAGATTCCTTCCCTTGGAATACTTGATTGGATACTTGGGCATCAATAGTCATAAATTAATTGCTCGATATTTTTTACAATTTTCACTTAGTGTTCCATGGTGCGATACTTTTCTCGCAAATGATTACGGAAATATATTGCAGATAAATTCAGCAGTATGATTACTACTACTAGAATTAATGCGGTGGCATAAACGAGTGGGCGCGCAGCTTCAACATTGGGGCTTTGGAAACCAACATCATAAATATGAAAACCTAAATGCATAAACTTTCTTTCTAAATGCAGAAACGGCGCATTTAGATCAAGCGGTAAAGAGGGTGCCAGCTTAACTGCTCCCACTAACATTAGCGGTGCGACTTCACCTGCTGCTCGTGCTACTGCCAAAATCAAACCTGTCATCATGGCCGGGCTCGCCATAGGAATGACCGTACGCCAAAGTGTTTCCGCTTTAGTTGCCCCTAACGCTAACGAACCTTCTCTAACTGAACTTGGAATTCTTGACAGCCCTTCTTCGGTGGCAACGATCACAACAGGGACTGTTAATAATGCCAATGTTAATGACGCCCACAGCAACCCACCCGAACCAAATGTGGGTGATGGTAATGCTTCTGGATAGAATAATTGATCAATATTCCCACCCAGAAAATAAACAAAGAAACCCAAACCAAATACACCATAAACAATCGATGGCACACCAGCCAAATTGTTGACTGAGATTCTGACCAATCTTGTAATAAATCCTTGCTTAGCATATTCGCGCAAATAGATAGCAGCGATAACGCCAAATGGTGTCACGATGACAGACATCAACAACACCATCATCACTGTACCGAATATTGCTGGAAAGATACCACCCTCTGTGTTCGCTTCTCGTGGATCGTCGCTGACAAAGTTTTTCAAATTAACAAAGTAATGCACTATCTTTGTCCCTAAACTCATAGCATTAGGTCTAGTTGCTTTAATGATATCTGCCAAGTTGATCAGCTTTTGTTGGCCATTCTGAATGGTCATTAACGCCTGATCACGAGCTATGGCTGCATATAATTTTTCTAAGTGTCTCTTAAGTGCCTCATAGGCATCGTCCTCAACTTTGCGCTGTGTTTTAATATCAACGTGAGCATCAGGATCACTGACACCACTTAATTCAATCCCGCGTTCTCTTAAGCGTAACTTTTCGATTTTATAATTAATCTTTCCAATATCGAACTTTTCAATCTCATGAATTTTATCGCGCAGTTCATCAACTCGTTCTAATCGATTTTGTAGCTCGTCCCACAACGCATCTGGTTTTATATTCAGCGCATTACCATTCTCACTAAGCGATTGCAGGAAACCATAAAAATTACCCCATTGAGTTCGCTCAAACACAATGGCGTCGACCGGCTTACGCACTGCTTGTTCATTAGGTTGAACAATAAGCTTGAAATCTACTCCGTACATATCGCGGTTTCCGATTTTAAGCAGCGTTCTTTCAACAAATTCTTCCTCAAAATCAATATGCAACCCAGAAGCAACCAACTGCTTGGCAGGAACTATCTCAACCTTTGCACGTTCCCCTAATAGAACAACTTGATTTCCACTATCTAGGTAATCAATCTCCCAAATTGTCTTCGGCCAAAAATGACCAAGGCCTCTCACTGCAATCAAAGCCAGCAAGCCTACGACCATAATCATACTGATAGACACCGCACCGGCGTTTAACCAAACCCATGGCGTACCGCTTTTAAAGAAACCTAGCTTTTCTGTATTCATGATAGTTATAAGCTACTGTATTTCTTCCTTAACCGTTGACGCACAATTTCCGCCACCGTGTTAAAGAAGAAAGTAAAAATGAATAAAACAAATGCCGCCAAGAATAAGATTCGATAGTGGGTACTATCAACTTCAGATTCTGGCAATTCGACTGCGATATTTGCAGATAAAGTACGCATACCCTGGAAAATACTAAAGTCCATCACTGGCGTATTACCTGTTGCCATTAATACAATCATGGTCTCACCCACTGCGCGACCGAATCCAATCATCACCGCTGAAAAGATGCCTGGACTTGCCGACAACAATACAACACGAACTAATGTTTGCCACGGTGTCGCACCTAACGCCAAAGAGCCTGAGGTTAAGTGTTTTGGCACACTGAATATTGCATCTTCAGCAATTGAGAATATTGTTGGTATCACCGCAAATCCCATCGCGATACCGATAATTAATGCGTTACGCTGATCAAAGCCAATGCCCAGTTCTTCGCTCATCCATATTCGAACATTGCCATCAAACAACAAACGCTCTATGAAAGGTGAAACGCCAACACAAAGCAGAGCAATAACAATCAAAGGAATAATCAGTGCGGCTGCTTGCCACCCCTCAGGGATGAACCGTTTGGCTGAGCCGGGTAATTTCCACCACACTAATGATAGTAAAATTATTCCAATCGGCATTAATACAAAAATGCTAAATACGCCAGGCAAATGTAATTCCACAAATGGCGCAAGCCATAAGCCGGCGAGAAAACCTAGAATCACTGTGGGTAATGCTTCCATGATTTCAATGGACGGTTTCACAATCGCGCGCATCGGTGGCGCCATAAAGTAAGCTGTGAAAATTGCTCCACAAATGGCTAACGGCATAGCAAACAACATCGCGTAGAAGGCTGCTTTCAATGTTCCGAATGTTAACGGCATCAAACTATATTTAGGCTCGAAGTCATTACTGGCTGATGATGATTGCCAAATATAATCTGGCTTAACATAATCTTCGTACCAAACTTTCCCCCATAATGCAGAAAATGAAGTCTCAGGATGATGATTATCAATATCCCATGCCTTGATATTTCGGTTATGGTCCTCTGCAATAAAGATATCCGCACGTGGTGCTACTGCCAACGTTTGTATCGCACTTTCACTCGCCGACAACGACAATAGATCACGTTCACTGGTGGTGTATAGCAACTTAATTTTGCCCGCTTGAGTTGCAGCAATCACACCTTTCCGCAACTGTTCTGTGGCTAAACTCACTACTGGTGAATTACCAATGCGTGTGTCTCGAATTTTATCTAAACGAAACTCTAGATCTCCATCACTTCGCACTTGAAACCACTGCGATAAATTACCACTACTATCACCTATTAGCAGCGAAATCCCACCAGTCAAAAATCTCAAAATAGTAGGACGTACATCACCCTCGGTAACTAATACTTTTTCTCTTAAATTAAAATTATTCTCGCGAATATCATAGGCTGATAAACTTCCATCTTGCGTCAATATATATGCCCATTCTTGTTCAGGATCAACCAGCAAACCGAGGATTGGATCCACTGTGATAATTTGATCTTTATCGCCTATCTCTAATGTCGTCGTTTCATCAATAAATGAGGACTCTTTTACAAATGATTGGAAAACTATTTGTCCATCCGTTGTGCGCGCGATGACTGCTGTTGAATCTTCATTGTCTCCAATAGCAAAATCTAGCAGCGGACCTTCGGCAACATGAAACGCGTCTTCACCATAGGGATATAGAATATCAGGGTGAATAATTCGACTGATATCAGTGAACTCTAGTTCATAACTGTGTTGAAAAAATAGCAACCCACCTGACTGCAAACCAACGGCTAATAAACCACTTGTCTCGTTAACCACTCGAAATGAAGTAATGCTGTTATCGGCAGCAATAGGCAGGTTTCTTTCTAGGATTGACTCGCCATTTTCGACATTAAAAAACAGCACACTCCCCGAACTACCAACTCGCAGACCAATTTCAGCCTGCTCTTCAATGGCTAAATATATAGTGTCGTCATTAACTCCGGGGGTTGGGTACTGGCCAATCTCGTCGATTGATGGTTGATTAAAAAGTGGATACACCACACTAAGTAAGAATAGAAAGATCAAGGCAATGGCAGCAATGACGCTGATGCCGCCTATTTGAACCACTCTACGAGCGATTACATCTATGGCTTTACGCAATTTCCATCGGCGTTGGCTCGCGGCAATTCTATCTGAAATATTACTAGCTTCCATTTCCTGAACGATTCTGTGTCTTTGGTCTGTTGGTATTATATTAGAGCATTATGAATGCGGGATAAAAAGAAAGCCCTATAAAATTTATAGGGCTTTCAAGGACTATCTTATTACTCTGAGATCGTTTGGTTAAATTACATTCCCAATGATTTCAATGTCTTCTCAGCCACTTTTGCTGGCAATGGAATATACCCATCTTTCACCACAACTTTCTGGCCTACTTTTGACAACACTAACTTAATGAACTCACCTTCTAGGGGAGAAAGTGGTTTATTGGGATGCTTGTTTATGTAGACGTATAAGAAACGAGCTAATGGATATTTACCAGAAATTGCTGCCTCTGATGACGCTTCTATAAATTTATCAGAACCGCCCTTAGCGATAGGTAGTGCACGAACGCCTGTAGTTTTATAACCGATGCCAGAGTAACCAATACCATTTAATGATTGAGTCACAGACTGAACAACGGATGCTGAACCCGGCTGCTCATTCACCGTTGATTTGAAGTCACCTTTGCACAGTCCTTTCTTTTTAAAGTAACCGTAAGTTCCTGACACTGAGTTACGTCCAAATAATTGGATGTCTTTACGCGCCCAATCACCTGTTAATCCTAGATCACCCCAAGTGATCACGGTATCTTTAGCTCCACATTTACGCGTGCTAGAAAATATAGCATCGACCTGTTCAATAGATAGCCCTGCAATTGGGTTATCTTTATGTGCAAAAACAGCTAAAGCATCAATGGCCACAGGAACAGCCGTTGGCTTATAACCATATTTCTCTTCAAATGAGGCAATTTCTTTGTCCTTCATCTTACGACTCATAGGTCCGATGTTTGATGTCCCCTCAGTCAGCCCTGGAGGTGCCGTTGATGAGCCTGCGGCTTGGATCTGAATATTCACATTTGGGTAATAGCGCTTATAGTCTTCAGCCCAAAGTGTCATCAAATTAGCTAGAGTATCTGAACCCACGCTAGATAAGTTGCCTGATACGCCACTTGCAACGGTGTAGTTTTTCAATCCCTCATCAACTTTTACTTCAGCAAACGCAACATTGGTGGAAACTGCCACTAATGTTGTTAAAGCTGCAGTCATATGCTTAAAGTTCATTTATTCTCCTAAGAATTACCATGCTACAACGGCATGTTTAATATAGAGGCTGCACTCTATTACTCATTTGTTACATCCGTATTACAGCCTGTGAGATTTTCAGCTAACTTGCTGTTCTTCATAAACATTACGTTCTTCAGGAAAATATAATTCTACGTTTGTGCCCACTTGTTTCTGACTACGCATTCTAAGCTCGCCACCATGACGCTCCATTATGTGTTTAACGATGGAAAGCCCCAGCCCAGTACCGCCCATATCGCGTGAGCGGCCTTTATCGATACGATAGAACCGTTCGGTCAAACGTGGAATATGAGCTTCATCGATGCCAGCACCGGTATTGGAAACAGATAATATTGACCCACCAGAGCGATATTTGTCCCAGTGAACCTTAATTGAGGAATCAACCGGTGAATATTTGACCGCATTATCCAAAATATTCTGAATAGCACTTTGTAGTTCACGATAGTCACCATTAATTTGAACATTGGCATTGGTATCCAGTTCAAATTGCTGGTTTTTATATAGCTCTGATGACTTCAATAATTCGACACCTTCACGTATCAACATGGTGATATCAATTTTTTCTGACTGATTTTTTAAAAGTGGTAGGCCCTCAAGCCTAGATAGCGATAACAGATCTTCAATCAGACGCTTTAATCGTTGTGCTTGTTCTAAGGCGCCATCCACGCCGCGTCGCGTTAGTGGTGATATTTCTTCACGCAACGACAATGTCTCCAAATAACCAATAATGACCGTTAGTGGTGTACGCATTTCATGTGACGCATTAGAGACGAATTCTTTTCGTACATTCTGTAATCGTAGTAAGCCACTATGATCGTGCACAATGAGCAGTTTTTTACCATCATCATAGGTGACAACTCTCAGCATAAGGTCATTTTCAGCGCTATTGATCGATGAAAATTCTAGTGGCTCGTCGAATAATCGCTTATTGAGATAGCTGGTTATCTCCGGGTCACGCACAATATTATCGATACGTTGACCAATATCGCGAGATACATCAATTTTTAATAATGTTTTTGCTGCTGGATTTGCCCATTCAATAGTTTGCATGTGATCGACAATCAGCATGGCATCTGGCATTGCTTTAGTCGCGGCATCAAACCTACTAAGTGACCGTTGTAGATTTATTTTTTCTTGATTGTGATGTTTTTTGACATCACAGATTAACGTGATTATTTGATATACCGAACCATTTAAGTCTGGCGCCGTATCAATTGGCGCACCCGATAGTAACCAACGATGCAAATGCATTAATTGGCGCAGATGCCAAAGTATAAATGCTAACAAACCAATAGAAATAGATAGAGCCCAGTATCCGGTGATATAACCAAAGACTAAACTAATGACAAAAACTAATAAGGCTGATCTAACTTCAACCCAGAATGTTGCTATGTGCATTATTTCTCGATAAGGAAGCGGTAACCGTAACCTCTGACTGTTTGAACCATTTTATGGCAGTTGAAGGGGGTTAGTAATTTTCTCAAACGCAGTATATGTACATCAACAGTTCGCTCTTCTACAAATTTACTGCGACCCCATACAAAATCTAACAATTGCGCTCGACTATATACTTTATCTGGATGCGTCATAAAAAACTCTAATAAGCGGAACTCGGTAGGCCCCACCTCAAACTGCGTATCATCAATGATTACATGATGGGCATCAAGGTCAAGCGTTAACTTACCATAAGTGAGTTTATTGTCGCCTTCTTCACCCTCGATTCTTCGCATCACTGCGCGAATACGTGCTGATAGCTCTTTGACTGAAAATGGCTTAGTGATGTAATCATCAGCACCTGAGTCAAGACCTTGTATTTTATCTCGCTCTTCAGTTTTAGCTGTGAGCATGATAATAGGAATATGACCGGTTATTTCGTCACGCTTGATACGGCGGACCAATTCAAGCCCAGAGATATCTGGTAGCATCCAATCCATTAAAATCAAGCTTGGCAGGTCTTGCGCAAGCTTTTCTGTTGCCCCCCTTCCATCCACCGCTTCAACAATGTCATAGCCATCGCTATCTAACGCAAAATACACCATATCGCGTATAGGTTTCTCATCTTCGACAATTAATATTTGATATTTTTTCATGGTTCGAGAAGAAAATTTAGCTACTTGTAAACCTGATTGTAAATCCATAGCCACCTAAATAAGTATATAAAATTACCTATTAATTTGGGAATTATCCCTTAATGGCATTAAAAGCTTGTTACTAAGGCGAATTAAATACAAACATAAAAAAAGGGCAGTGTTACTGCTGCCCTTTTAACGATCTTATCTCAACTAAATTAGAACTTGAATAAGATATCTGTTTGAAAGACTTTTTCCTCATCATCATCTAAACCAGGTGCATCCTGCTCTGAATCATAATAATCCACTCCTAAAATAATATTTTTAGCGACTGCATATTTGAATTCAAATTCATTAGATTTTGCACCAGTTTTTCCACCCAAGCGATCAGAGTCAGGCAAAAAGTCTGGGACTGCATCAGCTTTTAGATCCGCATTAATGTACTTAAACTGCCAAGTGTGCTGATTACTTACTTTTTTATCACCATACTTGAAACCAAATGCCTTGCCTGTATCTTCATCGCTATCATCATTCTTTATGTAATCAGCAAAAATTGTGAAGTTTTTACCTGGAATGAACACATCTTTCATCCCTGCTTCAGCAGATAAACCGATAGCATCATAGTCGTACATGTAGTCTCCACCAACTAATGTATTGTTGCCACCTCGATCACCAATCACGGCTTCATCCTCTAAACCGTCAAAAGCGTAGTATGTTCCTGCGACGTTTCCGAAAAAATTGCCTGATTCAAATTTGTGGCCTACCTGAGCATAGGTCAATGTTGGGTCGTCACTGACAGTGCTATATTCCTCTAGAATCCAATGTCCTACATTTCCGTAAGCAGTACCGAATGAATTATCTGTTTGCAAATGAGCTGACACACCTTCTGGATTAACATCACCATCCCATATTAGATCTGTTGGCGCCCATAAATATGCTTTACGTTTGAATTTGCCGCCAACAATACTTGCCCAGTCAGCTGGCTTCCATCCTGCAAATGCATAATCTAGACGGATATCTTTGGTTGAGAACCCGTCATCTAATGTTTCATTGGTAGAACGCTGGTCATCACCGCCACTAGCAAAACCCAAACCAACATTTACGCTGTCAGTCACTTTTGCTTCTGCACCTAAACGCAAACGATAACGGTAACGTTCTCGACTTTGACTCTCACCCCTTTCTGAATCAGCTTCTTGATATTGACGACGCAAACGTAAATCACCTTTAAATTTAATCTTCTCTGCCCATTTAAGATTGTCAGAAAGCTTATTAACAGAAGCTAGCTTCTGTTCAGCGGTCTCTTCTATTTTTGCATCGATTCTTTCTTCATCTGATGCTGCAGAGTTCTTAAGTAGGTTATAGGCTTCGTCAGTAATTGTGCCATTATCACGCAGCACTTTTAGTAATTCGATCATGGCATCATTAGCAGCAAATGCTGGGGTAGAAACTATCGCGCTAGTGACTACCAATCCAGCCAAAGAAGCAGCACGGATATATTTTAAATTCATTATTTAACTCTCTGTAATTAAAAAATTGTTTTGACAAGTCATTTAGTGTTAATGCCAAATATCCAGATATGCCACACATTGATGATCCAAAATTTTAGTAGATGAGATGGTATTTCACTCAGATGACAGTTTCGTGACAAAATCGTCTGATTCTCTAGTTTTTATTAAGCGCATAATTTTAAACCGCTTTAAATAATCGGTATCTATTTGAGTTCAATCACTCATTAAATATTAATGAGTGGCAAGCTGAGCAAAAAAACTTTCCCCAAGCGACAACACCCGTTGGATAATGTCATCCTGAAATAACTCGCAGCATTGCCGCTAAGCCTGCGAATCCCTATACCGCATAGCTCAACCCAGGCAGGTAATAGCTAAACAAAATAGCGAATGAGAAAGCATGCATAGTATGTCCGGAGGAGAAACTCTATTGATCCAGTGCCGGCGCCGCTTGTTGTATCTTGTCGAAACTTATAAATAACGTTTCGTAGACTAGCTTGGCTTTTAAAGACTTATAAATAGCCAGCACCAGCAACCCGGTAATTAGTACATCAATTATCTCTTATCGCAAGTGAAGGTCTCGCAAAAAATATATCCATGCAGCACGCCAAAGACTTGGCCCTCGACAATAATATTACTCTTGTTGGCTGTCTTGATTAGAGATAGTGAATTAACATATTGCTACCGTAATGCGGATATCTTTTTATTGAGCTCAGCCATCGAAATTCAAGAATTAGCGCTACAAGAATCGATGGCTACCAGGACACCTTTGGTTTCTGTCGTCGAGATGGGAACTTGGGATATTTTTTGTTGGGCTGTCAGAGCGTAAGAATAACAAATCATGTACAAACTAAATTAGCTGCCATAACGTATGGCCAAGCAATGGGACTCAACAACACTTGCTGATAAAATGTTAGAGTTCTACCAACAGATATTATGAATTACCTTACTTAATAACATAATTAGCTAATGCCCAATTCTAAAGACGAGACTGTAAATACTATTGATGTCAGCCAACCTGAACTGTTCATTAACCGAGAACTCAGTCAACTCAAATTCAATGAGCGAGTATTAGAGCAGGCAAAAGACACCAATACACCTTTATTAGAACGCTTAAAATTTCTTTGTATCTCATGTTCTAACCTGGATGAATTTTTTGAAATTCGTGTGCTAGCTATTAAACAACATATTGAATTTTCCACTGGATATACTTCTGCAGATCAAAAGCCAGCAAAACAAGTGCTACGCGAAATTCATGAGTCTGCGGCCATACTAGTTAAAGAACAATATCGCGTTTTCAATGAAGTTATATTGCCTGCACTCACCAAAAAGAACGTGCATTTTTTAGCGCGTGAAAAGTGGATAAAAGCTCAACGCACATGGATTCAAGATTATTTCACCCATCAAGTTGAACCGGTACTAAGCCCTCTCGGCATTGACCCTGGGCATCCTTTTCCGCGTATTTTAAACAAAAGCTTAAACTTCATCGTTGAAATGGGTGGCTCAGATGCATTTGGCAGAAGTGGACACCTCGCCATTGTGCAAGCACCCAGATCATTGCCGAGACTGATTCAGTCTTCCCAGCAATAAAGATGATGACTCGGTAAATTTTGTTTTCTTATCTTCTATTATCCATGAATTTGTACATGACCTATTTGAAGGCCTTCAGGTGCATGGCTGCTATCAATTCAGAGTGACACGTAATAGTGATTTATATGTTGATGATGAAATTGATAACTTGCCACTCGCTCTTGAAGGCGAGATAGCTTCACGCTGACATGGTGCAGCCGCCCGTTTAGAAACATACATGAACACACCAGATAACCTAGTTGAATATTTACTTCATCAATTTGGTTTAGACGAAATTGATTTGTATAAGGTTAATGGTCCCGTCAATTTAAATCGATTACTGAATGCCTATGATTTAATTGATCAACCTGACCTAAAATATAATGGCTTCAAACCTTTGCTACCTGACTCGATTACTGCTGATTCAAATTTATTCGAAATTATTTCTAAACAAGATGTATTGATGCATCACCCGTATCAGTCTTTTGCACCGGTACTTAACTTTATTCACCAGGCAGCAAAAGACCCTAAAGTGCTTGCCATCAAACAAACGCTTTACCGAACTGGTGCAAAATCTCGCATTGTCGACGCCCTTGTTATGGCAGCCACATCAGGCAAAGAAGTCACTGTTGTTATTGAACTCATGGCTCGATTTGATGAAGAAGCCAATATTGCGCTAGCCAATCGATTACAAAAAGCAGGTGCTCATGTTGTTTATGGCATTGTTGGCATCAAGACTCACGCTAAAATGATTTTAGTCATTCGTCGCGAGAATGATCAATTGGTTCGTTATGCCCATTTAGGAACAGGAAATTATCATCAGTCGACAGTAAAGCTATACACCGATTACGGCATGTTCACTTGTGATCCTGAAATAACCACCGATTTACATGAAATATTTTTACAGCTCACAAGCTTCACTAAAATTCCAAAGTTAAATAACGTTCTACAGGCGCCTTTTACGCTATATAAAACGATTATTGAATACATTGAAAAGAGACTAAGCGGGCTTCTAAAAACTGCAAAGCAAAAATCATTGCGCGTGTAAATTCATTAGTCGAACCTCAATTAATACAAGCGCTGTACCGGGCTTCTATTGCAGGCGTCGATATTAAATTAATTGTACGTGGCCCGTGCTGTTTAAGGCCTGGCGTTAAAGGCATTTCTGAGAATATAGAGGTGCGCTCAATTGTTGGAAGATTTCTTGAACATTCCCGGGTATTTTATTTTTATAATGGCGGGCGCTCAAAGCTATATTGTTCTAGCGCTGACTGGATGGATAGAAACTTTTTCCGTCGCGTTGAAACTGCTTGGCCAATTGAAGATCGTACTA
>WASW01019781.1_pt1 | contig 13643 bp, 13 predicted proteins | sample 5698521 | NCBI WGS metagenome assembly WASW01 (sample SAMN11175560, study PRJNA528189) | sponge metagenome | isolation source: marine sponge | host: Leucetta | place: Antarctica: Western Antarctic Peninsula, King George Island | collected 2013-01
AGGTTTCGCAATATCGACAGTAACCGACCGTTTGTTGCGATTGGATGCCATATAATAGGCACTTTCACGGGTATCATTGCCGTCCTTATCCTTTAGGTAAGGCGGGCCCCAACTCCGGGTATCATCTCCAACCACTGGCTTTTCAATTTTAATGATATCGGCACCCAAATCACCCAGTAACTGTGTGCATGTTGGCCCTGCAAGAATACGTGTCAGATCAAGGATACGAATACCATCAAGTGGGCCAGTAGCTTTAGTCATGTGATTTTCCTCTGGGTTAGGCGACGTATTTGCTAACGTCTGTAGTTTTAGTCGATAATTTTACTTGATAAAAACGAATTATTATTCTCATTAACATGATTTTAAATCATATTAATGCATGCAGCTTCAAACCCCTTTATCCCCGGCAAGATTGCTCAATATCTCGACCAAAGCGCGAATGAGATGAATTTTTGGGTTGTCCCGGCGCTCAACAACACCAATGACACGACATAATGGTGGATCGCCGAACGGTACTTTTTTGATGCCGCCAGGCAAATCAGCAGCAGCACGATCTGGCACTACCGAGACGCCCAGGCCATGCTTTACCATCGAGGCAATAGCTTCGAGTGAGTCAATTTCCATGCCGGTATGCACACGGATGCCGCGATCTTTCAGGTGCGTATCGATGAGACGACCGGCCCAGGCATAGCGCTGAAATCGGATAAACGGCCCCGCATCCAAAAGCTCTCGGTCCGTATCGCCCGCTGTACCTTCGGGCGCAATGACCATCAAAGGTTCTTTAGCAAACATATGCCAACTCAATCCGGTTTGTAATTGCGATGGTTCCGTCACAACAGCAACGTCTAGCTCCCCCTTATGGACGCGACCGACAAGATCAGCCGACAGACCACTGGAAACCCGTATGCGGATATCCGGATGACTCTCGCGGATCGCACGAAGTGCAGGTGGTAAAATGCCTGACAATAATGTTGGTACAGAGCCAATATCCAGGCTGCCACTTAGCGCCTCACCCGTCGCGATATCACTTAACCCCTCACATTGCTCGACGATAGTGCGCGCCCGGTCAATCAGGTTGCGCCCCCGCGTGTTAAGCCGGGGTGGCCGCGTGGTGCGGTCAAAAAGTTTCGTCTCGAGCTCGTCTTCAAGTGATTTCACGTGCAGACTGATTGCAGATTGCGTTAACCCAATCGCTTCACCCGCAGCGACGAACGATCCATTCTCTGCAATAGCGATCAGCGTTTTCAAATGCTTTAAATCCATCGGCGCAGGGTATCGCTAATGGGCGCATCGCAAAAGACACTTCAACGGTCATTGTCACCTAAACTGGACAACGTGCGTTGACCGTATTGGATAATCGGTTGAAGTTTATCATCCAAAATGTTGCGAATGAGAAAGATCGATCGATGAACCAAGAAAACCGCAGACGCGCCTATGACGATACTCTCGTGAGCGACGTCAAAGGGCGAAGCGAAGAAAGTATCTATCATGTCAAAGCTGGCAGACCGTTGCGTGAAGCTGTCGATTATCTTGCAGAAAAGAAAATTGGGCTGGTTCTTGTCATTGGTGAAGATGGTGGGCTCGCAGGTGTGATTTCAGAGCGTGATGTCATTCGTGCAATTTACGAACACGGCAATGATGCGCTCAATATGCCAACAGATGCTTTTATGGCGCGCGATGTCCACACATGTAAGAACGACGACCGTGCCGTCGATATTGCGAAAGTAATGGCAGAACATCATATCCGCCACGTACCTATCGTTGATGACGGCTTTTTAGCGGGTATGGTCAGCGCAACGGATATCGTCAGGCATTTTGCATCGAAAGCCTAAGCGGGATTATTTTTGTGGGTATGGATTTTCAATTGCACGAACCAGCTTTTCCAGCACCTCACGCACCTGAGTTTCATCACACCCCATAAGTACTGCGTCTTCTAGGGAGTCCTGGCATTCCTGTCGGATCTCTTCGAGATTTTCGCGCAACAACACGAGTTTTTCTTCACAAGACACAAGTTCGCCATCGGGCTGTCGCCAGATGATATCATCAATATTCAGTGTTTTCGTATCATTGCTCATAAAATGGAAATACACCCGGGCAAGCTTGCTTTCAAGCTTAAGAGATCGATTTATCTCAGCGCAAACGTTCGTCGCGCCAGGTATCGCCCTTGCCAGGAATAATCTTTTTAAGTTTTGTCCCCGAAGCACCAGGTCCCATTTCCCACGGCAACGCTGGCGGCCCGTCGGTCTGTTCTTCCCAGGGTAATTCAGGTGGGCGCTTTTTGGCGACCTTCCGATTTAGTGCCTTTTCGACATGGCGCAAGTTCTTCTCAGCAACCCCTGCCAGTCGATCCGCACCTTTTTCAATATAGATCGCACGCGCAGTTTGAAACGCGTCACCCGCGCCACGAAGAGCATCACTGTCGCCAGCGATCCGCCCATAGAGGAATAATGCAGAGCCTAAGTTGTTTTGAGCGGACGCCCAATGCAGGGGCATGTTCTTGCGATCACGCGCCGAGACGACCGCGTTGCACGCTTCAACGGCCTTCAACAGCATTTGCGGATTTCGATTTTCACGACCCAGCACAAGGGCCACTTGCCCGAAATGCCCCATAGCCTCAGCCCACTCACTCGGGGTTTTTCGTTTATCATATACGGTCAGCGCATCCTGGAAGGCCCGCAATGCCCGTTCAAGCGTAGCGGCATCACCGTTATCAAAATCCAATCTGTATAACGCCATGCCAAGACGATCATTTAATGCCGCATAATCAAACGGGAATGATGAAGGGCCCAGTACGCTCAGCGCGGCCTCAAGATCAACAATGGAGTTCCGCAATGCGTCGGTGTCGTTCGCACGCTCAGCAATGAACTGACCTAGGAACGCCCGGTCGCGGTGCGCCAGTGCCCATTCCAGGGGCGTCCCCTCTGCGTTAAATGTTTCGAGCGACTTATCCAGTAACATCGTCGCGGTCCGTGCGTCTTCAGTCCGCCGCGTAAATTGTGTTGCGTTCGCAAAGATGCGCGCAATCGTCGCATGGTCTTCGGCACGCGCCAATGGATCAAGATTACCGCTGTCTTCCGTCAGAAAATCTCGCGCCTCGTCTAATAGAACTTCCAAGTCCCGGCGTACGGTAAGTTGCTTGCCCGCAACCTTGGTACGAATTGCTGCCAACAAAGTTGCATGCAATCTGTGTGCAGCTGCTGCATCTAAAGGCAAAGGCAATACCAGGAGCGTCCAACCGTCACCCATTCGAAATTGATCGACCAATTTATCAGTACGCACAAAGAACCGCAGATGAATCAGGTCGCCCCGCTCTGTCACAGCACCCCAAACCAGGACATCACCACCATTATCAACGAGCCAGCGTTCACCAGCGCGTTTCAGATCACGCATGGCTTCAATCGGGTCCCCATCAAATTGAAGTGAGACCTTGGCGTTCATTGCCTTGGCACGAATGCCACGGCGTTTGTTCAGCTCAGAAATCAAATGTGCGCTTGCCTGTTCGCCAATTTCACCTTCAAGAACCGAGATTTTGATCTCCAGGCGATCATAAACATCAGCAAAATCAGGTTTTAGGATTCGCCGCAATAAGCCGGGTTTAAGAACCATCGACGCATGATCTTCTTCGGTAAATTGCGGGTCCGTGTTTGCTGACAAGGCGACGAGGGCGCGCGGCGGATGTGCATCGCGTTGTTTCCCAGGCTCGACTGCCGAGGACTTTGATTTCTTCGCCTGCGGGACGGCCTTTCCTAAAAGACGTGCCGCCTGTTCTTTTGAAATCGGCTCAACCGTAAGGTTACCAAGGGCTTGCGCGGTGTCGTCCATGGCCCGACCGTCAACCAGTTCGTCGGCACCGATCAAGGCACCACGATCAAGGACAGCCGTCGGCATCGACATACCGTCGACATCTCGGGTCAGTTCAACTGAACCCTGGATAATCCGGTATGCACGTTTTGGCACGACACCTTCGCCGAGCAGAACATCGCCAGCCTTATAGTCTTTGGTTGCCACCACATCTCCTCTTGGGACAAGAGCCCAGGCGGTCCTATGATGACCTCTGAAAGATGAATATGCTGTTAACGTGGCTTGGGGGATTTAGCTGAAAAGCGCTGCTAACCCTCGACGATTTCGTCGCGTAAGGCGCGGCGAATATCACCAAACACACCTTCCCAAGCACCGTAACGCTTTTGGCGGAACAATCGCATGCTTGGATACCAAGGCGAGGTCTCAATATCACGCATCCATCGCCAATCCGGCGCGAATGGCACCGCAACCCAAACCGGCTTCCCCATGGCGCCTGCAAGGTGCGCAAGTGCTGTATCAACAGTAATCACTAGATCGAGCTGACCAATGACCGCCGCCGTATCTGAGAAATCACGAATACGCTCGCCCAGATCAGTAACGAGGGCTTCACATCCGTATTCTTTAATGTTGGCACTGGCGCCACCTTTTTGCAGCGAAAACACCGACATACCTGGCAGACCAAGGATCTCAATGAAATGCTTAAATCCTGATGAGCGATTGGTATCATTCCGATGCGTCGGACGACCGGCCCAGGATATACCAACGCGCTTGATGCGCCCCAGACTCGAAGGCAGTTGCACGGCGCTTGGATCAAGCGGACCTACATACGGTACATCAGCAGGAATATTTTCCATGTTTGTGCCAAATACATGTGGCAAAGACATCATCGGAATATAGAAATCAAATTTAGGCGGCGTTTGGCCTCGATTGAATACTTTGGATACACCTTCAACCGACCCCATCAAGCGCGCCAGTTCTGGCTGCACTTCGACAACGACTTGACCACCACGCGCTTTTATCATCGGCAGATAGCGCGCAAACTGGATCATATCACCAAAGCCCTGTTCGTGATGAACAAGGACCGTTTTACCATTGAGGTCGGACCCGTCCCAGCGCGGCTTATCAAATTCCCGTGGCGGGCTGCGATCAAGCTGCCAACGACTTTCGTAGGCTTCGAAGCCTTCTTCAAGGCGTCCCATTTCAAGCAACGTCAACGCACGGTCCCACTGACAGTCAACATGGTTCTCGTTCAGCGCGATAGCTTTTTCAAGACAGCTCAACGCCGCATCGGTTTGGCCTAAATCACGTAACACCAAGCCTAGGTTGTAGTAAGCCTCGGTAGATCGCGGCGCCAGTCGAACGGCCTGTTGATGGCTGGCAAGAGCCACTTCCAAACGTCCAAGCTCGCGCAACGCATTGCCCATGTTTGAATAGACGCCAGGATTATTCGGCTTTAGAACAAGTGAGCGACGATAGCACGCAACGGCTGCTTCGAGTTTCTGTGAGCTCCGAAGAGCCACGCCCATGTTATTATACACATCAGATTGCTTCGGGTTTAAAAGCAGCGATTTCCCATAGGTCTCAATCGCTTCGGATAGTTTTTCATCTCGGTGCATCTGCGCTGCATTATTAAACAGGCGCACAGCTTCACGTTCACGCAATGCTGTTCGTTGATCCTCGGGCAGCGCACGCCAAGCTTCGAGCTTTTCCGGATCAACTGTATGCGGCACCGATTGAACAGGTGCAGGCGACTTGGTTTTTTCGCGCGGACGGAGAACGGCTTTCGCACGCTTCTTTGGCGCCGCTGCGGCTTTTTGAGTTTCTTTCGCCATGATGACACCCCCCTTGGGTTTTATTATTGGCGCATAGTGCAAGCGGTTTCACCGGACCGCAAGGGCGCTCAGCATGATGCGCAAATGCCTGCGCTTATTTGCTTATCAGCTTTTCTAGATAATTGTCAGAACATTCTCAGGCGGACGTCCCATTACCGCTTTATCACCCGCAACCACGATGGGCCGCTCAATGATTATCGGATGCGCGACCATTTGATCGATCAGCGCCTCTGTAGAGAGAGCAGAAATATCAATGCCTTCAGCGGCAGCTTCTTTTTTGCGCACGATCTCTGATGCTTTCAGGCCCAGCATCGCCAGAATTTGCGTGAGTTCTGTTTTGGATGGAGGTGCCGTTAAATACTCGACGACATTGGCCTCAACGTTGTTTGCCTCAAGGATTGCCAAAGTTTGACGTGACTTAGAACAACGTGGGTTGTGGTAGATCGTCACTGACATCATAATTCCTAGCTTATTTTGAGGGCTCTGCAGCTGGGGTGTTTCCACGTCCTAGCGGCACAAATGGTTCCGGGCGATCCGCTGGTAGGCTCTCAATATAAATCGATGTCGATGGGAAAGCGAAGCCAGAGCCAGCTTCTTCAACAATCTCCATAATTTTATAGGCCAGCTTTTCTTTGGCTTCTAGCCACTCGCCCCAACGTGTGGTTTTGGTGAAGCAATACACCAGAATATCAATCGATGATGCGCCAAACTTGTCGATCCGCACAAAGGTCGACGCATCATTCGCGTCCACAAAAGCTTCATCTTCGACGATATAAGCGGCAATTTTTTCCCTAATTTCACCTAATTGCTTAATATTCGTGCGGTATTCCACGCCGATATGCCAATAAATCCTTCGGTAGGTCATCTCTGTAAAGTTGGTGACCGCTGTGTCGGAGAGCTGCGCGTTTGGCACCATAACCGGCGCTTTATCAAAACGACGCACAACTGTTGATCTAAATCCAATGCCTTCGACAATACCTTCAACAACACCATCTACTCTAATCCAGTCACCCACCTTGAAACGCTTTTCACCAAGGATAAGGATGCCCGCAATCAAGTTCTTAAATAGATCCTGCGCGCCGAGCGCAACTGCAACACCCAACAAACCGGCACCGGCGATAATTGGCGCAATTTGAATACCCCAGATTTGCAAAACCGTCGCCGCACCAACCAGAACGACGGCGACTTTGAGCGCTTTCATCATCCACTCAATAAGTTCGCGGCTTAAGATCTGCTCAAGATGCTTAAAGGCGCGTGATAAAGGCCCCAAAGCACGCAGAATAGTCCAAAAAATCACAAAACTGATCAGCGAACGCGTGGCGTTTTGAGCTATGGTATCGACGATGCCTTCAAAATGCATGTAATTAGTAGCGACAAAGATGCCAAACACAACAGGTATGGCCCTTAGTGGTGGCGCAATGGCATCAACGATATGATCGTCGATTTTCCATGTCGTACTTAAGGCCATACGACGAAGCCAACCAATCAGAAACTTGGCGATCAGTCCTCGCAACACAAAAAATGCAAGGAGGATACCTAGAGCATTGATGGTCTGGCCGATATCGACGCCACCGACACCGTTCGACCAAACTTCAACAACAACTGTCCAAAAATCTTTTAGGCTTTGAGTATTCAAAATGACGCTCCGGTATAGATTGAACCTTTGTGAGTGAGATAATCAAGAAACACACTACTTGCAATCACACGAGCTAAATCCATTTGAGGCGGCGGAAAATGAGAATTTGCAGCGCAACGATCAAACCGAGCATGCCCATGACGATAGCAAACCCGTTTTTACTCTCACTAAGCGGGATGCCGCCTACATTCATACCCAGCATCCCCGTGATCACCCCAAGCGGCAACATCAAAGCGGCAACAACACTCAGTGTGTACATATTCCTGTTCATGTGCTCAGCAGTGCGGTTGGTAAGTTCATCCTGGATCACAGCAGCGCGCTCACGCATTGCATCCAAATCTTCGACAATCCTCGCACTTTGATCCGCCGTTTCGCGAAAAGCCATTCGATACTCTTTATCGATCCAATTCGCATCTTCGGCGTAAAGGCGCGCCAGCGCTTCACGTTGGGGGGCCAGATACCGCCTGAGCGCAATGGCCTGTTGGCGCAAGTCTTTCAAACGATGACGAATATCAGCGTCAGGATTTTCAACCATGTCATTCTCAAGTTCGTCAATTTCATCGTTCATATCTTCCAGAACAGGATTAACGCGTTGCACCAAGCCTGCCGCCAACATCCGCAACACGTCGATTGTGCTTTTTGGACCCACATTTTGCTCAAGCTTTTCTCGGACATCGTTGACGGCCATCAAATGCCGGATACGGACCGTGATAATGCGGGTTGGCTCAATCCAGATGCGAATACTCACCATATCCTCAGGATTTGCGCCCGGGTTCAAATTCACCCCCCGAAGTGTCATCAAAATACCATCGTCCATAAAAACAACGCGCGGACGTGTTTCATCGGCCAGCAAAGCATCAACCTGAAGCGGACGCAGACCACTTTTCTGGCGAAGCCATGGCTCAACATCAGGGCCATTCCGATCAAAATGAAACCATTGCGGGTTTTGCTTCGAAGCTGGTGTGTCCATATCGGCCCAGGCGATTGCACGCCCACCACCTTGGCCATCAAGATTATATGCGCCAATCAATCCATCATCTTCGCTCATCAAACGCTCCACAGTTAATTCACCGCCAAAGGTGGCGTCAGCCTATGATAACGGTAGAGTAGTCCGTGCCGCGCAAAAAGGGGAGAGGGACGTGAAGTCTGTCCGCGAACAAATTTTTTCGATATCCTCGTTGCTGGTTGGCATGTCCATGTTACTTATGGGCAATAGCCTGCAAGGCACGCTGATCGCTATTCGTGCTACCGGCGAACAATTCTCCGAAAGCTCTATTGGGATCATGACATCCGGGTATTTCCTTGGCTTCGTGATCGGGACCCTGGTCACCGCATATTTGATCGAACGCGCCGGACACATCCGAGGATTTACGGCTTTGGCCTCGCTGGCATCAGCTTCAGCACTCGGGCACATCATCATTGTCGATCCCATTGCCTGGACGATACTCCGGGCAATTTCTGGCTTTTGTTTCGCTGGTATCTATATGGTGATTGAAAGTTGGCTCAATGAGCGCGCGACAAACGAGACGCGCGGGCAAGTGCTGGCAGCATACATGTTTGTGAATTTAATGTCGCTAACCGCCGGGCAATTTCTGATATCTGCTGCTGACCCTCTCGGGTATGTTCTGTTTTGTGTCGTGTCGATCCTGGTTTCAGTTGCGATCATTCCTGTTTCCATCACACGCACACAAGCGCCGACACCTCAGAAACCCCGGCCACTTCCAATCCGACGATTATTCTCAATCTCACCTCTCGGCTTTGTTGGATGTCTCGCTTATGGATTGGCATTGGGCGCGTTCTGGGGATTGGCGCCAGTCTTCGCAGGTCGCGTTGGATTGGACACGCACGGGATCGCAATGTTTATGGCGCTCTGCATTCTTGGAGGCGGCCTTATGCAATGGCCCATGGGATGGCTGTCAGATCATTATGACCGCCGAACTGTTCTCACAGCTGCCCTATTTATTTCAAGTGGCATGGCCATCGTTGTCGCGACAATCGGCATTACCCAGCCTGAATATTTACTTTATATTGCTCTAGCTTATGGTGCGCCAGTTTCCCACTTTATGCCCTCACGGTATCGCACGCCAACGATTACGTTGAAGCTGATGAGCGTGTTGGCGTCAGTGGCACTCTGCTTCTCACATATGGAACTGGCGCGATCATTGGGCCTATTTTGGCAGGCCCAATCATGGCCAGGCTTGGTTCAGCTGGATTATTTTATTACATCGGTGGTGTGTTCTTGCTTGTCGGCTTATACGCGCTTTGGCGCATGACCCAACGTGCGGCGCCACCACTTGCGGAACAAGCTAAGTTTGTACCAACCCCTGGTTCAACCCACGTTGCAGGTGAACTCAACCGGTGGCTGAGATTGCTTCCAAAGAGCAATCTCAGCCACCGGTTGAGCGCGTTTAAGTTTGTTCTAATTGAAGCTCAAGCTCGTCAACACTCGGCGCATCCAGAACTTGTGCGACGATGTCGTATGAAAAACCTGCGCGTGCCATAGCGGACATGTCCTTATCACGGCGCTCTTCATTTTTACTTTGGTCTGTTCTGTAAGGCCCAAACCGCCGACGGCGTGCGAGATGAATAGCCGCTGCAAGGTCCAAGTTCAGCGTCTCGACCTCATCTTCAAGCTGGAGAAGCGCTGCGTCGATATCGTCGTCGCTTAACCCTTTTTGCATCAACTTAAACCGAATTCCTTTGACGGGCGTTCCTTTCGCGTGGAGCCCCCGCGCCCGCATCGCCGCATATGCAGGGTCGTCCAGAAAACCCAAACGCTCGAACTTTTCAACAATCGCATCAATAAAACCCGCGCCCTCGGACGGGTCTGTACCATGATGCATTTCCGAGCGTCTCACTTTTTGCATCATCACCTGGCGGAGATGTGCCTTTGACGTCGCAAATCGGCCCAGGTAATGCGCTGCGGAATTCTCAAGGTACTTGGCCGTCGCCTTGCGCGGGTCTTTGCGTTTCTTTGGTTTCTTATCCGGCTCGTTGAATTCGTCGTCCATGCTACGTGGCCTAACCCCATTCAAACTCTGGTTTAAACGCTGATCACACTATATATAGAGAAACATCGGCAACGCCCAGAACATCACAGCATATCCGGAATCGACTTAAACACATGCATCAACCTACAGCTTCCAATGCAATCGGCCTCTGGACTTTATATATGCGTGAAGTTCGGCGCTTCATGAAAGTCTACACCCAGACCATGTTAGCGCCTGTGGTGACAACGTTACTTTTCCTGGCTGTGTTCACGCTCGCTCTGGGGCAATTTCGACCTGATGTCCACGGTGTACCATTCAGTCAGTTCTTGGCACCTGGCCTTATCATGATGGCAATTGCACAGAATGCCTTCGCAAATACATCCAGCAGCATCATGATCGCCAAAATTCAAGGCAACATTGTTGATACCCTAATGCCACCTTTTACGCCGACCGAGCTTGTATTTGGTATCGCCATGGGCGGCGTCACACGCGGCATATTTGTTGGTATTGCCGTGACTGTTGCAATGAGCTTCGCTGTTGGATTTCAAATCACTAATATCGGCATGATTCTTTTTCATGCCTTTGCGGCATCTTTGATGCTGGCATTATTGGGGATTATTGCAGGCATCTGGGCGGAGAAATTTGACCACATGGCGGCTGTTACCAATTTCATTATCACACCGCTGGCATTTCTCTCGGGTACATTTTATTCGATTGAACGCCTTCCAGAGTTTGGCCAGACTCTCGCGCATTTTAATCCATTCTTTTATATGATTGATGGTTTTCGGTCTGGCTTCATTGGACATGCAGATATTACGCCGTGGGTTGGCATGGCTGTGATGGTGACGATTGATATTGTGCTGTGGCTTATCTGTACACGTTTGTTCAAGACCGGTTACAAGCTGAAACCATAAGAAGAATTAACCACGACCTTGTATGGCGCGGAGCTTCTTTCTTTTTTTCTTTTGCTCTTCTCGCATTTCAAAATCCTTCACAAGTGGTTTGATCGACTTTGAAATAGCAATGATCTCGCGTGATTGAGCAAGTTCCGTTTCCTCAAGTTTCTCCATCATGCTGCGCAAACTCAGCACAGCTTTCTTGATCATTTCCTCATGATCCTTATTGCGGCGAGACATCTTAATCTCTATTTCCGCAAATCGATCGTTGATGCGCTGCTGGCAACGCTTTGATACCTCAGTTCCATAGACGATCCCTGCGATCCCAAAAAAGAGCGCAAACAACGCTATGAACTGAAAAAATGCAGACACGAGCAATCCTCCGAACGACACAACCACGGACAGTTTCAACTTTTTCTTAAGTCCGGCCAATGACCGCAATCACACTTGTATTAATTTTTTATCGATTAAATCAGGCCGATTAGGGTGGGTTTTCACGTCCAAAGCTCATTTTGCTCACGGCAGCGCTTTATCATCCAATGCAACGTCTTGTTGACAGCACCAAGGACCATCTTGATACTCCTCCGCTTTCTCATATCCCATTGAAGGAGACCGGACATGATTCCCGCAGTTATGCCCACATATGCTCGTTACAACCTTACCTTCGACCACGGCGAAGGTGTTAATCTATGGGATACAGAGAACCGACGTTACCTCGATTTTGCCGCAGGCATTGCCGTTGCTGGCCTTGGCCATTGCCATCCACACCTCGTTGAAGCGATTCGCGCGCAGGCGGGCAAGCTCATGCACACGTCCAATTTGTACCATATTCCGGGCCAAACCTTATTGGCTGAGCGATTGGTTAAAAATACATTCGCCGATACTGTGTTCTTTAATAACTCAGGCGGCGAAGCAGTTGAGATGGGCATCAAGATGATGCGTCGTTATCACTGGTCCAAGGATGAGCCAGGACGTTACCGCGTGATCACAGTGCAAGGTGCGTTCCATGGTCGTTCACTTGCATGCATCGCAGCTGGCAAACAAGAAAAGCATATGACCGGCTTTGGCCCCGAAGTTGATGGGTTTGATCAGGTTGCCTTCGACAATCTGAACGAACTCAAAGCCGCGATCGGTCCTGAAACTGCTGGTATTTTGGTTGAACCGGTTCAAGGCGAAGGCGGCATCCGCCCAATGAGCGTTGAGTATTTAAAGAGTCTCCGCTCGATTGCTGATGAGTTTGGCATCTTGTTGATGTTTGATGAGGTTCAGTGCGGCGTCGGTCGGACCGGGAAGTTCTACGCTCATGAATGGGCAGGCATTACGCCAGATATTTTGGCGTCCGCAAAAGGCCTTGGCGGCGGATTCCCGATCGGTGCGACACTGGCGACAGAGCGTGTTGCCGAAGCCATGACGGCCGGCTCACACGGCACGACATATGGTGGCAATCCACTCGCTGTGGCTGCTGGAAATGCCGTTCTTGATATTGTGTTGGCACCTGGTTTTCTGGAGAACGTGTCCAAAGTATCTGCAGAATTTATGGATGGCCTGAACAAGCTTGTCGCTGCTTATCCTGATCAACTCGAAGATTGCCGCGGCAAGGGCTTGATGATCGGCTTGAAGTGTAAAATCACCAATGGCGATCTTGTTAACAAGGCCATGCAGCACGGTCTGCTGTCTGTGCCTGCAGGTGACAATGTCGTACGCTTCGTGCCGCCGATGGTTGTGACGTCGGCCGATGTTGCCGAAGCATTGGAAAAACTTGATGCGGCTTTAAACGACCTTAAGAACGAAGGGGCCTAGAATGCCTACGCCGAAACATTTTCTCGACATTGACCAGTTCGACCAAAAAACACTCCGGACCATCCTGGATCGCGGACATGAACTGAAAGAAACCCGCACGCATGCTGATGCGCCAAAACCCCTGAGCGGCAAAACGCTTGTGTTGATTTTCGAGAAACCATCAACGCGAACACGCGTGTCATTTCAAGTTGGCATGCAAGAATTGGGTGGCTACACCGTCTTGTTAAACGATGATCAGTCACAGCTTGGTCGCGGCGAAAGTGTCGCAGATACGGCGCGCGTTCTGTCACGCTATGCCGATGCCATCATGATCCGCACCGATGACCCGAAGAAACTGCTCGAGCTCGAAGAGTACGCAACTATACCCGTGATCAACGGGCTGACCGACGCATCTCATCCATGCCAGATCATGGCTGACATCATGACGTTTGAAGAGCATCGCGGATCAATCGCTGGGCGCACCGTGGCCTGGACTGGTGATGGCAATAATGTTGTTGTCAGTTGGATACATGCTGCCGCCAAGCTTGGCTTCGAGATGCGTGTTGCAACACCTGCTGAGTTGCGCCCGGACAATAGCCTGATTGATTGGGCCGCTGATCAGGGCGCGAAAATCGTCCTTACTGAAGACCCTGCTGAGGCCGCTGCTGGTGCTGATCTTGTCGTGACCGACACATGGGTATCGATGGGC
>WASW01080822.1_pt1 | contig 13633 bp, 12 predicted proteins | sample 5698521 | NCBI WGS metagenome assembly WASW01 (sample SAMN11175560, study PRJNA528189) | sponge metagenome | isolation source: marine sponge | host: Leucetta | place: Antarctica: Western Antarctic Peninsula, King George Island | collected 2013-01
ATCAAGAACATTTTCTTTCATTTAATAAATCCGTTGCTATGTGCGAATATAGTGTCCAAAGGCGTCTGAGGTGACTCGGCCGCCAATTTCTAGCTTTATCAGCATGGAGGAAACTTGTTCTGGGGTCAATCCACTTTTTTCAATAACTAACTCAATTGTCATGGGGGTATATTCGAGGCAGTCGAGTAAATTTTCAAATTCAACGCTCAATGGCTGGTCAATATTTGTGCAGGATGAGTTAACAGTATTTGATGGTGTTAACACAGGGAGTTCTGAAAATATATCTTCAACACAGGCAGTAAGCTTTGCTCCCTGCTGAATCAATTCATGACATCCGCTATTTAGTGGATTATTGGTAGGACCAGGCACAGCAAAAACTTCTCGTCCTTGCTCAAGCGCATATTTAGCGGTGATAAGTGATCCACTTCTCACCGCGGCCTCAATCACCACGGTACCGTGACACAGGCCACTGATAATTCTATTTCGCCTAGGAAAATGTTGAGGTAGGGGCTTTACGCCAATTGGAAATTCAGAGAGCAATAATCCTCTAGATTGGATGTCATTGGCTAAAGCACGATGTTCTCGGGGATAAATACTGTCTAAACCATTGGCTAAAACTGCAATAGTGCTTCCATTGTTTGAACTTAAGGCACCTTGGTGAGCTTTTTTATCAACGCCTCGCGCTAATCCACTCACCACAGAAAGAGTTGATGAGGCTAATTGAGAGGATAGGTTATAGGCTACAGACTTCCCTAATGTGCTCGCTTTTCTCCCGCCAACGACAGCAATACATGCCGGCGAATTTAATAGCGCTAAATTGCCACTAGCATATAGGACAGGAGGTGGGAGGTATATTTCTCTTAATAATGTTGGGTAATGTTTTTGTGAGAGAAGAACAATATGGTTGTTAGGACTAGAGTTGAGCCAGTGAATGTCTTCGAGATGACTATTTGAGTGATCGTTAATAATGGCTTTGGCCACTCTATCTGGCACGCTATTATTGATCAGTTCGGAATGACTAGCGTTGAATAAGTTGCTTGGAGTCGTAAACTTGTTCAGTAAATAACCAAATGTTTTTGGGCCAATGCCTGGAATATGCCAAAGTTTTAGCCAATCTTCGGTGTTAATCATTGTAAGTAAGCTCCTCTGAATTAACAGGAGAGCTTACTTAGCTAGCCTTTTAACGAAAGAGCCTAACGCACAATGTAACTAAGTATATTTTAAAGCTATTTGTTAGCGAGTCGTGACGATATCTGCGTTTCTAACTGGGCGGTTAGCATCAAGAACAAATAAGTAACTTAGGTCGTTAAATACACGAAATGCAATAGCATTTGCTGTGTGGTCATTGGGTAAGGAAACTAATTCTTCTTGGCCCTTTCTAGCATGTGGGTCAGTGACTAGCTCGTCTGTTCGGCTAATCGCTAGCAGGTGACCTTTTTCAATGCCATGCGTTTTTCCAAGGTTTACTGCGACAATTTGGTATGCACCCACTTGTGAAATTGCATCGTATAAATAAATTACATAACCATTAACGTCTTGCTCCGGTATGCGAGGATAAAACGCACTGTTGGTATCAATACTTTCTACTTCTAGAATTCGATCACCACGCAATACTTCTCTATTTGCGCTCGTTAAAAATAATGACGCTGGTTCACTCTCTTTTACCAGTTTGCCGTCACCGACATGAATTGCTTCATAACCTAATAACCCACCGGTCATCGGGTCCTTGAAGGCTTTGCCCGGTCTATAGACGTTATAAGAGGTATCTAGAATTAAATCTGCTGCATCTCGGACATACACTAGGTCATTAGCTCCGTATATAAGTCTGCCGTCTCTGGAGGCAACGATATGAGGAGATGAGTCTAATTCATTGAGGCCAACAATTAGCGGGCGCGTCAAAAATTGTTCAATAGCTTGTATAGGAATGACCTGTTGAACTACTTCAATGGGTTCTCCACGCATAATCGGAGAAAGACGCTCTATGCCAGCTATTCTATTATCACCATTAACTGTTATGTATGGCTTGCCACCGACATAAATTACCTTAATTACATCGCCAGGATAGATTAAATGAGGGTTTTGCACCTGTGGGTTCATGTACCAAATTTCTGGCCAATACCAAGGCTGATTGAGGAATTTGTTGGATAAATCCCATAATGTATCGCCTTTTTGCACAGTATATTGCTCTGGTGCAAAAGGTTTTAAGGTAGCTTGGTTGCTTTGTGGCGGTGTGGGCAAATTTTCCACATCTACATCAGTATTATCCGCCTGATAAGCAGAGTTTGATGGCATTTTATCTTCCATAGTCGTAGTGTCTTCTTCGACCAGATTATCTGCATTATTGGTAGTAGCTGAATTCTTAGTAGTGGTGCTACATCCAAAAGATATCAGCGTTAGGATAAGTACTAGAGATGATAATTTATAAATTCTATTAAGATTTTTGCGCATTGGACATTACGATGGTTTAAAATATTAGCGTTAGTAAACTCTGAACTATAGACATAAGGAATTTATTTAACAAAGCGAGACTTGTTTAATCAACTTTAATAACTCAATGGCACTGCTTGAAATATTACACTTTCCTGATCATCGATTAAGACTTAGAGCGCGTCCAGTTACTCAGGTGGACGATCAGGTGCGACAAATGGTGAAGGATATGCTCGAAACCATGTACCAAGCCCCTGGAATAGGCTTAGCAGCAATTCAGGTCAATATTCAGCTCGAAGTGATTGTGATTGATGTATCTGAAAATAAAGACCAGCCGCTGTGTTTGATTAATCCAAAAATTATTGAATTAGATGGCAGCGAAGAAATGCAAGAAGGCTGTTTGTCAGTACCTGGATTTTATGAAAATGTGACACGTGCTGAAAGAGTTAAAATTCAAGCACTTAATGAGAGTGGCGAATCATTTGAGCTGGAAGCTGATGACTTGTTGGCAGTATGTATTCAGCATGAAATGGATCACTTACAGGGTAAACTATTCGTGGATTATCTTTCGCCTTTGAAAAGACAACGAATCAAGAAAAAGTTAGTTAAATTAGAAAAATCAGGCGATTTGCCTAGCGCTAGCCATTCGTCTAACGTTATTTAGCCACTACATTATCAAACCAGAGTCGATTTAAAGCATGCAAAGTCTACGCATTGCATATGCCGGAACACCTGAATTTGCGGTGCCTGCCCTTGAAGCAATCATTAATAGTCCTCATCAGCTAGTGGCAGTACTCACACAGCCAGATCGGAAATCTGGGCGTGGGCGTAAAATCACAGAAAGTGCTGTAAAAAAATCGATAACTTCGTCGAAAACGTTGATATTGCAACCAGAAAATATCAACGATGTTAAGGTAATAGCGCAGTTATCTGAATTACGTATCGATCTACTAATTGTCGCTGCTTACGGCCAAATCTTCTCGCAGCCGTTGTTAGATTTGCCTAGATGGGGTTGTATTAATATACATGCATCGTTGTTGCCTAAATGGCGCGGTGCATCACCCATCCAACATGCAATTCTTGCAGGAGACAGGATTAGCGGTGTGACAATCATGCAAATGCAACGCGCGATGGATGCTGGAGATATTTGGCTACAGTCAGAATGTAACGTCACAAGTGAGGATACTGCGCAAAGTTTACATGACAAGTTGGCAGAATTAGGCGGCAAATCTATCCTTAATGCAATATTGGTTGCCACCCAAGACGGAGTTAAGCCTATTCCACAAGATAATTGCTCTGCGAGCTATTGCTCAAAGCTTAAGAAGAGTGATGGTTTAATAGCGTGGAACGAACCAGCCCAAATAATTTTACGTAAAGTTAGGGCATTTCATCCTTGGCCAGGAGCCCATACGTTATTGAATGGCCGAAGGTTGCGCATCACAAAAGCATTACTAGGTGTGGAAAAGCTGCTCAATAGACAGCCAGGAGCAATTGTTGGGATATCTAAAGCTGGAATAAGTGTCGCAACAGGGGAAAACACACTGGTGATCGTTGAGCTAGTACCAGAAGGTGGCAAGCGTGTTTCTGCAACAGATTTTTCAAATTCAAATATCCTAGAAAATCAAGTGCTTGGCCATATATCAGATTAGAGTCTATGGTTCGATTTCGGCCTATTAATCAAGACACTAGTGATGAATTTTGGCAAGATAGAGACAACTTAGGCAGGGTATAAAAATAATGCGCCTACAAGTTTTATCTGGGCTCTTCATAATTATTGTAGCAATACTAAATTCTTCCTCTGTGTTTGCAGGTGAAGGTATCTTCGTGAATGACTTATCTTCAAATATCCTTGAGAAAAAAATCAGGGTCAATTGCGAAGTTCAATATGATCTAGATGATCGTGTCAAAGAGGCATTAAGAAATGGGATAGAACTGTCATTTTTACTGGAGATAGAGCTGCGCCAGGAAAGTATTTACTGGAAGGGTCCATTAGTCAGTCAAATACAAAGAGGGTTCCGAGTTAAGTACCACGCGTTATCTAAACAGTTTGTTATGGTAGAAATGGGCAGCGATACTGAACGTAGCTTTCCTGATTTGTATTCGGCATTTTATTATCAACGTAGAGTACGTAATGTTAATCTGGCAGATGCTGGGTTATTAGGCTTGGAACAGGAATATTATTTTAGGGCACGTGCACGATTAGTTTCAGAAGAGTTACCTCTGCCATTACGTATTAAAAGTTATGTATCTACAGGCTGGCGCCCGTCAAGCGGATGGACTGTATGGCCAATGTAAGAAAAGTATTAATGAGAGAAAGATGGTTATTAGCCATCATGTTTGCAGCATTGGTTGGTGCGATTTTATTAATGGCAGATGCAACGCAAAGTGTGGCGTACTTTGGGCGCTTGCATAACTGGCTATTACCAATAAATGCAACGTTATTAGCAGTATTTATTGCACTGATAATTTATAACATTGGTCGTTTAGTGCGGCGTTTAAGGCGTCAAGCGCCGGGTGCAAAATTAACGTTACGTTTGGTTTTGTTATTTGTACTAACAGCGAGCATGCCCGTATTCATTGTGTATACCTTTTCAATATGGTTGCTAGAGCGCGGTGTCGATAGTTGGTTTGATGTTAAGGTGGAAAGTGCTTTACAGGATGCGGTTGATCTAAGTCGCTCATCACTTGATTTGCATATAAGAACTTTGCGACAACAGGCTGATCCATTGGTATCAGAATTTGTAGATGTAGAGCCTTACAATGCAACATTATTGATCAATGATTTGCTTGGAACTACGGGTGCTTCTGAAATAGCTCTATTTGATTCAAATAATCGCATTATCGCGTCTGGTAATACGGAGTTAATTGCCGCTGTGCCTCAACTCCCTGCAGAAAGTGTTTTACAGCTAGTACTACAAGGTGAGAGTTACGTAACACTTGACCCCACGACAGATGCTGGGCTACAAATTAGGATGGTTTATCCAGTGCCCTCTGATCCGGTCGTTGGTGAAACTCGCTTACTTCAATTTCTATATCCAGTACCAGATCGAATAAGTAACTTGGCCTCAAATGTCCAAGACGCATTTGGGCGATATAATGAATTAATTTATCTGCGTACGCCACTCAAACAAAATTTTATATTAGTGTTAACACTGGTATTGGCTTTAGGAGCCTTGTTTGCCGTGTTTGCTGCATTCTATTGGTCGCGCGTATTAGTCGCTCCAATTCAAGAGCTTGCCGAGGGAACTAAGTCAGTGGCAGCTGGGGAGTATCATAAAAAGTTACAAGTAAGACAGAATGATGATTTAGGCATGTTAGTCGCGTCGTTTAATAGGATGACGGAGCGACTTACTGTTGCGCGTGATACCACCATCATAAACCAACGTATTATTGAAAATCAGCGCACTTATTTACAAACTATATTAGAACATCTGTCTTCTGGCGTTTTAAGTTTAGATAGCTCATTTGCATTGAAAACAATCAATGCCGCTGCTAGTGAGATTTTTCATATTAATTTGAATCAATTCATTGGTAAGCAATTTGTACAAATTGGAACAACACATGATTTTCTAAAAGATTTCTGCACACTAGTCGCTAGTAAAATTAGAGAGACGACAGAAGAGCGGCAAGTGGAGATGGAAGTTTTCACGCCGCAAGGTAGAAAAGCGATTCTATGTAAGACTGTTAAGCTACCTAGTGAGGAAGAGTCACAACGAGGGTGTGTGCTAGTGTTTGATGATGTGACGACATTGCTGCAAGCACAAAGAGACTCTGCTTGGGGGGAAGTGGCTAGACGCTTAGCACATGAAATCAAAAATCCATTAACGCCAATACAACTGTCAGCAGAGCGATTGCGAAGAAAGCTACTACCTAATTTGGGGCCAGATCAATCAGAAATTGTGGATCGCGCAACACACACTATTGTCCAACAAGTAGAATCGATGAAGTTGATGGTAGATGATTTTTCTGATTATGCGCGTATGCCGACTATGGAACCTAAACCACTAGACATAAATAGTCTGGTGTTAGATACAGTGGAGCTATACAAGGGTGATCAAAAAAGTGTAGTTATACAACTGAATCTTGATGCTAATTCGCTAAATATACGTGGGGATTCCGTAAGATTGCGTCAGGTAATACATAATTTAATTAAGAACGCGATTGAAGCAATGCCCGATGGAGAAAAGTGCACGTTAACTATTAATACGTTCCCCTTTGAATTCACAAATGCCAAGTATGCAGGGATAGAAATTGCTGATAATGGGCCTGGCTTCCCTAGTGATTTACTAGGACGCGTATTTGATCCATACATGACAACTAAGCCTAAAGGAAATGGATTGGGATTAGCCATAGTTAAAAAAATAATAGAAGAACATAATGGTGTGATTAGAGCGACAAATCAAAAGCAAGGAGGAGCGGCGATTAACATACGTTTTCCTCTGTATGAATATGGCGTAAAAAAAGGCCAAAAAAAATTAAGAGCAGAAACTAGATGAATACAGAAAGAATTCTAGTAGTAGACGATGAGCCAGATATTTGTAGCTTAGTCAGTGATATTTTGACAGATGAAGGTTATCAGGTAAGTGCGGCTGAAACTGCAGCGCGTGCGCGTCAACAAGTTACCCAATCTGAATACGATTTGGTTTTGCTTGATATTTGGATGCCCGATGAAGATGGTATTACTTTGTTAAAAGATTGGAAAGATAATAAGGTTTTACAATGCCCTGTAGTGATGATGTCGGGTCATGGCACTGTTGAAACTGCAGTAGAGGCAACGCGTTTGGGCGCCTATGCATTCATTGAAAAGCCATTGACTACTGCAAAGCTTATTCAAACGATTCGTAAAGCACTAGATAGCCAAAACGAAAAAGACGAAGTTAATACACTTACAAGAAATGTAAATAAGAATTTTGTGGCACCAGTAGGGACAAGTGCTGTCATGAAAAAATTATTTGATATTTGTGAACGTTGTGCACAGGTCAATACAAATTTATTGGTATCGGGTGAAGAAGGTGCAGGCAGATATACTATCGCTCGTCACATTCATGAAATTAGCGGACGTGCAGGTAAACCATTTGTATTAGTTAGTAGTGAACAATTTGATATGGCTAGGGTAGATGAATCAACTTGGTCTAAACTTAAAGCAGAGTTAATTGATTCAATAAAACTTGCGCAAGATGGCACAATATTCTTTGAGAATGTTGATCAAATAAATCAAGCTGTGCAAAAAAGATTTATTGATTTATTGCTGCAGTTATCTGCAGTGCAAGTATTTAAACGATTTAACGTAAAAGTGGCAGCCTCGGTTTCTGCTAAAGCTTCATCGGCATTAGAAGATTTACAAACCACATTATCAATGACGCGTATTAGTGTGCCTGCTTTGAGAAATCATAGTGAAGACATTCCTGAGTTAGTAAATCTTATCATTGATAATCTATGTGCGGTTGATAATTATGAATATAGAAAATGTTCCATTGCAGCACAGAATGCATTTTTACATTATCAATGGCCACGCAATATCGCAGAATTAAGAGCAATCATCCAAGAGCTTCTAGTGACTGGAGGAAGTGAAGAAATTACAGTTAATGATGTTAAGCAGGTCCTGCCAAATAAGTCTATCGAAATAGAAGATAAAGCAACAATTGTTGAAAGCTTATTAGATATGCCCCTTCGAGAGGCGCGTGAGACATTTGAAAAGCAATACTTGTTGCATCAGCTAAAAAGAGTTGATGGTAGCGTAAGCAAGCTTGCCGAATTGGTAGGTATGGAAAGAACTCACCTATATCGAAAATTGAGATCTTTAGGCATAGGCTCAAAAGATTCAAGTTAGCGGTGTTTGTTAGCTAAGAATGAAGTTACAATTCGATCCAAATTTGACCTCATAATCATAATGAAAATAATAATTCTTGGCGCTGGGCAGGTTGGAGGATCATTGGCATTAAGTTTAGCCAATGAGTCTAACGACATAACACTGGTTGACAGTGATCCTAAAGTACTACGCGAAATCCAAGACCGTGCTGATTTGCAGACTGTTACTGGTCATGCGTCATACCCCAGTATTTTAGAACAAGCTGGTGCGCGCGATGCCAATATGATTGTCGCGTTAACCGACAGTGATGAGACAAATATGGTGGCGTGCCAAATCGCTTATACCCTATTTAATACACCCACGAAGATTGCTCGAGTTCGCACCGCAGATTATTTAGATTATCCAGATTTATTCGTTCAGGAAGCGCTGCCTGTTGATGTCCTCATTAGTCCTGAATTACTAGTTTCAAGATATGTACAAAATTTAATAGAACACCCGGGTGCACTACAGGTGTTAAATTTTGCTAATGGCAAAGTGCAGTTGGTGGCTATTAAGGTTAATGACAACAGCCAAATTATCGGTAAAGCCGTTAGCAAAATATTTGATGGTATGAAGACTATGGATACCTCGATAGTTGCTATGTACCGCGGTGAAGAGGCACTGAGTATTGATGAAAATACCATTATAGAAGCGGGTGATGATTTGTTTTTTTTCGCGTCAACTGCTCAAGCAAAAAAAGTCACGACTATGCTTCAAGGTTTAGACAAACCAAATCGGCGAGTGCTAATAGCCGGTGGGGGAAATATCGGTTCACAGTTGGCGAAAATTTTAGAGCCACATTTTCGAGTAAAACTTATTGAACGTGATGCAGATCGCGCACGGGTATTATCAGAAACATTAGATAAAACTATCGTATTGTATGGAGATGCGGCTGATGAAAATATGTTGGTGGATGAGAATATAGATAGCGTTGATGTATTTTGCGCGCTGACTAATGATGACGAAGCAAATATATTGTCGGCAATGCTGGCCAAGCGCTTAGGCGCAAGAAAAACCATGTCATTAATTAACCGTCCCAGTTATGTTGAGCTTGTTGAAAGCGGCATGATTGATATTGCAATCTCACCTCAACAAGTCACGATTGGTGCATTGTTAGCGCACATTCGTAAAGGAGATGTGGTAGCCGTACATTCATTGCGAAAAGGTTCCGCTGAAGCTATTGAAGCGGTTGCACATGGAGATAAAAATACATCTAAAGTGGTTGGGCGTAAGATATCGGAATTAAAACTGCCACGAGGAGCTACTATTGGTGCAATTGTTCGTGGAGATGAAGTGCTTATCTCCAAGCTCGATTTGATTATTGCCCCTGAAGATCACGTGATTATGTATCTGGCAGATAAAAACAAAGTAAGTAATGTAGAAAAACTGTTCCAAGTCAGCGCAACATTTATATAGTTACTACACCCGGCATGCAACATAGAGTCATACAAAGAATTTTAGGGCAACTGTTGATGGTGTTTAGTATCACCATGCTTCCTCCTTTATTAGTTGGTTTGTATTACGGTGAGTCTGACGCGGTAAATAGTTTTGGAGAGGCATTCATTGCTACTCTACTGACAGGATTATTATTATGGTTGCCATATTGCAAACATAAAGGTGACCTGAGATTAAGAGATGGTTTCATTATTGTTGTATTATTTTGGTCAGTGTTGGGTGCATTTGGTGCACTACCCTTATTACTTTCTGATGCAGTACAGCTCTCCGTCATTGATAGTTTGTTTGAATCAATATCAGGGCTAACGACCACCGGTGCAACCGTATTAACACAGCTAGATACACTGCCCTATTCAATATTATTTTACCGGCAACAACTTCAATGGCTAGGCGGAATGGGCATTATTGTTCTTGCCGTTGCGATACTGCCAATGCTTGGTGTGGGTGGCATGCAGCTATATCGTGCAGAAACTCCGGGCCCAGTGAAGGACAGCAAGCTAACACCGAGAATTACCGAGACCGCAAAAGCGCTATGGTATATCTACTTGTCTCTGACGATTCTATGTGCACTCTCTTACTGGTTTGCAGGGATGAGCGTATTTGACGCAATTAGTCATAGCTTTTCAACCATTGCTATTGGTGGTTTCTCAACTCACGACTTGAATATTCAGTACTTCAATAGCGCTACCATAGAGTGGGTAGCGGTAGTATTCATGCTCGCTTCGGGTGCAAATTTTGGGCTACATTTTATAGTTTGGCGTAACCGTTCTATTTTGTATTACTGGCGTGATGCTGAATTTAGAATGTATATATCAATACTGACAATAGTGAGTATTTTTACAATCGTGATATTGTTGATGCACCAATCTGATAGGCAGTGGTTTACGCTGTTAACTAAGTCAGTATTTCAAGCAGTTTCAATGGGGACTACCACTGGATTTACATCGGCTAACTTTTCTATTTGGCCAACGGTACTGCCGGTGTTGTTAATAATGATTAGCTTCGTGGGAGGCTGCGCAGGTTCAACTGGCGGCGGGATGAAAGTCATTCGTGTGTTTCTATTATTTAAACAGGGGATGCGTGAAATAATGAGACTGATACATCCGAATGCTCAATTTGCGGTGAAGCTTGGTAAGAAGCCCGTCGACAATCGAGTGGTTGAAGCAGTGTGGGGATTTCTATCAGCGTACATCGCAGTATATATTGTAATGCTATTATTGTTGATGGCAACAGGCATCGATCAAGTGACAGCATATTCCGCCGTTGCGGCAACATTAAATAATCTTGGCCCAGGCTTGGGTGATGTTGCTCAAAATTATTCAAGCATTAATGGCTTCAGCAAAATTGTGTTATGCCTAGGTATGTTACTTGGCCGTCTTGAGATCTTCACTCTGCTAGTTATTTTCACACCAGTATTCTGGCAACGTTAGAATTAATGGGCTCTATCGCGGATAAGTGGAATAATATTTATTCTAAGCAACATTGCGCAGACAATACTCCAAGCACTGTCGTTATTGAAAATTCTCATCTATTACCCTGCTCCGGCAAGGCGTTAGACCTCGCATGTGGAATGGGCGCCAATGCTATTTTTCTGGCAAAACTAAATCTTCAAGTAGATGCATGGGATGTCTCGTCTATGGCGCTAAAAAAAATAGAAGAGCATTGCCAGGCAAATAATCTAAGCATCAACACCAGTAGGAGAGATGTGGAGATGATGCCGCCGGAAACAGATAGCTACGACGTAGTGACTGCATCACAGTTTTTGCATAGACCTACATTTCACACACTATGTAATAGCTTGCGTGTTGGTGGTTTGTTATTTTATCAAACGTTTACCTTAGAAAAAGTACATCTAGTGGGGCCTAGTAACCCTGATTTCTTATTAGCTAAAAATGAACTTCTTAATTTATGTGCCGGAATGGAAATACTGGCTTATCGAGAGGAAGGGGTGCAGGGGGATATCCAGCGAGGCTGGCGTAATCAAGCAATGGTTGTGGCTAAACGAAAAAATTAACCAGATAATAATATTATATAATTTAATATGGGTAGCTGTCGCCAGGGGCAGAATTCTTGAATCTTTTATAGCCCCACATATATTGATCGGGGGCTGTTTTAATGAGATCTTCAATACTTTTATTGAGTGTATCAGTGGCAAGATTAATGTCATCGTCATATATTTCTTTAGATGCCTCATAGTAGCAAGCATCATACTGCAATGATCTTTGGGTATTCCGCAGCGCGTAACAAAGCACTACCGGGCATTGTAATTTTTTAGCAAGCTTGCAAACTAAAGTACTTGTATAGGTTTGACGCGTAAAAAAAGATGAATAAACGCCGCCATTTCCATCAGGCACTTGGTCTGGCAATATTCCTACGCTGCCACCACTTTTAATATGTTTTAATAAATGCTTAACATTTAATTCACTCGTACTTATTACTGTGCCGCCGGTACTACTCCTACCTTGGCACGAAAGCATAGTAATATGCTCAGATTTAGGCGGCGCATATAAAATTAGCAAATCACTATTTGCTGCTGTGAGTAAACCTATAAACTCCCAGGACCCGAAATGTGGCGTGACAAATATTGTTCCCTGTTTACTAGCGCGCGCTAATAATTCTTGATTTTTTATACTGCCGAGTAATTCACCTAATACTTTTTGCGGGTGTCGCCACAACCAAAAACATTCAATAAGCGTTTTGCCATTCTCCTGTAATGTATTTTTCAGTAACTGACTTTTATCGATATTGCTGAGATGTGGAAAGCAGATGTCGATATTTACTTGGGCAATATGTTTATTTCTATTTTTGAAAATAAAAAGTAAAGAGCCTATCAATTTGCCTAAGCTATGGTGTGTGCTTAGAGATAAGTAGGAGGGTAAATTTAAACTTAATTTTGTTAGCAAAGTATTTCAGAATAATTGAATTGATTGGAGAAAATGTTAACTAGCAGCTTGGTCTGGGATATTTCTTTTACTTATTAACGGTCTCATCGCGGACAATAAGCTTTGGTAAACACTAGGATTATTTTTTTCTTCATTGTTTAATAGTTGCTTGAAGTAATGTCGTTGTGTCGGCATTTCAAAACAAGCAGGACAATTCTCTGGGATTACTGGTAATTGTGAATCTTCAGCAAATGCTTGGGTTTGTCTTTCGCGGGCATAGACTAGCGGGCGAATGACGCGCAGGTCGCCAGCGTCAATCATATAGTTAGCTTTCATTGTGTTTAGTTGTCCGCCGTGAAATGCAGACATTAAAAAACTCTCTGCAAGGTCGTCCAAGTGTTGTGCTAGTGCGATGACGTTGTAGTTTTCTTTTCTAGCAGTACTATAGATAATTCCACGTTTCATTCGTGAGCAAAAAGAACAAAAAGATTTGTTGTTCATATGTTTGTCTGCTAGCTCTAAAATAGGTTCAGACTGATAAAAATAAGGAACGCCTAAAGATTTCAGGTAGGGCTTTAGTGGCGAAGGGTCAAATGATTCTGATTGCGGGTCGACAGTAATCACGCCAACATCAAAAGAAATCGGTGCATGTCTTTTTAAATGTAATAAAGTATGTAATAGACTTAATGAATCTTTTCCACCAGAAAGCCCAAGTAATACACGGTCATTAGGCTGAATCATTTGGTGATCAGCAATGGCTTTGCCAGCTAAGTGTAGTAATGGTTTTGGTGGTTTTGTATATTCCATGTGACTCACTCAAAAACTTAATAATATAAATGTTAACACTTTATCCAGAGATATCCTCACGCAAAGAATTTTACCTGTCTGTATCTGGAGGACATGAATTATGGATTGCTGAGTACGGAAACCCACAAGGTATTCCTGCAGTCTTTCTACACGGAGGGCCAGGGGCGGGTTGTGAAAGTTACCACCCTAGATTCGTTGACCCAGAGAAATATCG
>WASW01001361.1_pt1 | contig 13620 bp, 13 predicted proteins | sample 5698521 | NCBI WGS metagenome assembly WASW01 (sample SAMN11175560, study PRJNA528189) | sponge metagenome | isolation source: marine sponge | host: Leucetta | place: Antarctica: Western Antarctic Peninsula, King George Island | collected 2013-01
GGCAATTCATATTTACGCGCAAAATCAAGATCGCGCTGATCATGGGCAGGAACCGCCATAATCGCCCCAGTCCCATAGGAAGCCAACACATAATCGGCAATCCAAATGGGGATTTTTTCTTGATTCATGGGATTGAGGGCATAAGCTCCTGTAAAGACCCCATCTTTTTCTTGCCCTTCCGCGGTTCTTTCAATTTCCGATTTTCGAGAAGCCGCTTCTTTATAATCTTGAATCGCTTGCCATTGGGCTTTTGTCGTAATTTTTTCAACAAGCGGATGTTCCGGCGAAAGCACACAAAACGTCATCCCAAATACCGTATCCGGGCGAGTTGTGAATACTTGGAAATTGAGATCATCTTGGTCTGAGATTTGAAGGCCGAACTCGACCCCCTCACTTTTGCCAATCCATTTTTCCTGCATGGTCTTGACGCGATCTGGCCACTCCATGCCTTCAAATTCCAACAGTTCTTCGCTATATTTCGTGATTCTCAATTTCCATTGATTGAGATCTTTTTTAATCACGGGATTCTCGCAACGCTCACACAACCGTTGTTCTCCAATGACCTGTTCTCTCGCCAATGTCGTATTACAGATTGTGCAAAAATCGACGGGAGAATACTCTTTATAGGCCAATCCGTTTTCATACAATTTGAGAAAGAGCCATTGATTCCATTTATAATATTCAGGATCACAACTGACGATTTCTTGCTCCCAAGCAAACATAGTCCCCATCGTGCGCAACTGCCCACGCATGCGATCCATATTTTTGTGAGTCCATTCTTTTGGATGAATGTTGTGTTTGATTGCCGCATTTTCCGCCGGCAACCCAAACGCATCAAAGCCTATCGGAAAAAAAACATTGTAGCCTTCCATCCGTTTATAGCGAGCAATCGCATCTGAAGGCGCGAATACATACCAATGCCCGATATGCAAATCACCTGAAGGGTAGGGCAACATTGTCAATATATAAAACTTTGATTTTTCTGCAAATGGGGTCGCTTTATATAAACCATCGTCGTTCCATTTTTTTTGCCACTTTGCTTCAATTTCAGATGGTTGGTAGGGCTTCATCATCATAAATTTGGATTCACAGGGAAGAAGAAAAAAGAAAGAATTCGTTGATTCTTTCAATAAGAAAAATTGTTCATTATTCTATTATTAGAATGAATTTTCAAGATATAAGTCTCTCAGGAGGCAAGGCGGAGAACGTTAAAAATGAGAGATTGCTGAAACGAACTACGAGCGCAGAGAAGAAATCAAGTTGAGCGATTTGTTGTGTTTTTGTAATGGGCGGGGAAGTGTTAAAAGTGAGAAGACATACGAAACCTATACGAATAGTTTATATAATTTTTCTTCTAAGTGGTCACTCTTTGCTTCATAGAAACGCCTTTAGAAAGTTAAGAACCTATTTGAATTTATGTTTTTTTTTGGGGAATTTGCGGAATCGGTTTGTTGGCTGGAATCTCTAAAGTTCAACGGTATTGGGGAAAAGAGGGCATATTTCTGAACTTTCTATTTTTCCAGAGGCATCGGAAAATTGCATCGCTCCTTTTTCATCACATATCCATACTTCCCTGGCACCCACACTGAAATAGAGATTTCTTTTTTCATCCATCTCTTGGTTTGTATTAGCAGGAGAAATGACTTCAACACATATTTCGGGGGCAATTGAACTTTCTATTTCATGCTTAATTTTTCCCCAAAGCTCGGAAGAACACCAAACAACATCAGCGACTTTAGTTCCTTGAGTCGTTGAAATAGCACACTCAGGAAAAGCCTCACCATCCTCCATTAATGTAATCAAGTGTTTTATTATTTTCCCTTGAAATGCAGAATGACATAATCTAGCTGGACTCATCAGAATTTGTCCTCTTTCATTCAATTCAATTTTGTAGGGTAAATCCTTTAAATTAGGATCTTCACAGACTTGTTGCCAATTCATAAGACGTCTTCTTTAGATTTGATGGGTTTTCTCTTAATTTTACCAGATCCCTCATTTTTATTCAAAGTTTGAAAATTATATTTTTGTGCCAACTCGTATCTCTCATGATGGGCACTTCTTTCGCGAGCCAATGCAGCGTTGAGACGTTTTTGAGTGAAGCGAAGAACGAGCGCAGGGGAAAAACCAGATTGAGCGATTTGCTCTACATTATTTTTTGAGGAATCTTGAATTAGTTTTCATCGTTTTCTGAGGAATCTGATGATTTTTCACCACTTTTAGCAAGACCATATCCCCCAAGACCACCACCACCGAATAGGATAATAGCCTTTATAACTTCTGTTACAATATTTTCTTTATCTATATAGAGAGCATATGTGAGAAAAGCAGTGAGTATAACAAAGAAAACAGTTCCAAAAATATATCGCCAAATGATTGTTTGACGTTTGTGAGTTCTCTGTCGCTCTCTATCTTTTATTTGAGCATCCATTGCAAGTTTTGAATAATCAAAACTATTTTTGTCCGTTTGTTGTCTTAGAAGCAATTCCTGATTTCTTAGATCCAATTCTCTTGATTGAATTTCTAAGAACTGTTTTGCAACCTCAACACTTAGAGGTGGAGAAGATTGAGTAGGAGGGGGAGTCGAAGATTCGGGTTGCTGGGATTTATTTCGAGAATTATTCCGAGCCATCAAACTTTGTATATGGGAGTTTTGTAAAAGACCTGAATGGTTCCAAAGCCTTTACTGCCAACCTTAGGAGGAATAATTGATGCTTTTTCTACACGATCTTTATCGCTTGCGAGTAACTCTAAATAATCTTTTGGAGAAAGGATTTCTTGAGAAATAGATTTAGCAACTAAATCATTCATACGTCCTCATTGAGTTAAAAACAGTGTCAATAAAAATGATGGAGAATTTGATTTCAAAACATTTTAAAGTTTACAGACTAATCAACAAGAAATCAAGATTCTTAAAATGCGCAATATTCATAACGTTTTTTAAATATAGAACGCAACGTTGAGCAGTTTCTGAGTGAAGCGAAGAAATACAGTTGAGTGCATTGTTAGAATTCTTACTTATCTGTATGAGTTGAATCAAGCTGAACATTTATAAAATTGATAAAATTAGTTGCACAATTGATTAACTCATTAAGACTATCCTCTGTTACTTTCACTTGTTGACCTTGCTTATCTTTTCCATTTCTATGGACGAGATCATGTCTTTCAGTAATGGACTTAAAGATAGGATTGACAATTTCTTCACTAGGAAAATCTATGTTTAGTGTCGCCTTGTAGAGGGGTTTTACCTGATGAAGGTTATGCCACATTATAGATAAGAGGTATTTCTTTACTTCAGATTTAATATTTGCATAAGTATTATATATTTCTGATAATTTGAATTTTCTTTTTTTAAACTCTGGGTTCCTCTCTACAAATTTCTTTATTATTTCATGGTCGTTTATGACTGTATTAATAAATGCACCTGACAAGTAAGTTTCAATTGCAGTGATTACACTTACATGAAGTAAACCTAGCAAATGATTTTTGGTGTCTTTTTTGACATTTGCCTGAATTATTTGTGTTATATGATTTATACTTTCTTTAAATGATTTGTAAAATTCATTATCAGATATTATTCGGTTAATATACTCTTCCTCATAATCACTTGCTTTTTGAACTCCCACCCATTGGTCGCCAGATAAATCATTAGCCAATTCTTCGAGTACATCCTCTGGTACATAATCACAAAATAAGGACAATTCGTCATCAGCATCGTATGGTCCACCAAAAATATAAATATAACCACCTTCTCCTGATTCATAGGGTGTATTTTCTGCCGGATCTTCATAATTTTCGAGAAACCATGTTTTCATTATTTCTAATTGTTTTTCTCGTGACATCAAAGTAATTTCACTTAGAAAAACTTCGGATTTTTCAACTATAATTTTTTTATCTTCCATTATAATTCTCTTTATTTCTAACAATTCAGGATTCTAAAAAATTATTGATATTCACTGGATGAAGGCTATTCAAGCGTTTTATTTTCAGTTCCAAATTTAGTACATTTCAATCAAGCCTTGATCAAAACCCTCATGGGCTGAAACCAATTTTTGAGCTTGAGGGTGAACCATCCAATCCATTTCTTCTAATGGAATTTGACCAATTAAAACGGCACTACTCTCAGGCTCAACAATGCAGCGAGTTTCAGACGTTCTCCCTTGGATTTCAACCAACAACCCTCCGGCTATTGATTTATCCGCCGTTTCACCATTGGCAGACCGAACCCGTCTTTTTTCAACGATTTCCAGTCCTAGTTCATTGACCAATTTTTCAGGCAAACTCACTAAAACGGCTCCTGTGTCCACAATTCCTTGAGTGTTGATACTTCTGATCTCAGACTGAGGAATATACCCACGATTGGAAACGGTTACGTCTCCGGCATTCGTGAATTTAACATCAACTATCGTTTTGCCCATGAGTGACTCCGATTTAAAATAAATGATTAAAAATGTTGCTTCAATTTTTAGTTAAAGTATTTTTTTGTGCCAACTCGTATCTCTAACGATGGGCATTTCTTTCGCTAATCAACACAAAACTAATTTTTTTTTCTGAGTAAAGTGACGAAGGAACGCAAGGAAGAAATCAAGTTGAGCGGCTTGTTAAACCATGTTTCCTAAATTTACTCAATTACCTTTATATTTTTTATGAATACCTTCTTGAATAAATAACTTTATTAAAGATTGGTAAGGAATATCATTTTTATTAGCCAATATTCTTACTTGGTTGAGCATAGATTCTGGTAAACGTAGTGAAATAGATTTAGTTGATGGCTTTAGTTTAGGAAATTCAGCCATTTTAGCTCTATTCCAGTCTAAATAGTCAGCAGAGTCATGAGTAGACCAAAACTCTTGCTCATCTTTTTCATTCTTAAATTTTGGTATCTTTTTTGGCATAGATGCTCCTTTCTGTTTTGCTCATAATTCGTGCGGAAATCACACGAATCAGACTACCACGTAAAATAAATGCAATAAATAGTTGTCGATTATCATTTGTTTTACCTAAAGCAAACCAATGTGTTTCACGTTGTGAATGTTCAATATCTTCTAAAACAATAAGTCGTTGATTAAAAAATATTTCCTCACATTCAGTTTTTGTAACTTTAGGCTTTTTCCAATTTTTTTCAAGATTGCCTTTATCCCAATCAAATCCTGTACTACTAAAAATCATTTGTCTCCTAATTTTGTATATATTTGAAATATACTATTTTGCAATCAAATTAGCGAGTATTTTGTTAATAATTCAATTTTAGGAATATTATTGGTGAGTGTAATTTTTAGCGGTTTAACGTTACAGCTAACTTGTTTTTTGAGTGAAGCGAAGAACGAAGGCAGGGAAAAAATCAGATTGGCTTTACGTTAGGCGGTTATTGTTTTTAGCAAGTATTATTAATTTTATAATTAGGTTTCATACTTAATCCTAAATATCAATCTCTTTACTTTCTAGTAAGATACAACGTGCAGTCCAAACTCATCTTCTTTTAGGATTGCCTGATACAACTCTATTTTATGTCCCTTATTTTTAATTTCTTGACTAACCCAAGCAATCGTTTCTTGACTAGAACGACAGCCGAATATTATTCCTGTTAAGCATTCTGGTCTAAACTCCTTTAGTCCTGATTCTTCATCAGTGAGAACATGCCTCCATTCTTTTTCATATTCCCATTCTTTCGCTTTAGTAAAATAAACTTGTTCGACCAATTTGTCTATATCTCCATCCGATTTAAAAGCATGAACGGCAGGCAAAGTAGATTGATAATTTATTTTTTCAGCTTCATACAGTTTATCTTCTTCTAATATAGTGAACTCTAAACATATACCTTTGTGACTATCAGCATAATGGCTATACATTAAAATATTATCTCTTGTTTCCGAAAGACAAAGTATAGCATTGCTTTTAAAAAATGATTGAATTTTACCTTGTACCTCGTTAATAAATTCATCTTTTAATCCTTTCTTTTTAATCTTTTTCATGAATTCTCGTTTTTCCTTTCTATTGTTCAGTTTTTTATCAACGGTAGGTTTCATATAATTTTCAATTTCAGTGTTTGAATTCGGTTTAATTAATTTAATTTTCCCTTCAAATGGATCGTTAAACATTGAAATATTTGAGTAAAATATTTTGCTATCTTTTATGATCGATTTTGTTTTTTCATCAAATCGTTTGTATATGTAAAATTTGCCTCGATACTCGGTTTTTCTCTCAAACATCTATTAATCCTTATTTTCAATGACTCATTCTTGATTCTAGTTTAACAATTCAGTTTTCTGAAAAAAGACTCCTACAAGACTTAGGAGGCACTTACAAGAACAAGGCATGAGAACATGGTAAAATTCAAGACATAAAAGAATGGTTTTTTTTATTTCAAGTAATGCTTCTTTTTATTTCAAGTATTGATAGATTATTGAGCATAGGGATAGGAATTCAAATCAAGTTTGGAATGTCTGTGATGATGTTCTGCGTGGACTCTTCAAACCCCACGAATACGGTGACATTATTCTGCCTTTCACCGTCCTGAGAAGATTAGATTGTGTCCTGGAAAAACACAAAGACAAGGTCATCGAGACCTACATAGAATTTAAAGAAAAGGTGGAAGATCCTTCACCGATCATTCTCAACAAAATCGGAACGACCTTTTTCAACCGCTCCCAATACGACCTCAAAAGACTGAGACAAGACCCGGCCAATGTTGGCATGAACTTTCAGAATTATTTGGGAGGGTACAGTGAAAATGTGGTGGAGATCATAGAAAATTTCCAGCTGGAAAAACCGATTGAGAAGTTGAATAAAAACAATCGACTTTTCCAGTTCATTGAAAAATTCAGTGAGATTGATCTGCACCCCAACCGTGTTTCCAACCACCAGATGGGACAGATTTTTGAGGAGCTGTTGAGGAAGTTCTCTGAGATGAGTAATGAAACAAGTGGAGAACATTACACCCCTCGTGATGTCGTTCGGCTCTTGGTTTCGATGGTCTTTTCTGAGGATGAAAATGATTTACAAGGGGAAGGAAAGGTCCGGAGTATTTTCGATCCTTGTTGTGGCACGGGTGGAATGTTGACCACTGGCCAGGAATGGGTTTGGCGCCACATCAACGACAAGGTGGACTTTCGTCTGTTGGGACAGGAACTCAACCCTCAGACTTTCTCAATCTGTAAATCGGATATGATGATTACAGGTGGGAATCCTGAGAATATCCGGCAAGGTTCTTCGTTGTCTGAAGATCAATTTCAGGGGGAGCGGTTCGATTATATGGTGACCAATCCCCCCTTTGGAGTGAGTTGGAATTCTGAAAAGAGTTTTGTGCTGAACGAAAAAGAAAACTCACAAGGACGATTCTCTGTGGGGACTCCAAGAGTTTCTGATGGTTCCCTGTTATTCCTGCAACATATGATCTCCAAGATGGAGGACACGGGCAGTCGAATTGGAATTGTCTTCAATGGTTCTCCGCTGTTTACTGGAGATAGTGGCAGTGGCGAATCCGAGATTCGGAAATGGATCATCGAAAATGATTGGTTGGAGTGCATTGTCTCTCTGCCTGATCGTTTGTTTTTCAATACAGGGATCTCCACCTATCTTTGGATTGTCTCCAACAAGAAATCAAGGAAACGACAAGGGAAAATTCAACTGCTTGCTGGTTCCTCTTTTTTCAAAGCCATGAAAAAAAATCTGGGAAACAAGGGGAAAGAGATTTCAGACGAAGGACGAGAAACAATTCTTCAAGAGTATTTGAACTTTGAGGAAAGTGAATTCTGTAAGATTTACCCCAATCATTTTTTTGGTTACACTAAAGTTACCATTGAACAAGCCAAGATTGAGAAGGGAAAGGTGGTGACGGACAAACAAGGGAATCCCAAACCTGATACCAAAAAGAGAGACTATGAACGAATCCCTTTGAGCGAAGATATTGAGGAATACTTTCAAAGAGAAGTGAAACCACATCTTCCCGATTCGTGGATGGATCTTTCTAACAACAAAGTCGGATATGAGATCAACTTCACCAAGTATTTTTACCAGTACAAACCACTCAGATCATTGGCAGAGATCAGTCAGAATCTCTTGAAACTGGACAAAGAAACAGAGGGTTTGATGAAGGAGATTTTAGTATGAAACCCTATCCTTCCTACAAAGAAAGCGGAGTTGAGTGGATGGGAGACATTCCGAGTGGATGGACTCCAATTCGAAATAAACTTCTCTTTACCATCACAAAGAATCTTGTTGGTGAGAGTTCCAGTGATTACCAATTACTCTCACTCACAAAGAAAGGAATCATCCTTCGAGATATGGAGAGTGGAAAGGGTAAATTTCCTGAGAAATTTGATACCTACCAAGCTGTAGGAAAAAATAATTTGGTGATTTGTCTATTTGATATTGATGAAACCCCAAGAACAATTGGTCTATCAACCTATGATGGGATGATCACGGGTTCGTATACGGTTGTAATGTGTAAGGAAGGAGTTGATCCGAAGTTTGTTTACTACAACTACCTTTCTATTGATGATGTAAAAGGGCTGAAACCTTACTATACAGGTCTCAGAAAGGTAGTTCGAACTGAAACTTTTTTAGGTCTCAAGGTTCAAACTCCTCCCCTCCAAGAACAACAACAAATCGCAAACTACCTGGACCAAAAAACCCAACTGATTGACTCTCTGATGGCGAAGACCCAACAGAAGATTGCACTCCTGAAAGAACAACGAACCGCCCAGATCAATCAAGCCGTCACCAAAGGACTCAATCCTGGTGTGGAAATGCAGGATAGTGGGGTTGAGTGGCTTGGGGAAATTCCAGAGCATTGGAGGAAAATCAAAGTTAAATATCTTGGTAGTGTGAATAGTGGTGACTCATTGGAATCAAGTCTTATTGAACCAGAAGGTGATTTTCCTGTATATGGTGGTAATGGAGTGATGGGTTTTTTCACAGATTTCAACTCCGACAAAGAAATACTAATCATCGGTAGAGTTGGTGAAAAATGTGGGAATGTACATTATGAAAAATCCAAGGTCTGGGTAAATGACAACTCTCTTATCTTTATCCCATTTAATAATAAACCAATATCTTTACAATACCTTTTTCACTCTCTAACTCAACGTGCTCTGAATCAATTGAGGAACCAGAATACCCAACCACTAATTACAGGAACCTTGGTTAAAAAAGAATACACAACATTACCCTCCCTCCAAGAACAAAAAGAAATCGTGGATTATCTCGACCAAAAAACCCAACTGATTGACTCTCTGATGGAGAAAGAAACTCAACGATTAGACTTCCTCAAAGAATACCGACAATCTCTAATTTCAAATGTAGTCACTGGAAAAATAGATGTTCGTAAGGAGGAGAAAACAGCATGAGTCCAAGCAACTACACGGAAAAGGATTTTGAGGAACACATTGAGGAACAACTCAAAAACAGTGGATACCAGATTGTGCCTCCCACCGAATACGATAAAAACCTCTGTCTGATTCCTGCCAAACTGATCGAGTTTATCCAAGCAACTCAAGCCAAAACCTTCGAGAAACTGGCACTCCAATACGGTTCAGAAACAGAATCCAAACTACTCAAAAGGATCTCCTCCGAAATTGAGTCTCGTGGGGTGATTGATGTCCTGAGAAAAGGAGCCAAGGATCGAGGCTGTTCTTTCCAATTGGTCTACTTCCAACCCAAATCAGGATTGAATCCAAACCATCAGGAACTCTACCAGCAAAACAGATTGATCACGGTGCGACAACTCAAGTATTCCAAACACAATGAGAACTCCCTTGATATGGGAATTTTTATCAATGGGATTCCGATTATGATGATGGAATTGAAGAACTCCCTCACGGGTCAGAATCACAATGATGGCATTGCACAATGGAAGTTTGATCGTGATCCTAAAGAACCGTTGTTCCGCTTCAAAAGGAATCTGGTTTACTTCTCAGTAGGAAACGAAATGGTCTATATGGCCACCCGCCTGAGTGGTTCAAAAACACGGTTTCTCCCCTTCAACAAAGATATTGAAAATCCAGTCAATCCGAAAGGGCACAAGACCCACTATCTTTGGGATGACATCCTACAACCGAGCTTTGTTTTGGATTTGATAGAAAACTTTGTCCATATCCGAACTGAAATTGATAAGGTTTATGATCCACAGAAGGAAAAGGTTGTAGACAAGAAAAGTGATGTTTTGATCTTCCCTCGTTTCCATCAACTCAATGTCATCCGAAAACTGAAAAAAGATGTGATTCAAAAAGGGTCAGGACAAAACTACCTCATCCAACACACGACAGGTTCAGGTAAATCTCTTTCTATCGGTTGGTTGAGTCATCTTCTCACTTCCATCTATCAAACTCCAACGGACACCAATCGAATCTTTGACTCTGTGATTGTCGTGACCGACAGAAAGCTTCTGGATAAACAGATTCAGAAGACCATCAAACAACTGGAACAGACTGAGGGAGTGGTCAATCCAGTTGAGGAAACATCCCAACAGTTGAAGGAGTTTCTTGAGTCTGGAAAGTCCATCATCATTACCACCATTCAGAAGTTCCCTGTCATCTCTGATCAAATTTCCAGAATGAAGGACAAGCAGTTTGGAGTCATTATTGATGAAGTTCATTCTTCTCAAAGTGGTGAATCCTCCAAACACCTCAAGAAATCTTTATCAGACACGGCACTGGATGAATTTCAAGAAGGGGAAGGAAGTGGCGATTTGACAGAGGTGGACAAACTTATTTTGGATGAGATCCATTCCAGAGGAAAGCAACCGAATATTTCCTACTTTGGATTCAGTGGCACCCCTAAGAATAAGACTTTAGAGATCTTTGGAACAAAGACAGAAAACGGTTATCAACCTTTCGATCTCTACTCCATGAAACAGAGTTTATCGGAAGGCTTCACTCTGGATGTCCTTCAGAACTACACCACCTATCAACGATATTTCAAAATCAACGAGGACATCAAGGAAGACAAAGAACTCCCCAAAAGTAAAGTGCAGTCCATGTTGATGAAATGGGTCGATTTACATCCCCATTCTATCAGAGAGAAAACCAAGATCATTCTCGAACACTTCAGGAACCGCACAGCAAACAAGATCAATGGTAAGAGTCGTGGAATGTTGGTGACTCGTTCAAGACTTCATTGTGTGAAGTATAAACTAGAGTTTGACAGACAGATGAAGGAGCTGGGACTCCCTTATCGTGCGCTGGTTGGATTCTCTGGAAAAGTTTATGACGAAGACACTCATCAGGAATATACCGAATCTTCAATGAATGGTTTTCCTGAGAGACAGACAGAAGAGCACTTCAAAGATCCCAAATTCAGAATCTTGATTGTGAATAACAAATTCCAAACAGGGTTTGACGAACCGATGTTACACACCATGTATGTAGACAAGAAATTTGGAGGGCTTCAGTGTGTCCAAACTCTCTCAAGACTGAACAGAACCATGTCTGGAAAGACCGATACCTTCGTCTTGGATTTTGTCAATGACTCTGGAGAGGTGCTGGAGTCCTTCCAACCTTACTTCAAAGGTTCTGTTTTGACAGAAGAGACGGACCCCAACCGACTCTATCAAATTGAACAAGAGATCAATCAGTACGACTTGTTCCAAGAAAAGACAGTCATTCACTATGTGGATACTTTCTACCGTGAAGATAGAGAGGCATTGCAAGGGATTCTGGATACGGTTGTTGAGGAGTGGCGTGAACTTGAAGACGAAGAACAAGAGAACTTCCGCAGTCATATACAGAGTTTTATTCGACTCTATGGATACATTGCACAGATCATTACATTCAAAGACATCGGATTAGAGAAACTCTATATCTTTCTGAGTCAGTTGAATAGGAAACTTCCTCGAAGATTGACAGATCGGCCAGATATTTTTACATCAGTCGATTTGGAATACTTCAAGATTGAGAAAAAACAGACCACCAATCTTGAACTCGAAGATGACGATGGTGAATTTCAGGGGGTCAGTGAGGATGGTGGCACTTATCGTGAAGAAGACGTTGATCTTCTTTCAGAGATCATCCAGACCCTCAACGAATCATTTGATGGAGACTTTACCGATGAAGACAGAGTGAGAATTGGGAAGATCAAAGCACAGATCCACGAGCATCAAGAACTTAGAAACGTGATGGAAGGGGACAATACCGATTCCAACAAAAGAGATATGTTCAACCGTACCTTTGAGAATCTTTTGACAGGTTTGGTAGGGGAAAATCTCAACTTCTACAACAAACTAATCGAACCCAAGACAAACCGATTCATGAAGGATTGTATGTTTGAATTGTACTCAAAAGCTATCGGCAGTGGCGAAAATGTGAGTCCCCCTAAAACCAACCAATCTTAATCGTCGCATCTTGAGTTTTCAAATATATATTTGAAGATACAATTAAACATTTTTTGTATTTCTAACGTCGCAATGTACGGATTTTAAAAGTGGAGGCGAAGTTAGATACGACACCCCTACCTTTTGAATTTTTCGGATGTAAACCCATAATACCCATTCGGCATTTCTCGCAGTAAAAACCTGATTCATTGCCTTCATATTCTTGATACTTTATGAAATCTAGCTGCCAGTGCTGTTCACGTAAACTGTCTGTGTTTAAAACGCAATCGAAGTAAAACCATTCGTTGCCTTCACCCCAAGATTGGCCTCGATAGGTTTCTTTAATGCCTGCTGAATGTAGACTATTTTCAAGTAATTTTAAGTATTTGCACATCATCGTTTTGGAACATAACAGTTTATTAAGCATTATTTCTCGCTACAGGAGGGTGCACTGAGAATGAGCCAACTGGTGACCGTTTAGAAATACGCTCACCAGTTAGAATGCACTGTGTACACCAAGCCTTTACTTTATCTAAATAGATTTCTCGTTGTTCCAATAGTAACTCTATTTCTTCACTAGAAAATACTGACTCTGTACCAGAAAAAACTTGATCTGGCTTGCGAAATGGAGAGATAAGACAAACAGAAGACCACATACCAACCAATGCCCACATTCTTGAAATTAGTTCAACGTCTTTATCTAAGTCCGACCATTCTATTCGGGGGGAACTCTCGTTATGTGCAATAACCTTGTTTCGGTAAAGTATTGCCGGAGAGTTTGAATTAGTGAACTGACCTTGGGGGCCGTGCATTCTTTCGTTGATATAATCAACTTCCCCGTCCCCACATAATCCACTTTTAGATATATATTTAGAAACAGCACTCCACAGCTTTCTTAGTGAATTATCACGAGGATCTTTGCTTACCAGCTTTCCAAGCAGGCAAAAGATTGCATAATTTCCACCTACAAGCCATTGTGCATAAAATGCGTGTTGCTTAAATGGATCATTTTCTGTGTCAATATTCTGAAGAGCGAAAATTGTAGACTTCCATTCAATGAGCTCAAGGACTAGCTCATCTATCCCTCTCGGATACTCTCTATTTTTAAACTCGTCGCTGTTAATCCACTCTTCTAAATTTTTAACCTCTTTTTTCCAATAATCTTTGTTATCTTCGCTGGCTGAATTCAAATAGGATTTACACTCTTCTAGATGTTTATGTATATTTTTTGGGGGTATATACTTGGTGATCATTCCTAGGGCATACTGCTTTGCCTCAGTTTCAGTTGAAAATTCCATATTCCAATACTCTTAGTG
>WASW01074990.1_pt1 | contig 13583 bp, 12 predicted proteins | sample 5698521 | NCBI WGS metagenome assembly WASW01 (sample SAMN11175560, study PRJNA528189) | sponge metagenome | isolation source: marine sponge | host: Leucetta | place: Antarctica: Western Antarctic Peninsula, King George Island | collected 2013-01
GGCACTTGGTCTTGTATCGTTATTGAAAGGCCAGGTCGTGCTGATCCCGGCACACGGTCCACTGCCTTCGTACTAACTTTCACCATATTATCGTCGCCACCATACTTAATTGCGTTTTCGATGAGATTGAGAAAGACCTGATGTAATTGATCCGCATCTGCGATGGCGACGGGTGTGTTATCTTCGGCGTTCAGGCTTAATTTAATGTCTTTTTTTGCGGCCTGGGGTTGCAGTGATTCAATGACGTTTTGAATGATACGGGGGACATCAACGGCGTCCTTGGGCGCTATATGCTCATCAATTTCGACACGCGAAAGCGATAACAAACCGTCAATCAGCCGCGCCATTCGTTGTGATTCGCGATGCATTATATTCAAGAAACGCTGGCGGGCATCAAGATCATCACTCGCGGGCCCCCGCAAAGTCTCAATAAATCCGATAATAGCTGTCAGCGGTGATCGCAATTCATGTGATACGTTTGCGACAAAACTAGCGCGCATCTCTTCGGTCTTATGTGCCGTTGTGATATCGTCGAGAACAAGCGTTGCAAATGACCCATCTGAAAGCGGTGCATCAAGTATACACTCGGCACGAAATACGAAGCTTTGTGCAACAGGGGCTGGAATTGTGATCTCGCCGTTCTGTTCAGACGCACCTGCTAAAATAGCATCAAGACTATCGAGGATAAGCGGGTGACGTAGGCTTAAAGCCAAATCTCTGTTTAACGCATTATCGCCAATTAAATCAGTCGCCGACCGGTTGGCATGCATGACGCGACGGCGATCATCAACAACGATAATAGCGGATGGGAGACGATCAAAGATTTCTTGAGGTACTAAGGTCATACTTGAAATTGCATTCAAGATTTCCCTAAGTCAAATTTCGTAGTGCGCGACCGCCGTATCAACATCACTATCAGAACAGACTTTATCACGGCCAGAATTTTTTGCGTGATACATCGCCTGGTCAGCACGATAAATAAACTGGCCAACAGCTTCGCCATATTGAAATAGCGTCACACCAATCGAGATGGTAATACGCCCCATGTCATTACCTGATTTTTTATCCCGTAGATTTTTCGTGCTAATGGCTTTGCGCAAAATCTCGGCTACCGAAATGGCATCGGCCAATTTGGTGTTCGGTAAAATAACCGCGAACTCCTCTCCACCGTAGCGGGCTGGGGTATCTTGGCCTTTGACGTTTTCGCGTAATGTCCCTGCCAGCAATCTCAAGACGAGATCGCCAACTTGGTGGCCATGCGTGTCATTGAAAGCTTTGAAGAAATCGATATCTATCATCATCAAGCACAGCGGTGTGCTTTCATTCATTGCGTTAATCGTTGAATTCTTTAGCTCTTGGTCAAAGCGTTTGCGGTTTGCGATGCCCGTCAGGCCATCGGTATAAGCTTCTTGGCGAAGAATTTCCAAGTCACTACGCAGTCGCTCAATTTCAGCACTTGACTGACGAAGGTTGATCTCAAGCACTGAATTTTTTTCAGAAATATCCCGTGTGATTTCGATGGCTGAAGAAATCGCGGTTTTCGATTTTGCAGAACCACCGTCTTCTGAAAGATTTTCCAGGACAGTCCCTAAATCACTAATGTGTGCGCCAGCATCTTCGCCGGCTGTAGTTATATCTCCGAGTACCGTTGTCACTTGACTGGATAATTTTGATGATACTTCTTCAACGGCAGATTCTTCTCTGGCCGTCGAAAAATACTTTTCATACAGCACAGAGCAATGTTGCTCAGTGACGGGTTCCTGTTTCGCGTCGAAACCTGTTATTGCCGATGTTAAATCTGGCATTGCAGCGGCTGCATACATGTACCAAAGCGTATAGTTATTTGGATGCTGCGTTAGTCCTCGCGCACGGATTTCTTCGAGCGCCTTCTCAGCGTACTTTGCGGCTTGTTCCAAGCTTTCTGCATATTCCAACGATGTAACCTTCTTTTAGTATTCTCGTAGTTTTACAGAGCAAAACGCGTACGCCAAGTGTAAAAATATCACGCGCCTTTTATCGGCGAGGGATGACGATTGTTTGGCCTATTTGTTTTGGTTTCGGTTTAGTTTCGTCAATGCTTGCGATAGTAGAAATGTTGTTCTGCACAGTATCTGGAAACGCGCATACCTTCCTGGTGTTCAAATTGACATGAAGAATCATTAACTCATTTGTTGCTGCCAATTGGCCGTCTGATTTGAACATCTGGTGCATTAGATGGAGGCGCTTTTTATCATAATCTATGACTTGAGATTGTACGCGAACAGTTTCGCCCACCATGACTTCATTGTCGTAAGTCACGTGTGCCTCTGCGACAAAAACCGAACTGCCGGTCGTTTCGCGATTTGCAGTGTCCATTCCTAGGTTTTCTAGAAACGCATCTGTGCCATGGTCAAAAATAAGGATATAGAATGCGACGTTCATATGATTATTGTAATCGGTCCATTCTGGACGAACGACTTCGGTATGATCTTGTGGTTTTGAAGTGCTGCTCATCTCGGCTCCTTGAGACTTATTCATTTTCACATAGTTATCTGATGGCGACAGGCTTGTCGACAGCCTCAGTCTCAGCCACGATGAGCAATGTTTATTGTCCAACAGCTATCCCGATCTCATCTGCTGCCAATTAACCTCGAAGTGAATGCGGGTGAGTGCTTGTCGATCCGGGGGGCATCGGGCGCTGGAAAATCATTGTTGTTGCGGGCCATCGCGGATTTGGATCCGAGCGAAGGCAGCGTGTCTCTTGATGATACATCTCGTGATGCGATGCAGGCTTATGAATGGCGTCGGTTGGTGACATACGTGCCTGCAGAAAGCGGATGGTGGGCTAATACTGTGGGGGCACACTTTGAAGAGTCCGATATAGCTGCCGGTTACTTGATGCAGTTTGGTTTTTCTGACGACACAATGTTATGGCCGGTAGACCGTTTATCGACGGGTGAGCGTCAACGGTTGGGATTGCTGCGGGCTATCGTTCAAGACCCCCGTGTTCTTTTATTAGACGAGCCAACCTCTGCACTGGACCCAGAAGCGACCGCAAAAATCGAAGGAGTTTTGCGCGGAAAACTGGATGCAGGCGTCAGTGTCATCATGGTGACGCACGATGCGGCTCAGGCAAAACGTCTTGCTCATCGGCAGTTTGTCATTAATGACGGCGCATTGGTGGAAGAAACGCCATGAGCTACGAGAGCCTTAATTATTGGGATATCGCGCTTGCGGCCTCGTTACTGTGCATCAATGCGGGTCTATCGATCTATTACAAACTGGGGACGGCGAAACGACTGGTTGTTGCGGCAATAAGGATGGTTGTGCAACTCACGCTTGTGGGCCTTGTCCTCAAAGCTTTGTTTGCGGCGATATCACCATGGCTCACTTTGCTTGCAGCTGTGATGATGGTTGGGTTTGCGGGCCGCGAAGCGATGGCACGCCAGGATCGAACATTTATCGGGTTTTGGGGGTACGGGCTTGGCACGGTATCGATGCTGATGGCGGCGGGGATCGTCACTGTCTTTGCTCTCTCGACGCAATTTCATGCAGACCCCTGGTACGATCCTCGTTATGCAATTCCGGTTTTGGGGATGATTCTGGGCAATACCATGACCGGCGTAAGTCTGGCACTAGACCGGCTTTTATCTGAAGCGGATAGTGGTCGCGTGAAGATCGAAGCGCGGTTGGCGCTTGGCCATACATTCCGAGACGCCATGCAAGGCCCGTTGCGCAGCGCCATGCGTGCTGGATTGATTCCGACAGTGAATGCTATGGCCGCAGCGGGACTTGTGTCGTTGCCTGGCATGATGACCGGGCAAATCTTGGCGGGTGTTGATCCTGTGGAAGCTGTTAAGTATCAGTTATTAATTATGTTTTTGATCGCAGGCGGCACAGCATTGGGTGTTTTCTGTAGCGTGATGATGGCATTGAAACGCCTGACAGACAGTCGGCAACGGCTTCGCCTCGATCGTTTAGACCTGCCGCATTAAAAAATGCAGCCTAAACTGCGTTTTTTGGTGGCTCATAGAGGGGTGGCGTTGTAAAAGCGCAACACTGCGAACGTTCATATTCTAAGGAGACCGCGCGCCGATGGTTGACGCTGGTCGAGACAAATCCCTTGCGACACTTGCTGTCGTCGTCCCGGTAAAGGACGAGGCCGACAATGTGCTGCCGTTAATTGAAGAAATAGCGGCCGCGCTTGATGGCGTGTGTGTCTATGAAATCGTCTATGTCGATGATGGAAGCTCTGATGCGACGCCAGAACGATTACTGGACGCTAAGACGAAATTTCCGAACCTGCGAATTGTGCGCCACGATGGCTGCTTTGGACAATCACAAGCCATACAAACCGGTGTGCGGCATGCGGGTGCGTCACTCATTGCAACATTGGATGGGGACGGACAAAACGACCCCGCAGATATTCCAGCTCTGCTTGAACGGTTTGATGCCGAAGGTGGATCAGCGGATGCGCGCTTGATGATTGCGGGATGGCGGGCCAAGCGCAAAGACACCTGGTTAAAACGGGTATCATCGAAGGTGGCAAATGCAGTCCGCGGTAGCATGCTTGGTGATGCGACTCCGGATACAGGATGTGGCCTGAAGGTTTTCCCTCGGAATATGTTTATGTCGTTCCCTGGTTTCAATCACATGCATCGGTTCATGCCTGCATTGACGATCCGTGCGGGTGGACGAGTGGTATCGGTTCAGGTTAATCACCGACAGCGTGAACGTGGTGTATCCAAGTATGGCCTGTTCAATCGTTTATGGGTCGGGATTGTCGATATATTTGGCGTGATGTGGCTGAACAGGCGTCCTTCCTGGGTGAAGATTATGGTTGAAAAGCCTGTGGATACAAAATGACGCCACGTATTGTTTTTCGTTCAATTCTTTTGTTCGCGCTGATAATCGGCGTTGGCGCGTTGATCAAGTTCACGCCGCTTGGTGATATCTTGAACGAGGCTTGGATGGATGAATATATCCGAGACACAGGCATCCGGGGAGAGTTGTTGTTCATTGCTATCGGGGCGCTGTTTACCTCGGTGGGATTGCCACGCCAAGCCGTTGCATTCTTGGCCGGGTATGTTTTTGGTGTTACGTTTGGTACGGGTATTAGTGTCGTTGCGGCATTATGCGGCTGCATGATTTCGTTTTTTGTTGCGCGCTTCCTGGCCCGAGATCTCGTGACACAAAAATTCCCTGATAAATTCAAACGGATGGACGCATTCCTGGCTGAGAATGCCTTCACAACGTCTTTGTTGATCCGCATTCTTCCGATCGGCTCAAACTTGGTGACAAGCCTGTTGGCGGGTGTTTCCAGAGTGTCGCCATTGCCATTTTTTGCAGGCTCCGGTATCGGCTACATTCCGCAGATGTTGATCTTTGCACTGGTGGGTTCCGGGTTTGCTGTTGAGCCGAATGTGCGGCTTGTCGTTAGCATTGTGCTATTTGCTGTATCCGGCTTCATGGGATTATGGCTGTATCGTCGCTATCGCGATGGGCACAAACTTATGAACCCCGGTGTGATCAGTTCTAAAGACGTGGGTGCGAGCAAAGTATCGGATCAATGAGCATTCTTCATCGAATACCTGTCTGGTTTATGTGTTGGGCAATCGCAGTTCTTGCTGCGCTCATTATCAGGCCGCCATTACCAGTTGATGAAACGCGTTATCTCGCCGTTGCGTGGGAGATGTGGCAGCGCGGCGACTTTATTGTGCCGTATTTGAATGGTGAAGCTTATCATCACAAGCCACCGCTTTTGTTCTGGCTAATGAACGCGGGTTGGTCTGTATTTGGTGTGAATGACTGGTGGCCACGTCTGGTGGCCCCATTGTTTGCGCTCGTTGCCTTGTGGTGGTCTGCGCGTCTTTCTTTTCTGCTTTGGCCAGAGGATGACAAGGCAGCCAGGCTCACGCCGATCATTCTCGTCGGTGCCGCATTCTGGGCGGTGTTCCAGACACTGACAATGTTCGACATGATGCTGGCGACATGCACGCTTGCTGGGATTAGTGGCATTGTGCGGACATGGCGGGATGGCGGTTTAGGCGGTTGGGTCATTACAGCACTAGCTATTGGTATTGGTGTGCTGGCCAAAGGACCTGCGATTTTATTGCATATTCTCCCCGTCGCACTTTCGGCACCTTGGTGGGGGCCTGCCCTAAGTGGTGCGCCAGACCGCCCCTTGGTCTCAACGCGCCAATGGTATTTCAGATTGACCTTGAGCGTCGTTCTTGGTGTTGCTCTCGCTTTATTGTGGGCGATCCCTGCAGGCATCCGGGGCGGCGAAGAATATCGCAACATGATATTCTGGGGGCAGTCGGCCGGGCGGATCGTACAAAGCTTTGATCACGCACGACCCATTTATTGGTATCTGGTGTTGATCCCGCCGCTGTTGTTGCCGTGGGTCATTTGGCCGAGGCTTTGGCGCGGCATTAAAGGACATGTAACGATTGCAGACGGCGCTGTGCGTTTGCTGGCCGCATGGGCGCTCCCGGCACTATTTATATTTTCGATCATTTCTGGCAAACAACTGCATTACCTGTTGCCTGAATTTGCGGCCTTCGCATTGCTGATGGCGCACGTTCTTAGCCAATCAGCAGAAGTGCAAGGACGCCGATTTGACGGCGCAGTCATCGCGATATTTTTCGCGACCCTCGGCTTGGTTATTTTACTTCTACCCCATCAACCGAACCTGTTCAGAGAACCGAAATGGTTTGTCCATGTAGATGTTTTCTGGGGGGCGCTGTTACTTGTTGCCGCTGTTGCGTGCTGGATTTTTGCCAAGCGAGACATCTTTATAAGTGCGTCGGTTCTCGCGTTGTCGATGTCGTTATTGGTTGCCGTCGTTCATTTAAGTGCCCGCGATGTATTGTCATTTGCGTATGACCTGCGCCCCATCGCACGTGCCCTGAAGACTCTTGAGGACCAGGGCCATGAACTTGCAAACTTCGGAACCTATCATGGACAGTATCAGTTTCTTGGTCGACTAGAGCATCCGATGGCGCAGCTTGGCCTCTTGAAAAAAACCACCGACGCGTTTGTTGCAGAGCATCCAGATGGCATCATCGTTGCGTATTACCATGTGAGACGTGAACTAGATTTTCCAGATGATGCAAAGCCCATCGCGACATATAGGTTCCGCGATTTTCATGTGGTGTTTTGGCGAGCCGGATTATTGAACAAGTATCCGGAACTGGCACACAGGTCTTAGTTTGGATGAGTGTTGGCGCTTAATCTGGCAGCCATTTCCTCAGCTACAATTTCGACAATATCCTGGCAGTCCTGTTCGGAAAACGTCAGCGGAACACGTAGATCGCAAGTAGTTGATAATGTTTCGATGGTATTGGGCAATGGGTCCATATCGCCTAAATACTGCCAGCTATCATAGCGGCTGGTAAACGCTACAGGTTCATCGCCGCCAAACCATTTGATATCGACGCCGCGCGACCCACAGTCTTTTATGAAGGCGGAGATTTTCTTAGGCGCAATGCCTGACGCTTTAAATTGGATCGATGATCCGACGAACTCTTCATGCTGTTTGCGTTCGACCACACTTAAGCCCGGCGCTTTGCGAAACCCAGCTTCTAAAATGCGGTAGCGCACATTCCAACGATGAACGTTTGCCTCGAGTTTGGGCAATTGATCACGAAGAATGGTGGCGCGTAAGTTATCCAGCCGCGCAGAACAATTGGGGCTATCGAGCCGCACTTTCTGAAACACGTCTTCGGATGGGATTGCACCATGGCTGCCATACAGCATGTAAGACCCTGACCCGACCACGGCACGTGCCGCGAATTCAGGGTTGTTTGTGATCAAAAACCCACCTTCTCCAGAATTGATATGCTTATAGGTTTGCGTTGAAAAGCATGAGATGTCGCCAAAATTCCCTGAACGCGTACCTTTCCATCTTGCGCCCATTGTGTGCGCACAGTCTTCGATGAGGATAATGCCAAACTCGTCGCATACGGCTTTTACGGCATCCATATCGGCGATATGGCCACGCATATGTGACAGCATGAAATATTTAGCACCGGTGCTTTCGGCCTTCGAGCGAAGATCACCCAAATCAGTGTGCCAGTTCTCATCGATTTCAACTAAGACAGGTTCGCCGCCTGTGGCATAAATTGCACCCGGTACAGGTGCTAGGGTATAGGCATTGGCAAGGACTTTTGTGCCGGGTTTGACGCCAACTGCACGCAACGCAATCTGCATGGCCTGACCGCCAGAAGTTGTGGCGAGGCAGTACTTCGTCCCTTGCCATGCGGCGAACTCTTGTTCGAGCAAGCTCGCTTCGGAGATTTCACCCGCAATAGTATTGTACCGATGCAGACGACCGCTTCTCAGTATCTCACCAACCCGTTGAATTGTTTCTTCAGAGATAGGTTCTTGCTGAGTGAAAGGTTTCTCAAACTGTTTTGTCATTTTATTCGTACCGCTTCTGATTGGAGACTTCGCCCATGAACAATGAACCGAAGTTTCTGAGATACTCTTTCCACCAATCAAGGTCTTCGGCAATTACTTGTAAATGCTCACTCGCATAAGGATTTGAAACTTCGCAGGCCTCTTCACGGGTGCCGCATAGAATGATCTCGCCATGATCTGGCCATGCGGCGGCGATGGCACTGCCGCTTGGTAAATCCTCAGTTTTTTGTTTCACTTGAGCGCGTTTGATGTACGCCATGGTAACCTCGTGATTTTGATGGGTAGGGGCCTCATGGTCTTTGCCACGCTCAGTTTTTGCAACCCGTTTTCGAAATTCTCGACGTACATTACTTGACATGCCACAAGAACATGACTACGTCTCTGGCACTCACTCATGCTGAGTGCTAACACAATATACTTTATTGTGGAATTTCAATTCGTTATGGAGAATAAATCCATGAGTTTCCGGCCACTACATGACCGCGTACTTGTACAGCGCGTCGATCAAGAAGAAAAAACTGCGGGTGGGATTATCATTCCCGATACCGCTCAGGAAAAACCAATGGAAGGCAAAATCGTTGCTGTCGGTTCTGGCCACAAGGCTGAGGACGGCAAAGTGACTAAGCTGGACGTCAAAAAGGGCGACAAAGTTCTTTTCGGCAAATGGTCCGGTACTGAAGTCAAAGTCGACGGTAAAGACCTTATCATTATGAAAGAATCAGACATCCTCGGCATAATCGATTAATTCGACCCGTTTTGAGTGATTTTGCTGAGATACAAACCCAAGGGGTAATTTTACATGGCTGCTAAAGAAGTTAAGTTTTCCGCTGATGCGCGTGATCGCTTGTTAAAAGGCGTAGATACGCTTGCGAACGCGGTAAAAGTGACGTTGGGACCAAAAGGCCGCAACGTTGTATTGGATAAATCGTTTGGCGCACCACGCATCACCAAAGACGGTGTAACTGTTGCAAAAGACATCGAGCTTTCAGACAAGTTCGAGAACATGGGCGCGCAGATGGTCAAAGAAGTGGCCTCACGCACTAACGACGAAGCTGGTGACGGCACGACGACAGCGACGGTTCTCGCTCAGTCTATCGTTCGTGAAGGTTGCAAGGCTGTTGCTGCGGGCATGAACCCGATGGATCTGAAACGCGGCATTGAATTGGCTGTTACTACAGTTGTTGCAGACGTCAAGAAGCGTTCACAGAAGGTCAAAACCAACGAAGAGATCGCTCAGGTTGGTACGATTTCTGCGAACGGTGACCGCGAAGTTGGCGACATGATCGCTTCTGCGATGGAGCGTGTTGGCAATGAAGGCGTGATCACAGTTGAGGAAGCCAAGTCGCTTCACTCAGAGTTGGATGTTGTTGAAGGCATGCAGTTCGATCGCGGCTATACCAGCCCATACTTCGTTACGAATGCTGACAAGATGACTTGCGAGCTAGAAGATCCATATATTCTCATCCACGAGAAGAAGCTTGCATCACTTCAGCCGCTACTTCCAGTTTTGGAAGCTGTTGTTCAGTCCGGTCGTCCATTGATGATCATTGCTGAAGACATCGAAGGCGAAGCACTTGCAACATTGGTTGTGAACAAGCTGCGTGGCGGCCTTAAGGTTGCTGCGGTTAAAGCACCTGGCTTTGGTGATCGTCGTAAAGCGATGCTTGAAGACCTTGCTGTACTGACCAACGGTCAGGTGATCTCCGAAGATATCGGTATCAAACTTGAGAACGTGACCATCGAAATGATGGGCAGTGCCAAGAAAGTATCGATCACGAAGGAAGAGACCACGATCGTTGAGGGTATTGGTAAAAAGAAAGACATCCAGGCTCGTTGCGCGCAAATCCGTGCTCAGGTTGAAGAAACCACATCTGATTATGACCGTGAGAAGCTGCAAGAGCGTCTGGCCAAACTGGCTGGTGGTGTTGCTGTTATCCGTGTTGGTGGTGGTTCTGAGATCGAAGTTAAGGAAAAGAAAGACCGCGTTGACGATGCATTGCATGCGACACGTGCGGCTGTTGAAGAAGGCATTGTCGCTGGTGGCGGCACGGCACTTCTTTATGCCACGAAGTCTTTGAAGAACCTTGAAGGCGAGAACCCGGATCAGACGGTTGGTGTAAACATTATCCGTCGTGCGCTTCAGTCACCAATTCGCCAGATCGCAGAGAACGCCGGTTCTGACGGTGCGGTTGTTGCTGGTAAGCTTCTTGACCAGAAAGACTCCGCATATGGATATAACGCACAGACAGACAAGTACGAGAACTTGATCAAGTCTGGCGTGATCGACCCAGCTAAGGTTGTACGTACAGCTCTTCAGGATGCAGCATCTGTTGCAGGCCTGTTGATCACGACCGAAGCAATGGTTGCCGACAAGCCTGAGCCAACTGGTGCAGCTGGTGGTGGTGGCGCTCCTGATATGGGCGGCATGGGCGGCATGGGCGGCATGGGCGGTATGGGCGGCATGGGCGGCTTCTAAGCCCCGCTTCCAAACCGACCTAACGGTCAAAATCTTTAAAGGGGTACCCAACTGGGTGCCCCTTTTTTGGTGGGCGAGAGATTTCTTCTTGCCTCGTGCTAGGTCATCCGCGTAAGCATCAGTCATAATCCAGGTTGAAACGGTCTCCATATGCTTGATTACGTACAATTTTTCTTTGAGGACACTCGCCAGATCATCTCCTTTGGTGCGGTTGTTGTCGTCTGGCTGGGATTAGTTGGATTAGGATCCGTATTTAGTCACGACAAAGAAGATCGTGTACTCTATCCAATATTGGGGTGGGGGTGCGTAACACTTGTATTTACGTTTGTTGGTACGTTAACAAACATATCGTTTACGCACATTGCGATGACGCTTGCGCTCGCCGCGATTGGGTTGGCGGGTTTGTCGCTCTGGCGCAAAAGAAGTCTGATTGATCCAATATTCTTTCGTATGATGGTCTGGGCAATACCACTATTTCTACTTGTGTCGGCGATGCTCGGATCCCAATGGGACGAGTTTTCTCATTGGTTGCTAGGGCAGAAATATTTTCTACAACACGATCAATTTCCAGGCAAAGATCGACCCTTATCTGCTGCTTCTTATCCTGCATATCCATACGCGTGGCAGTTGCTTTCATATTTAGCAGGCCGCGTTGCTGGCTCAATCGTTGAGAACGCAGCGTCTCTGTTTAATATCTTGCTACTTTTTACTCTTGCGCGATTAGCTGTTGGACACGGGTTTAAGATAACTGATAAGCAGGGTGCCATTGAAAAATCGCCTTGGTTAGTAGCATCACTGGCTGCTGCTGTTGCTTCAGTATTCAATCCAACGTTTGTGCAAAAAGTTATCCTGACGGCATATGCGGATGCAGCGACGAGTGTAACACTCGCGGTTGGCGTGTTCGTTGGGTGGTCGATGTTAGAGGCACTCGCTGTCGGCGATATTAAGCGTGCTCGACATCGTGCTCTGATGTCGGGTCTAGCATTTGCAATTCTGATAAGCTTGAAACAATCAACGTTAGAGTTATTTGGCCTTGGTCTTGGGGCATTGTTCTTTATTGGCTTGATAGATGGTCGAATAAGGCGAACAGCTTTGTTGCAGTGTATGACGCTTGTTGCGATTCCAGGGATCCTTGTTTACGGCGGCTGGCGCCATTACGTGGCGAGTGAATTGCAAGGTCAAGAATTCGCCATCAAGCCCTTTGAGAAATGGGAACTCGAGCTTCTCCCAATGATCTTATACAAAATGGGATATGTCCTTTTAAAGAAAAGTGCGTATCTCGCTGCAATGTTGATTGCGATCGTTATGGGCGTGCGAGGCCTGATAAAAGGGCCAACCGAATACAACCGGGCAATGTTGACGATTGGGCTTATTTTTCTGGGTCACACAGTATTCTTGGTCTTCTGTTATGTCGCCGTTTTCCACGGGCATGAAGCGAGAACAATTGCTTCGTATTGGCGCTATAACCAGCAGCTAGGTGGTCTTGCGATGCTCGTTGTCGCTCTGTCAGGTGGCATGCTTGTTGCTCGTTATTGGGAGAGATTTCCCGTCAATCGATTGAAGTGGTTGCCTGCGATACTTGTGCTTTTAGCGCCATTGGTCTTTGCCCATAAAATCCGCTTTGATAAAGAGCCAGCTTATGGCCACTACAGATTAGTTGGGGTGGACGTCGCATCGCGTATCACACCAAATGCAGCCGTACGCGTACTTGATCCAAAGGGGTCGGGTGAATCTGGACTCATGTTACGCTATGAGGTTTCTGATGTGACCCTCGATTTTGGATATCAAGCGGCATTCCATGACATGTCTGAAAAAGCTATCGCCAAGTACTGGCAGTCAATCCGGAATGAATACATCGTTATCCATTCTGTTACGCCCGCTATTCAAAGCGTGTTTGGCGACAAGATCAAAGACGGCAATTCGTATTTACTGCAGAAGTCAGATAGCGGATTGCCAAAGGTTTTGGCAACCTGGCCCTGGCCGGCAACGCACTAAGTTAGCGATCTATCGCCTTAATTAATGCGGCATGATCCAGATCAGCACCACCGTTCTCAATGAGCCAATCATACAGCGTGCGACTTAAACGTGTTGCCGGTAATTCAATGCCAAGTTCGGCCGCTAGTTCCAACGCCTGATCCATATCTTTACGCTGTACTGTCGCACGGGCACCAGGTTCGAACTTATCGTCAATCATGCGCTGGCCGTGGACTTCAAGAATACGAGAATCTGCAAATCCACCGGTGAATGCTTCGCGGACTTTTGCGGGGTCCGCGCCCGCGTGCTTGGCAAGTGTCAGAGCCTCAGCAACAGCGCCAATGTTAAGTCCGACAATGACCTGGTTCGCGGCCTTGGCAACTTGACCCGTACCCGCGCCACCGATGTGGGTGATGCGACTGCCAAGTACCTCCAGGATGGGATGTGCGCGGGCAAAAGCCTCGTCTGTGCCGCCTGCCATAATTGTCAGGGTGCTGTTCTCAGCGCCGATTGTGCCACCGGAAACAGGGGCATCAACATAGCCACAGCCCGTGTCTTCAACAGCCTTTGCGAAGGCGCGTGTGACGGGCACTTTTGTCGTCCCCATATCGATCACGAGTGACCCTGGTTTCAGCCCGGCCAATACGCCGTCCTCGTCTAGGAGAACGTTCTCAACGGCGGGCGTGTCGGGGAGCATCATGATAATAGTGTCTGCTCGGTTTGCTGTCTC
>WASW01011539.1_pt1 | contig 13563 bp, 16 predicted proteins | sample 5698521 | NCBI WGS metagenome assembly WASW01 (sample SAMN11175560, study PRJNA528189) | sponge metagenome | isolation source: marine sponge | host: Leucetta | place: Antarctica: Western Antarctic Peninsula, King George Island | collected 2013-01
ATGCGTTTTCCGGGGGGTGCACTTGCGCCTGCGATGTAGCTAACAATAGGTTTATGAATAGCAGTTTGAATAAACTCTGCGGCTTCTTCTTCTGCGGTGCCGCCAATTTCGCCTACCATGACAATCACATCAGTATCTGAGTCATGTTCAAACATGGTTAAGCACTCAATGAAGTCTAAGCCATGTATTGGATCACCACCAATACCGATACAAGTCGACTGCCCATGCTCACGTGTTTGATCGACGGCAACATACGTTAATGTGCCGGAGCGCGAGACAATGCCAACATTGCCGGCTTTATGGATTGCGCCAGGCATGATGCCAATTTTGCACTGCTCCGGTGTGATAATGCCGGGGCAGTTTGGGCCAATTAATAATGAACCACTGGTTTCAAGGATGTCGCTAACCGGAATCATGTCCTGAACAGGGATGCCTTCAGTGATGCATACGATTAATGGGATGCCTGCTTCAGCGGCCTCTAGTATTGCATCGGCGGCAAAGGCTGCGGGCACGTATATAACAGTGGCATCAATTTGGTGGTTCTGTATGACTTCGCTAACCGTATCGTATACGGGTAAGTCTAGGTGTGTGCTGCCGCCTTTGCCTGGCGTCACGCCAGCAATAATTTTACTGCCGTAGTCTAAGCCCTGTTGTGTGTGAAATGTGCCAACACTGCCGGTAATTCCTTGGCAAAGTATTTGCGTGTGCTCGTCAATTAATACGCTCATGCTTTTGCCTCTGCTTTTTCAATCGCTAGTTTGGCACCTTGGGTAAGATCGCTAACTGCGGTAATTAGCTTATGTTTATCTTTTAATATTTCTTTGCCTTGCTCAGCGTTAGTGCCTTGTAAAAGAACAACCACAGGGAGTGTGAGTTCTGTTTCTTTTAAGGCTTGCAAGATACCTTCTGCAATAACGTCGCAACGAACGATGCCACCAAAGATATTCACGAATATAGAGCGAACACTTTTATCATCAATTAACAAATTAAATGCTTGAGTTACACGTTGAGCAGTGGTGTTTCCACCCACGTCTAAGAAGTTAGCGGGCTCGCCACCGTTATGCTTAATCAAGTCCATAGTGGCCATGGCCAAGCCTGCACCATTAACAATGCAGCCAATACTGCCATCTAACTTCACGTAGTTGAGGTCGTGTTGCTTGGCTTTTAACTCAATTGGATTTTCTTGGCTGGTGTCTTTTAGTGATGCTATTTTTTTGTGACGGAATAAAGCGTTATCATCAAAATTCATTTTTGCATCAAGCGCCAACAGCGACTCATCTTCTGAGACGATCAGAGGGTTAATCTCAATCAGCGACGCATCGCTATCAAGAAAAAGTGCATACATTTGTTTTAGGATGTGTGAGAACTGTTTAAACTGGTCTTTATTGAGATGTAAGTTCTGCGCAAGTATTCTGCAATGGTATCCTTGAACGCCAGATGTTTTATGGATATTCACCGATGAAATTTTTTCAGGTGATGATTCAGCCACTTCCTCAATATTGACACCACCTTCAGCAGAAGCGATGGCGGTAATTTTTTTGCTAGCTCGGTCTACTAATAAACTTAAGTAGATTTCACGTTTTATATCGGCAGGTTTTTCAACTAGTAGTGTCGTAATGGGTAGTCCTGCGGCATCGGTTTGTTTGGTAACAAGCCTTGTTCCCATAAGCTTGTCAATTTCCTGCTTTAGCTCTTCCTTGTTATGTGTCCAGAGAATGCCGCCAGCTTTGCCGCGCCCACCGGCATGAACTTGCGCTTTAACAATCCAAGATTCACCACCAAAGTTGGCAACAAATTTTTCAATGCTATCACCTTGAGTGAAGACTTCACTTCTGGGGACGGGAATTTCGTAAGTACTAAGTAAACGCTTGGATTGATATTCGTGGATATACACTTGCAAATCTCGATCTTATGGGCGGAATTTGCGTACATTAACACAGAATTATGCAGAGTGGAGGGCCATTGATTTCACTTAGGTCTCGAGTGAAATCAATGGCTGATAATGGCGCTATTAATGCAGATTAGCGACTTTGATCAATCTCTGGCGCCAATAAGGTTCTTTGATGCTTGCGTAAGAAACATATTTACCAGATTTGGGAGCATGGATGAATTGATCATTGCCAGCATAGATGCCGATATGAGAAACGCTGTCCCCGTAAATCCTGAAGAACAAAATGTCACCTGGTTGAGCCGAGGCTAAACTTTTACCAGGACGGTAATGTACTTGTTGTTTAGTCGTGCGTGGGACTGTAATGTCTGACTGTCGATGGGTATAGTAGACTAGTCCGCTGCAATCAAAACCTCTGGGAGTTGTGCCACCGTATTTATATGGCGAGCCAATTAAAGATTCTGCGATAGAAACAATCTGATGGCCTGTTGAATATTTTAAAGGCGTGGGGCGTTCATAAGTTTTAGCGGGCGCTTTAGTGCCACTGCTAGCATGAGGCATGGCGTTAGGCTTTTCTGGAGAAGATGAACACGCAGAAATAACAACCAAAATTATTAAGCTGAAGACTAACGCTTTCATAGATAAGCGCGGCAATAATTTCACATTTTTCATGAGGCTAAGCACTGCAAAATTTTCCTTACATGATCTGTAAGAACGGTTAAGTGGCGATATTTTTCCGATCCTAAACGATATTCTATTCTAACAGTGAAATTTTTGTGATTCAGTTAAAATTACTCCCACAAAATAATTATAAAACCATGACAAATGAAGAAGGAATCAACGAAGCAAACATCGTTGATATTACACTGGAAGGCAAAGGCGTCGCAGACCAAGAAGGCAAAGTCATCTTTGTTCCATTTACTATCACTGGTGAGCGTGTCACTTTTGAGCGTGCTCGTAGAAAGAAAAAGTTCGATGAAGCCAAACTGATAGAGGTGCTTGAGCCATCTTCAGATAGAGTGACGCCGAAATGTGAATATTTCACACACTGTGGTGGCTGTTCAATCCAGCATATTTCTGAGCAAGCGCAAGTAGAATTCAAACAGAAATCGGTGGTCGATACCTTAAGACGAATTGGTAAGGTGACTGCGGAAAACGTACTGCCTCCCGTGGCGGGTAAAGCTTGGGGTTATCGTCGTCGTGCGCGTCTAGCGGTAAAGTACGTGGAGAAGAAAGGGCGAGTATTAGTTGGTTTTAGGGAGTATAGCGCACCTTTTGTAGCAGATATGTGGAGCTGTGAGGTGCTGCATCCAAATATAGGCTCTTTGATTAAGCCGTTGTCAGATATGATTTCGCAATTCTCGATTAAAGATAAATTGCCACAAGTTGAATGTAGTGTGGCAGAGAATGCGACCGCATTAGTGTTTAGGGTATTGGCAGAACCTTCGGATGAAGATATTGATAAGTTAGCGGAATTTGCGCAGCAATATTCAGTGCGTGTTTACTTACAGCCGAAAGGACCATCTACCGTGGCGCCTTTAAATAACGAGATTTTTGAGCCACCGTTGGCGTATTCATTGCCGCCATTTGGAATTAAGCTGGAATTTTTGCCGATTGATTTTATTCAGGTGCACAATGAAATCAACCAAAAAATGGTGCAGCAAGCCATAGAGTGGTTAGCACTTGGTGAGAGTCAAAATATTTTAGATTTGTTTTGTGGTTTGGGTAACTTTAGTCTACCTGTCGCTCAACATGTATCGAGTGTGCTTGGTATTGAAGGTGACAAAGAGCTAGTGGATCGTGCGCGCCATAATGCTCACATTAATCATCTCGATAACGTTGAGTTTAAAAAGGAAGATTTATTCAAGATTGATGCTAAATGCGCATGGTTAGAAAAGAAGTGGGATGCCATTATTATTGATCCGCCGCGAGCAGGTGCGCGAGAAGTGATTGAGTTGATATCTAAGATAGCGCCTAAAAAGATTTTATATATTTCCTGTCATCCTGGCACATTAGCAAGAGATGCTGATGTGTTAGTAAATACTTTGGGTTATCGCATGGAAAAAATGAACGTGCTCAACATGTTTCCACATACGGGCCATGTGGAAACAATGGCGTTATTTGTTAGGTAAGTTGTCTTAGTTGTTTGGCTTGTTTGATACAACTGACGCTTTTCTGCGAAAGTTAATGCGTAAGATATTTCCGTTTGGCTCAATGCGATCGTTAACAATAACATTGGGTCTAGTGTTATAAGGATCTTGCTTGCGTGTGGAGACTGAATTGATCAGCATTTCGTCTTGGCAGTTCACCTTGCGCAAACCGCCTCGGTAATCTATTTCAGATTCCTTGCATAGGCGTATACCCGGTAAGAAATTGGGCTCATAGACAGTTTCTGTTTTAACAGAATAGTCAGGTTGTGCATTTGAGATCTCTTCTACAGATGGTGGTGCTTGATCAATGCTGGTGTCATCAGCGATAGCGCTAGTGACGGACATTGAGCAAGCAACTGCTGCAGATGTTATTAGATGAGTAAATTGAGATGATTTCATAGTGTGCCTCCCCATCGTTGTATTGTGAATACTGTAGCATGTTTTAAACTGTTAACTAATGAGCATTTAGCGAGGTTTTTATCGTCGTGTACAGGTGAAACTTATGACTAGTATAAGGTGATAGGCACCACTTGTCGGAATTTGCGCACCATTAGCTTGGAAGAAGCACTTACAGGCTTTGCTCAGCTAGTGTTAATTGTCTCTTGTTAAGTGGCTAAGTGGGCCCATATAATCCCACACCATCGTTATTAAGGAATAAAGCTGCATGCCGATTTACGAATATGAATGCCAACAATGCGGCCATCGTCACGAGGCCTTGCAGAAGATTAGTGAAGATCCACTGACGGATTGTCCTGCCTGCAATAAAAGCGCGCTTAAGAAATTAATCTCTGCCGCTGGTTTTAGATTAAGTGGTAGCGGTTGGTACGAAACAGATTTCAAATCAAAGAATAAGAAGAATTTAACTAAAAGTGATTCAGATAGCGCTCCCAGCAAGCCATCTAAGCCGGCTAGTGCTGATTCTTAAGTTTTACCCTTTCGTCTAATTATCAGCGTGTTACGCCGTTACTTAGTCGCTGGGTTACTTGTTTGGGTGCCGTTAGGCATCACATTCTTAGTCATTAGATTCATGCTTGAAATGATGGATCGGCTGCTATTGTTATTACCGGTGGAATGGCGCCCCGAGACTGTATTAGGCTTCACTATTCCTGGATTTGGCTTGATATTAGCCATCGTTATTTTACTGATTACCGGAATGATTGGTGCCAATTTGCTTGGCCGCAGCGTTTTACGTGGTTGGGAAGGCTTATTATCGCGCATTCCTCTGGTGAGAACTGTTTATTCCTCGGTAAAGCAGATCATGTCGAGTTTACTGTCTACCGGCAGCCAATCATTTCGCAAAGTGCTTCTTATCGAGTATCCGCGTAAAGGTATTTGGACCGTTTGCTTTCAGACGGGCCCCGCAGCGATTGAGATACAGTCGAAACTAGATAAAGAAGTTATTATGGTGTTCGTCCCTACTACACCGAATCCTACCTCAGGTTTTATCATGGCGATCCCCGTCGAGGACACGAGAGAGTTGGATATGAATATCGAAACCGCGCTTAAATTAGTCATGTCTTTAGGAATTGCTGCCAATACCGATAAGGTTGAAGTTGATTCGAACAAGACGACTCCGTAGTATCCTCACCTTCCGTTGAAAGTGGGTGTTTTAAAGCCATTTCAACGTATCGAATTGTGAATAACACAAAATAAATTACATTTCAGTCAGGAAGCTAAAGCATGCGCACGCAATATTGTGGGGAAGTCACTAAAGATAATCTTGATGAAGAAGTCACACTATGCGGCTGGGTGAATCGCCGTCGTGATCATGGAGGCGTCATTTTTATCGATTTACGCGACAGAACAGGGCTAGTTCAGATTGTTTTCGATCCGGATCGTGCTGAGATATTCCAGCAATCCGAGCAAATCCGTAATGAATATGTACTTCAGGTGACCGCAAAAGTACGTTTGCGTCCCGAAGGCACGGTCAATTCTGAATTAACCACGGGTGAAATTGAGGTATTAGCTACTGAGCTTAAAGTGCTTAATGAATCTGAAACTCCACCCTTTCAAATCGATGATGACGATGTTAACGAAGAGTCTCGCCTACGTTATCGCTATGTGGATTTACGTCGTCCGGTGATGCAAGAACGCATTCAAATGAGAGTGAAGGTGGTTCAAGCATTACGAAAATATCTAGATAACAAGGGTTTCCTTGATATTGAAACACCGATGCTGACTAAAGCAACGCCTGAGGGTGCTCGCGATTATTTAGTGCCTAGTCGTACTCATCCCGGTTCATTCTTCGCATTGCCGCAGTCTCCACAAATATTTAAACAGTTACTAATGATGAGTGGCTTTGATCGCTACTATCAAATTGTGCGTTGTTTTCGAGATGAAGATTTACGTGCCGATCGCCAACCTGAATTTACCCAGCTGGATATTGAGACTTCCTTCTTAGGTGAAGAAGACGTCATCGTCATGATGGAAGACATGATGCGCGATATGTTTAAAGCGACTTTAAATGTTGATCTGCCAAATCCATTCCCACGCATGGCATACGCTGAAGCCATGCATCGCTATGGATCAGATAAGCCTGATTTGCGAATCTCTTTGGAATTGGTCGATATTACTGACTTGATGACAGAGGTTGAATTCAAGGTTTTCAGTGGTCCGGCTAATGATGAGAAAGGACGCGTTGCAGTATTGCGTTTGCCAAAGGGTAGCGAGCTGTCGCGAAAAGAAATTGATGATTACACCAAGTTTGTTGCTAACTATGGTGCTAGAGGTCTGGCATATATTAAGTGTAATAATGTTGAGCAAGGCAGAGAGGGTTTACAAAGCCCAATTCTTAAATTTTTGCCTGATGATGTAATTGCGAAAATTATTGAGCGCACTCAACCAAGTAATGGCGACTTATTGTTTTTCGGTGCAGATAAGACATCTGTCGTTAATAATGCTCTGGGCGCACTACGGGTGAAATTAGGTATTGATAGAGGCTTGCTTGAAGGTGAGTGGAAGCCTTTATGGGTGGTTGATTTCCCAATGTTTGAGTACGACGAAAAAGAAAGCCGTTGGAATGCATTGCATCATCCATTCACCGCGCCTAACTTTGATTCGGCTCAGCAACTGCTAGATAATCCCGGCGAAAGCCTTTCTAAAGCTTACGACATGGTGCTTAACGGTACTGAGTTGGGTGGTGGGTCTGTGCGTATTCATAAGCAAGACATTCAAAAAGCAGTATTTGAAGTGTTAAACATTTCTGAACAAGAATCTGAAAGTAAATTTGGATTCTTATTGAAAGCTTTGAAGTATGGTTGTCCGCCACATGCGGGAATTGCATTCGGTATAGATCGTTTGATTATGTTGATGACAGGAAGTGATTCAATTCGCGATGTGATGGCTTTCCCTAAAACACAAACTGCGCAATGTCCTTTAACCGATGCACCAGCAGAGGTAAGTGAGCGACAATTGAAAGAATTAAATATTCGTTTGAGAGCCAAGACTCAAGAGTAACATTGATATTATTCTTGATTGACGCTGTCATACCTGAGGCGGGAATGACAGCGGAACGGCATGTTTAGGTGTTACTGATCAAATTATTCAGCAACTAAATAGATGTGCTAGATTCTCACCTTCATGAGGGTGGCGTCGTTATCGTTGTTTTGTTGTTGCCATGGCCCACTGATATTCTTCAGACTTTGGGTATTTGTTTTGTAATAAATTGTAGTAGCTAATTTCAACTTCTTTGTCTCTCATTAGTCGTCCAACTTCTATGCCTAACTTTAATGTTTGTGGTGAGTGCGAAGCAAATTGTGAGTAAGCATGTAAGCGTTCCAGTGCAGGAATGCCTCGACCTTTTGTTAGGTTGATCTGCGCTAATTGAAACAATGCGACTGAGTTTTTTTGTTTGAAATTTAAAGCTGTCTTAAAATAATTTTCGGCTTGGTCAATGTCAGGTGTGCGTAATACACATAAGCCTGCATTGGTATAAGCAATTTCAGGACTAGGATTGCCGGCATGAGTGCCAGCGCGAAGAAATTTTTCTTCTGCTTGTTTTGTGTCGCTATGGTCACACAAAAAATTCCCATAATTATTCAGTGTTGAAGCATCATTGCGTGCCTCAGATAGCGCTTTCTTAAAATGTTTTACCGCTAATTCAGGTTGCTGGCTTTTGCCGTAGATGAGTCCGGCTATATTGTTAGCGTCGACGCTGTTGGGGTCGAGTGCCAGTGCTTGACTAATCGTTTCCTGGGATTGCCCGATTGCGCCACGCTGCACATACACAAGACTATTATTCACAAGTGCATTAATATCGGGAGTAGGTGTTGTGTCTTCAGGATGGTTTGGCTGGGTGGAACATGCGGATAGCCAGCAGACCATTAATAATGAGGCAATTTTTGTTATTGGGCTAAGCACGATAAAATAAACTAGGGATGATGAATGTATGCTTCAATGTATCATTAAACCAGATGAAAGCATCATGGCACAAGTGAGAGACCCTAGCGATGGATGATAAGGAAAGATATAAGCGCCCTGAGTCTGTGTTGGTGGTTATTTACAGTAAAACTGGCCACGTACTTATGATGCAACGTGTCTTTCCTGAGGATTTTTGGCAATCAGTGACGGGCAGCCTGGAATGGGGTGAGAATGCTCAACAAGCAGCTATACGTGAGCTTAAAGAAGAGACTGGCTTGGATGCTGATGGCATGATTAATTGTGAATTTTCTCAACAGTTCGAAATTTATTCAATTTGGCGTGAGCGTTATCAACCTGGCGTGATGCATAATCAAGAGCACGTATTCCTAATGCCGTTAGATAACTGTGAAAAGATACAATTTGATCCACGTGAGCATAGTGAAACTCAATGGGTATCTCGTGAAGAAGCGATTGAAATGGCTACTTCTTATACCAATAGCGAAGCGATTTCGCGTTGGGTGCCGGATGTGACGTCTAAAGCTTAATTCAAGGCCTTAATCTGGTTAGAAACATTCTCTGCAGATGCTAAACTAGCTGCTTTGTATCTAGGTGAGAGGATCATGGCAGGACATAGTAAATGGGCAAATATTCAACACCGCAAGAAGTCCCAAGATTCTAAACGCGGCAAGGTTTTCACTAAGCTAATTCGAGAAATCACTGTGGCTGCTCGAATGGGCGGTTCTGATCTCTCATCGAACCCTCGATTACGTATTGCGGTCGACAAAGGCCTGAGCGCAAATATGACTAAAGACACTATTGACCGTGCTGTAAAGCGTGGCGCCGGTGAGCTTGAAGGCATGGAATATGAGGAAATTCAGTACGAAGGATACGGCGCAGGTGGCACCGCAGTATTGGTAGACTGTTTAACTGATAATCGTAATCGTACCGTGTCAGAAGTGCGTCATGCCTTCTCTAAACATGGAGGCAATATGGGCACTAGTGGCTCCGTCGCTTACCTGTTTTCTAAGCAAGGCGTGTTTAGTTTTGAGCCGGGTGTGAATGAAGATCGTTTAATGGAAATCGCGCTCGAATCGGGTGGCGATGATATTGTCAATAATGATGATGGCTCTATTGATGTCATTTGTCAGCCAGAAGAATTCTTATCGCTAAAAGAAGCGTTAGAAACGGCTGAACTAGAGGTTAGCTTTGCCGAAGTGTCGATGAGAGCAGGCACCATGGCTGAGGTAAGTGATAAAGATGCTGAAAAAATTATTCGTCTAATTGATGTGTTAGAAGAATTAGATGGTGTGCAAAACGTTTATTCAAATGCGGACTTCCCTGAATCTGTTTTGGAGAATTCAAGTTAATACTAATCAATCAATGGTGCGCATTCTTGGTATTGATCCAGGATCGGTAAAAACTGGATACGGTCTTATTGAAAGTAATGGTCAAAAAAGTCGTTATTTACATAGTGGTTACCTAAAGCTATCTGGCGATAGCTTGGCGAGCAAGTTGGGGGAAATATTTTCTCAACTATCTTCTGTAATTACCGAGCACCAACCTGATCATATGGCGATTGAACAGGTGTTCTTATCAAAGAATGTTGCCTCGGCTTTGAAGCTGGGACATGCGCGCGGTGCGGCGATGACTGCGGGTGTCCATGCGAACTTAGATATTTATGAATACAGTGCGAGATCGGTTAAACAGTCAACAGTAGGCTATGGCGCAGCCTCTAAAGAACAAATACAACATATGATTTTGCGATTATTAAATATTCGCAAGGTACTTCAAGAAGATGAAGCCGATGCATTGGCTGTTGCATTATGTCATGCGCATACCGGGTTGTCTCCTCAGTACCAAAAAAATATCAAGGCATCACAGTAAATGATCGGACGAATACAAGGTCAACTTATTTATAAGCAACCGCCAGGGTTAATGATTGATGTTAATGGTATCGGTTATGAAATCGATGCACCTATGTCAACATTTTACCAGTTGCCCGAATGTGGCAATAACGTCACCTTACATATCCATATGGTTGTGCGTGAAGATGCACAGACCCTGTATGGGTTTCATGATCTTGCTGATCGCAGTCTGTTCCGCACACTGCTAAAAGTTAATGGTGTGGGTGCAAAGATGGCGCTAACAATATTATCGGGTATGGATGCCAATGGATTTAAAAACTGTATCAAATTTGGTGATACTGATGCATTAGTTCGTCTGCCCGGTGTTGGTAAGAAAACCGCAGAACGTTTGGTTGTAGAATTGCGTGACCGACTAGATAACGATTTATCGACTCCCGTATTCAATGATGGCGGTGTTAATTCAGGTGCTGAACGTAATCATATTGAAGAAGCGATTTCCGCATTGATCGCTCTGGGCTACAAGGCCCCAGATGCGATGCGTATGATTAAAAATGTACAAGATGAAACGTCATCTTGTGAAGAATTAATTCGCTTGGCATTGAAGTTTAGCCTGAGTAATTAGGCGCCAGCAATTAAGATTAAAAAATAAGCCACAGTAATTAATGAAACGATGACAACTGAGCGAATAATAGAAGCAGATAATATGGGCAATGAAGATGTTGCTTTGGATCGAGCGATTCGTCCGCGCACATTGTCTGACTATACAGGGCAAGAAAAAGTCTGTGAGCAAATGGAGATTTTTATTGCGGCAGCACGTGAGCGTAAAGAAGCATTGGATCATGTATTGATTTTTGGCTCACCTGGTTTAGGTAAAACAACTTTGTCGCATATCATTGCTAATGAGTTATCTGTCAACATGCGCCAGACTTCGGGCCCGGTACTAGAGAAAGCAGGTGATTTGGCGGCAATTCTGACTAACCTGGAAGAAAATGATGTGTTGTTTGTTGATGAGATACATCGCCTTAGCCCGGTAGTAGAAGAAGTATTGTATCCAGCGTTAGAAGACTTTCAGTTAGATATCGTGATTGGTGAAGGCCCTAGTGCGCGATCGATTAAACTAGATTTACCTCCCTTTACATTAGTGGGTGCAACAACTAGAGCGGGACTATTAACCTCTCCGTTACGAGATCGTTTCGGTATTGTTCAGCGCTTGGAATTTTATACCACTGAAGAACTTGGCTTAATTGTGGCACGTTCTGCCGGAATTCTAAAAGTTGAACTTGATCCAGAAGGTGCGGTAGAGATTGCTAAGCGATCACGCGGAACACCGCGTATTGCTAATCGTTTATTAAGAAGAGTGCGAGACTACGCGCAAGTCAAAGCAGATGGTGTTATCAGTAAAAACATTGCAGATAGAGCGCTAGATATGTTGAGCGTTGACCATAATGGCTTTGATCAAATGGATCGACGTGTGCTACTCGCGGTGATTGAGAAGTTTGATGGAGGGCCAGTGGGATTAGATAGTTTGGCCGCTGCAGTCGGTGAAGAGCGTGGCACAATTGAAGATGTAATCGAGCCATTCTTGATTTTAAATGGCTTTTTAATGCGTACTCCCCGAGGGCGAGTGGCGACTATGAATTGCTATCGGCATTTCGGGTTGCGTGTACCTAAGAAATTAGAGAAAGTGCAGGCAGAGACGGATATGTTCATAAGTAAATCAGCTGTACAGGATGATTAAGCATTGAAGCCGTATCAATGGCCGGTACGAGTTTATTATGAAGACACTGACGCTGGCGGCGTGGTATTTTACGCTAATTATCTAAGATTTTTGGAGCGAGCGCGAACCGAGTGGTTGCGTTCACTTGGTTTTGAACAAGATCAGTTAAGATCAGAATATGATATTGTATTTGCAGTGAGAGCCGTTAATATTAAATACCTTAAGCCTGCCCGCTTTAATGAAGAGTTATCTGTTTCAGTTGAAGATATTCAGCTTAAACAAGCAAGTATGGCAATGCAGCAGTCAGTTTCTAAAGTAGATGCAGATAAAAGCGAATTAATTGTAAAAGCCACTGTCAATGTAGTGTGTTTACACAGTGAGCAGTTTTCTCCGAGCCCTATCCCTAAACCAATATATGAAGTGTTGAAAGCATGCATGTAGATATGAGTATTTATCGGCTAATCGCCGATGCGAGTTTGTTAGTCCAGATTGTGATGATTATTTTAGTCATTGCGTCAGTCATTTCATGGACAATGATTTTTAGTAAAGCGCGTGTGCTTAAAATGGCAACCAAAGATGCTAATGCCTTTGAGGAACGCTTCTGGTCTGGGGCTGATTTGCCCTCTCTGTATGAAAAGGTCGGGTCTAAACGAAATATCTCCGGTATGGAGAGAATCTTTGTCGCCGGATTCAAGGAATATATTCGACTTCATAAGACGCGCAAAGTGACTGCCTTATCTATTAGTGATACTTCATTACGATCAATGAAAGTGGCACTTTCAAGAGAAATAGATTTCCTGGAGAATTATCTATCTTTCTTAGCGACGGTGGGTTCCACCAGTCCTTATATTGGATTATTTGGCACCGTATGGGGAATCATGAATTCATTCCGTGCGCTTGCAGACGTGCAGCAGGCGACGTTATCCGCGGTTGCACCGGGAATTGCAGAAGCGCTAATCGCCACGGCGATGGGCTTATTTGCAGCTATTCCTGCGGTGATTGCTTATAACCGTTATTCATCGCAATCCGATCGTTTGATTACTCGTTACGATAATTTTGTAGAAGAATTTACCGGCTTGTTGCAGCGCCAAGCGATTACTCGCGAATCGGAAGCAGCGCCAACACGAGGTGTTGAAGGCTAATGTCTCGGTCAATTTCACGTCGGCGTAAGCCGATGGCAGACATTAATGTCGTGCCTTATATTGATGTGATGTTGGTGTTGTTGGTTATCTTTATGGTGACGGCACCCATGTTTAATCAAGGCGTCCAAGTTGACTTGCCACAAGCACCCTCTGATCCGATTAAAGAATTTATGAATCAGGATGAGCCATTCATCGTATCGGTAGATCAATTAGGCAAAATCTATGTGAATAAAGGCTCTAACCCAGAGCGTCCTATGTCTTTAGGTGAATTTCGACAGCTAGCTCCCGGTATGTTGGCCCAAGAGCCGACTAAACAAGCTTATGTGAAAGGCGATCAAAATGTTGTGTATGGCCGAGTTGTTGAGGTGATGGTGGCATTGCAGCAAGCCGGCGTGCCTTCGGTGGGTTTGATTTCACAGCCCGAAAATGAACGCTAAATAGT